>Ga0105047_10006579_pt1 | contig 19693 bp, 9 predicted proteins | sample MAT04_FD_78384 | JGI IMG/M metagenome (GOLD analysis project Ga0105047, IMG submission 78384) | Freshwater microbial communities from Lake Fryxell liftoff mats and glacier meltwater in Antarctica - MAT-04 (megahit assembly) | ecosystem: Environmental > Aquatic > Freshwater > Ice > Liftoff...
CATCCCGGAAAAATCGGACGCTGCGGCTGGCAGCGGAGTGTCGCAGTGTCTCTTGTGAAGTGAGGGGGCTGAAGTTGTGCGAGTCCCGACTCAAGTCCCGACTATCGGTGAGGACTGAATCCTGCCCCCTCTCCCCCGCATGGACGCCCAACCTCACGGTCACGCCGATCGCAGGGGCGAGGGAGCCGGAATTGCGTCACGGACATTCGGCGAATGCCCCCTGCCTTTCAGCCCGCCCCCCGGCTCCATAGAGGCCGCCGCATGAATGCGTTAGCCTCAATAGGCTGGAAAATCTCCGGCCCTCGATCTGCGCAAGGTCCTCCATGCCACTCCATAGTTGCCACTGCTGCGGACTGATCCAGGCGTCTCAGACACTGAGCGGCGAAGTCTGTTGTCGGTGCGAAACCGAACTGGGGGCGTGGTGGTCAGGTGACGGGCGAAATCGCCTGGCCCTGGCGCTGAGCGTCACTTCCCTGGTGCTGTATCTGCCCGCCATGACGTGGCGATTCCTCCGCATCGAACAGCTGGGGCAGATGCATGAGGGGAGTCTGCTGCAAGGGGTGCGTTCGTTGCTCGCCGAAGGAGACTGGCTGGTGGGAGTGATTGTGTTGTTGTTCTCAATCATTCTCCCCTTTGTGAAGCTCACATCGATTCTGTTTCTCTGCCAATCGCCCTTCCGTCTGCGTCCCCGGCACCGGGCGATGACCTACCGAGCTGTCGAACATCTGGGGCGGTGGGGGATGCTTGATGTCTTGCTTGTCGCGGTCTTGGTGGCCTACGTCAAATTGGGTGGAGTGGTGTCGTTCAGCGCGGGGCCGGGGGTGGGACTCTTCGCTCTGTTTGTCTTGATGAGCTTGTGTGCCTCGCTCGCCTTTGACCCGCATCTCCTGTGGGCTGAGTCGACCGATGCCGGGGCCGGGGCATCGGGCGGGTCACCAACTCCTGCAGTCGCGGTGATCTCAGCGGAATCGGAGGCCGCGTCGAACTCGCAGTTCCCCTCTGCCAAACCGAAAACCTCGAAGTTCCACTGGCCGAAGTGGGGTGTCTGGTTGATCCCGCTTCTGACGCTGCTCCTTGTCGGCGGGATTGCTCTGCGGGAGTGGCTCAATCAACCCCGACGAATCGAGATCACTTTCATCGAAGGGCACGGGATCAAGGCCGGCGACGAGTTGCGATACCACGGGGTGGTCGTCGGTAAGGTCGCTGCAGTCCACTTCGCCGATTCGCTCAAGCAACTCGTCGTCCAGGTCGCACTCACCTCCGACGGAGATCGTCTGTCACGAGCAGGGAGCCGCTTCTGGATCGTTCGACCGCAGTTCGATCTGGCTGGCGTGAATGGCCTCGACACGGTCATTGGGGCCAACTATCTCGCGGTTCAGCCGGGGCTCCTGTCTGGACCTGTCTCCCAGCAGTTTCGCGGCATCGAGGAGCCCCCTCTCCCCGACCTCGATTTCCCCGGCGGCATTGAGGTCATCCTCGAATCACTGGATGCCCAAGGATTGGCCCCCGGAACGGCGATTTACTACCGGCGATTGCGTATCGGCGGCGTGATTGCTTCGGGCCTCAACCTCAATCAAAGCCGGGTGGAAGCCCGCGTCTATATCCGCCCTGAATACCGCGACTTGATCCGCTCAGGCACCGTTTTCTGGAATATGTCGGGCGTCCGTTTCCAGGGCGGGTTGACCGAATTATCCGTCCACATCGGCCCGGTCGAAAGTCTTATCCAAGGTGGCATCGGAGTCGCAGTCCCCGCAGCTCCTGGCGAACCGGTCAGCGATGGCTATCGCTTCCGATTGGCCCCCAAAGCCGATACGGAATGGTTCGAATGGCAACCCGAGCTGGGAGTCTCGCCCGTGCCGCCTCCCGCCCATCTCCCCACACTGACTGCTGCCAAGCTGAGTTGGACACACGATGGACTCCTTCGAAACACGATGCGGACCCGCACGGGGTGGGTCCTGACCATCGGTGGAAAGACCTACGGCCCGAGCGATCTGCTGACCCTTCCCGCCGATGAGATCGCGGGATCGGCCTCACTTACCCTCGGTACCGAGACCTATGACGAAGCCGCGATACAAGCAGTGCTGGCGTCGGTCAAGGGTTTCTCCTCTCCGACATTCCCGACCAATACCCAGACGAAGTTGCGGTCGCTTGAGGTCGCCGAAGATTGCTTCTTGGTCACCGGTGGAGATCAGACGCCCGTGTTTATCGCAGCTGGGCTCATGCGAGCCGAAGGGCACGCGTGGTCTCTTGATCCCGACCTGCCCCTGACGAGCCAGCACCATGGCGGGGTCTTAGTCGCACACAAGGACGGCGCAGTCCTGGGTCTGGTGAATGTCGCAGGACGTGAGTACCGCGTCCAGGCGACCGCCCCTTGATGCTGCAATTCCGGCCACGCCGAGGAGAGGCAAATTCAACGCCAAGGCGGCGAGACGCAAAGGCAGGAAGAAGGTGGGCGAGGAAAGTGATCCCGGAATCTATACGCCTCCCCCCTTTTCGCCTCTGCGCCTTGGCGTCTTTGCGTTACCCTCTTCGGCCTCACGCACAAGCGCGGGAACCACCGGGACCAGCCCAGAAGCGGGTCGTCCACTTTCCCTCGACTGCGATCACACCGCACACCCTGCCATCAACTCTCAACCCTCTTCTCCGGAATCACTCCCGCCATGTCTGTTCCCTCAATGCGTTTGGCAGAAATCATAGCGGTCGGGGCGGAGCTGACCTCGGGGGCCAAGCTCAATACCAATTGCCAGTGGTTGAGTACGGAGCTGTCGGATTTGGGCGTGGTGACCGGCTGGCATACTACGATCACTGACGATCTGGCGATCAATGTTTCGGCGTTACGTCTGGCGGTCGAGCGGGCCGATCTTGTGTTAATTACTGGTGGGCTCGGCCCCACACTCGATGATCTCACACGCGACGCACTGGCTCAATTGGTCGGCGAAGAGCTGGTACTCGACCCGGAATCGCTCGACTTGATCGTGAAATACTTCGAGAAGCGCGGTCGACCGATGCCGGAGCGGAACCGCATTCAGGCGTACTTTCCTCGCAGTGGTCTCGCACTCGCGAACCCCATCGGGACTGCCCCTGGAATCTGGATGGCGATCCCTCGTCCCGGAAAGCCCGACTGTCTCATCGCAGCCATGCCCGGTGTGCCGAGCGAGTTGTACAAGATGTTTCACGAGCAGGTCGTCCCCCGACTTCCCGAACGCGACCGCGTAATCCTCAAAGCCCGCGTCAACTGCTTCGGATGCGGCGAGTCCCAGGCTGACGAATTGCTCGGCGATCTCACCGCGCGCGACCGTGACCCCGAGGTCGGTATCACAGTCCATAATGCCACGATCACATTACGAATCATCGCTCATGGAAACACAGCTGGAGAATGCCGGGCCAAGATCGCCGCCACCGATCTACTGATTCGCGAACGTCTGGGCTCGCTCGTCTTCGGCATTGAGGACGAAGAACTCGAAGATGTCGTCGCCCTTCAATTAGAGGCTGCCGGAAAAACTCTCGCCACAATCGAAAGCGGCACAGCTGGAGAACTCGCCCAGCGCTGGATGAAGACCGGCTCAGCGAGTTTTCTCGGAGGTGAGGTCTGGCCCACCACGCGCTGGCCGAGTGGAGCCGGGGCTGAGGCCCACACGCGCGAGCTGGCCCGCGCGACTCGGGCCCTCAACGCAGCTGATTTCGCACTCGCGATTTCTCCGTTTCCTCTGCTGCCCAAGACCATGAGCGCCGCCCCCGTCGAAGCCTGGGTGGCTCTCGCGACGCACGATGAGATTCTCTGCGAGAGCGTCCTGCTCTCCGGAAATCCCGCGATCCACCAAAGCCGCACCGCCAAGGTCGCCAGCGATCTGCTCCGGTCCTACCTGACTGGCGTCAAAAATCGATGACAATGGAGAAGATCCACTCTTCAAATGCTCCCTTCAACCTAAAGACTCGAGAGGGAAACCATGCTCATTCGTCCACCCGGCTTGGAGAGGCTCGTCCAACCACATCGAAAGATCTACGGTGCGTCCGCGATCTTGCTGCCCTTTCTGTCCAATCATGAAGTCGATTGGGATTCATTCATTAAGCTAGTCGAATGCACCGTTGCCGTCGGATTGATCCCTGCTGTGAACATGGATACGGGATACGCCAACCTGATCGATGATGATCTTCGGCGAGAGGTCTTGATCGTCACACGGCAGGTGGTCGGCAACGGCGTCTTTGCTGCGGGGGCGTTCGTCGGTGACACTCCCGGAAGCCGATTCAATCTTGATGCCTATTCACGGCAGATAAACTGGATTACAGCTGCGGGTGGTACCCCGGTCATATTCCAGTCATACGGCCTGACTCAAACCGGGGATGCTGAGATTTCAGCCGCGTACCAACGCATTGGTGAGCGTTGCGATAATTTTTTCGCCTTTGAACTCGGCAAGATGTTCGCCCCCTTCGGAAAAATCTACTCTCTCGAACTCTATCGGGAGCTGATGAAAATCCCGAATTGCATTGGAGCAAAGCACTCGTCGCTCAGTCGAGAATTGGAGTGGAAGCGACTGATGTTGCGGGACAAGGTGCGTCCCAATTTTCATGTTCTCACTGGCAATGATCTCGCCATCGACATGGTCATGTACGGCAGTGACTATTTACTGGGGCTGAGTGCCTTCGCCCCCGACTTGTTCGCGCAGCGCGATGCCTATTGGCAGGCCGGGGACTCGCGGTTTTACGAACTGAACGACAAGCTGCAGTTTCTCGGCTGTCTGGCCTTTCGCAGTCCAGTCCCCGCCTACAAACACTCGGCAGCGATGTTTTTGAAACTCCGTGGGATGATTCAGACGGATCTCACACACCCGCTGAGTCCGAAACGCCCGGAGAGTGATCGGGAGATACTCGCAGGCATCCTGCGGCAGTTGGATGTGGGCGACTTCCGCTGAGTCGCGGCTTTCAACCACCAAGAGCGGCATGGGGTCAGCCTGCCGAGGCGTGACCGGCCTCTACGCTCAACACCGCCCGGTCTTTTGCCCTTGTCCGGTCCATCGGTTACGATCGGTTTCACCAGAGTCGGAGTCTCTATGGCCTTGTCCGTTCTGTCGGTCGGCCCGGCTCTGGAAATTGTCCCGTCATCGAGGAGTCCCCTGTGACCCAGCCGCTCGTGAATCGTCGTCGCTTCCTCCAAAACACCACGCTGCTCGCGGCGGCGGGAGCTGTCGCACCGCTGTGGATTCCGTCATCGCGGACTCTCGCGGATGACGCGAAGAGCCCGAATGCCCGCTTGAATCTCGGCTGCATCGGGACCGGAGATCGCTGGCAAGCGGTCGGCCCGTCGGCGATGAAGTTCGCGACCTGCGTCGCCGTGTGCGATGTCGATGCGAATCATGCGGCGACCGGCAAAGAGGTCGGACTGAAGATGAATGAGAAGGCGAGCCAGAAGGCTGAGATCGATGTCTATGAGGACTACCAGAAGATCCTCGACCGCCAGGACATCGATGTCGTTACCATCGTGACGCCCGATCACTGGCACTCGAAGATCGCCATCGAGGCGATGCAGGCGGGCAAGGACATCTACTGCGAAAAACCCCTGACGCTGACGATCAACGAAGGCAAACAAATCGTCCAGGTGCTGAAGGAGACCAAGCGGGTCTTCCAGGTCGGCACCCAGCAGCGGTCGGAGATGGGACAGAACTTCTTGCGGGCCATCGCCATGATCCGCGATGGCCGGATCGGGACCGTGAAGAAGGTCACCTGCTCGATCGGCGGGGCTCCCTCCAGCGAGGCCCTGCCCGTGGTTGAAGTGCCGACGGGACTGAATTGGGGGAAGTGGCTGGGCCAAGCCCCGCTCGTCGACTATCGATTTAAGGACACGGGGACGAAGTACGGCAACTCCCGATCCCACTACGAATTTCGCTGGTGGTACGAGTACTCGGGCGGCAAGATGACCGACTGGGGCGCTCACCATGTCGACATTGCCTCGTGGGCCATCGGCATGGACAAAACTGGCCCGACCTCCGTCGGCGGTTGGGGCAAGCACCCGGTGCCCATGCAGGACGGAGTGCCGACACTCGACGACCGCTACAACACAGCCACCGACTTCGATGTCACCGTGATGTGTCCGAACGATGTCGAAATGCACATCGTCAATGACCTCTCCGATGACCAGAAAAAGATGGTCAATCTCGTGAGAACGAAGGACGGCAAAGAAGAACTCGCCGACGGGAACGGCATCTTGTTCGAAGGCACCGACGGAGTGTTCCATGTCAGCCGCGGCAAACTCAGCGGCCCCGCGTGGGATGCCGTGAAGGAAAAGCCGCTGGCAGAGAATGCTCTCGAAAAGGTCTACGGCGGCAACATTCCCGAATCGCACATGGCCAACTTCTTCGACTGCATCGGCACCCGGGCGTTGCCGATCTCGGACGTCTTCTCGCACCACCGGGCGATGACAGTCTGTCACTTGGCCAACATCGCCATCCGTCTCGACCGCAAAATCCACTGGGACTCCGTCGCCGAGATGATCACCGGCGACGACGCAGCTGCCGCCTGGATGGGGCGTGAGCAGCGCAAGGGTTACGAGATCGACGTGGCGATTTAGAAGCTGTCAGCAATCAGCCGTCAGCTTTCAGCCAGGAGCACTTGAAAGCCCAGTGGTGTCCCCACTGGGCTTTCTGCGTTTGTAAGAACTACATCACACCCGGAAACCGGCAAACTCCGCCGAAGTCGGTCTGGACAGACTTCCCCAGTTGACCAAGAATCCCGGCCCGATTGGCGGACTGGCGGAATCTGCCTGTCCAAGTCGACAACCGGCCCCGCCATCGCCGAGCCCCGATTGCAAGGAATTGACATGCGACCGAATACTCCGGGATCTCTGCGATGGATCGCATTAGGCATACTGGTACTGAGCGGCTGTTACCGTCCCTGGATGCAGCCGGGCAACGGCTACGGCAGCCCGATGTACGGGAACCAGTACAATGGCGGATACGGCGGTTACCAGGGGATTCAGACTCTGACACCGGGTCAATACTACGATCCAGGCACAACGGTTCCGGGAACCTACGCCCCCGCGGGCAACGGGCTCCAGCCGACACCCGATTCAGGTTCTGGAGGAGGAGGGGCTGGCGGCGGAGCGAGCGATGGCGGCGGCGATGCGGCCCCTTACAACCCCCCTACAGAAGGCTCGGGGAATCGTGCAGTCCCCATGTACCCGGACAACGAGACCAGGGACGGAGCCGGAAGAGGTTTAGTGCCACCCGAGACCGAAGGCCCCGTCACTCCGCAGAAGATCGACCTCGACAAATCGTCCTCAAAAGCCGAACCGGCGCCCGTCGACGCTTGGTCCCAACCGACCATCGAGCAAGCCAGTGGGTTGTCCGAAGCCGCGGAATCTACGGACGCGATGGAGACCGTAGAAGCGCCTGCTGCGGAATCCACAGAGGCCGAAACCGAAGCCACGGAAGAGGAAGAACCTCCTCTGTCGATCCCATAGAGCAGTGACGACAGACTACCGCCCCCCAAACTGCGCGGCATCAGTTCAGTGCTCTAAAATCGTTCTCCAAGAATTCGTACTAACACGGGGCACGTTTCCTACGTGCCCGGCCCAGCATCGCGCTGGGCGAGCAACCCTACGCTCACAACTCAAGGCGTAGATCGGTTTCGGGGTGACGAAATCGCCGGGCCTCTTGTGCGAGGCACGGGACGGGCAACTAGGAAACGTGCCCCACTCGTCGCCCGCTTTCCGCCATGTCAGCCAGTGCGTGCTCTGAAACTCTTCGCTCCCTACATCAACCCCTGGCGTTTCAATTCCGCGACCACGCTTCGCACGATGTCGCTGACCTCGCCCGACTGGACATCGCCGCTGACGACTCCCGTGGAGACTGCGGGAGGCTGGATCGGGCAGCCGCCGCTCGGCATGTCAGTAAACCCGTGGCGAGAAAGCAGGCACTGGATCGTGTTTTGGAGACCCGCGAGATCAGTTTCCTGCTTGTCGCTGATCGGCTGACGGCTCTTGCCGATATTGAAGCCCCGCAAACGAGCCCCCGCACGGAATCCGTCCGGAAATTCCGCGTGGTAGAGCATGGCGTCGAAGAGCGTCACCAAGTCGTACTGGATCAGCCGGGCCTCATCAAGCCGCAACGCCATCGTCAAGTCATACAGCTTGCGCGTCATCTCGGGCACGACCCCGCTCGATGCATTCGTGCCGCCATCGCAACCGATCAACAGCATCGGCATCAGCGCGGCATCCCAGCCAGTCATAAAGGAGAACTCGGGACGGTTCGGGCGGACCGCCTGGATCATGCGGATCATGTTCGGCACATCACCGGTCGAGTCCTTAATCGCGACGATCTTCGGACACTCTTCGCTCAAACGCTGAATTGTCGGAACGTCGATCGGGCTGGCGAACATCGGAATGTTGTACAGCGTCACATCGATCGGCGTATTGCGGGCGATCTCCTTGAAGTACGCATAGACCGCGCCGGGGCTGAGCTTGTAGTAGAACGGAGCGACGATCGCGACCGCCCGAATCCCCAGCGAGTGGGCGTATTCGCACGCCTTAATCGTCTCGCGCGTGTTCGCTTCCGCAGCTCCCGCCAGAATCGGGACGCGGCCCGCTGTCTGGTCGGCGATGATCGCCAGGATGCGTCGCCGCTCTTCCGTGGTGAAGCGGGTGAATTCCCCAGTCGAGCCATTCGGGTAGAGCCCGTGGACTCCTTTGCCGATCAACCAGTCGATGTACTCCCGCAACACCGGCTCGTTGACCTCTCCGCGATCATCGAGCGGGACCAGGTTCGGGGTGTAGATACCGTGCAGACGTTCAGTGTTCGCCATCGATCTCGACTCAATTCAGACTCAGTTGTGGACTGTCGTCTTTTGCTCCGCAAAAGAACGCTCTGTTTGGCGGAGCCCAAGGGGAAATCCCCCCCTGGCCCTTGCTCCGCTCGGCCAGCACCCCGGCCCGTGAAAGATTGATCGACAAGTTAACGGGACAAGGACAGGTTTGCACCCGAACCAGCCGCAGCCATCACCGATACGGGCGGCCCGACCCGCACAATCGTTACGATCGGAACTCTGACCTCAACCACGTCGATCGGTCTGCCACGTCAGCGCACAAATAGAGGACAGTGTCCCCCGTGAGGGTCAATAGCTCGGAAACCCAACCCCGGCCATCCATCGAATTCCATCAATCCCGTGGCCCATTTTTGCTGCACACAACGATGGCCGCACCCCCTCAGACGCCTGGCGTTCAAGCTCCTTGCGACTCTGGCTGGTGACTGACACCTGTGAGCGTATGGCGATTCCCGTCCCGTTCGCTTGGCATCTGCGGTCAGGCTTCGTAAAGTGGTCCAGATTTCGCCCCCAAGCTCCCTCGCCGAGGTCACAGCTGCTGCCTGGGGTGAAAGTCCGCGCGGAGTCGCGGAATTTGCTCATGGAACGTGCGTTCTGGCAGCGTCCCGGCCCCTTGCGGCACTGAGGTCGATCAAGACTTCGGAACACGGACGCTGAGGGTTCGCGCGGGCCGAGAGCGATCGTCCACCCTCCCACTGCCCCGCCCTCTAGCCCCCCTCTTTGCCGTGCCACGTCGTAACGACATCAAGAAGATTCTCCTCATCGGCTCCGGTCCCATCGTGATCGGCCAAGCCTGTGAGTTCGACTATTCCGGGACGCAGGCGTGCAAAGCCTTGCGTGATGAGGGTTACGAGGTCGTCCTCGTGAACTCCAACCCCGCGACGATCATGACCGATCCAGGGACAGCGGATCGGACCTACGTCGAGCCGCTGACCTGGAGTTATGTCGCCAAGGTGCTGGAGCGGGAGCGCCCCTGCGCGATCCTCCCCACGCTGGGCGGCCAGACGGGGCTCAACATTGGGATGGACCTGCACCGGCGGGGAATCCTGCAACAGCTCGGCGTCGAGATGATCGGTGCCAAGCCGGATGTCATCGCGAAAGCGGAAGGTCGCGAAGAGTTCAAGCAAGCGATGGTCAAGATTGGCCTCGATGTTTTGAAGTCCCGGACTGTCCATACGATGGTTGAGGCTCGAGAAGCGCTGCGGGAACTTGGTCTGCCCCTCATTATTCGGGCCAGCTACACCCTCGGCGGAGTGGGCGGCGGAGTCGCCTACAATAAGGAAGAGTTTGAGGAAAAGGTGAAGAACGGGCTGGAGCTCTCCCCCGTGAGCGAAGTCCTGCTTGAGGAATCGGTCCTCGGGTGGAAAGAGTACGAGATGGAAGTGATGCGAGACGTAGCCGACAATGTCGTCATCGTCTGCTCAATTGAGAACTTCGACCCGATGGGCGTCCACACAGGGGACTCGATCACCGTCGCTCCGATCCAGACGCTCACGGATAAAGAGTATCAACGGATGCGGGATGCCACGATCTCCGTCATGCGAGAGATCGGCGTCGAGACCGGTGGCTCGAACGTCCAGTTCGCCATCAACCCGAAGACCGGGCGGATGATCGTGATCGAGATGAATCCGCGCGTGTCACGCTCCAGCGCGCTGGCCTCGAAAGCCACCGGCTTCCCGATCGCCAAGATCGCAGCCAAACTGGCTGTCGGGTACCGGCTGGATGAGATTCAAAACGACATCACGCGCGAGACGCTGGCCTGCTTTGAGCCGACGATCGACTATGTGGTGACCAAGATCCCACGCTGGGCCTTCGAAAAATTCCCCGAGGCCAATTCCGAGCTGACGGTGCAAATGAAGTCGGTCGGCGAGACGATGGCCATCGGTCGCACGTTTAAGGAGTCGCTGCAGAAGGCCCTGCGCGGCCTGGAGATCGGCCATTTCGGTCTCGGCGGCGGCAGAAAGGATCTGTGGGGCACAGAGAATCAACCCTCCAGCGGTGACATCCGGGCGGGGCTCTCGCGCCCCAACTCCGAACGCATCTTCTCCATTCGCTACGCCATGAAGGCGGGCATGTCGGTCGACGACATCTTTCAGCTGACCAACATCGACCCGTGGTTCTTGCGCCACATTCGCGACCTGCTGAAGAGCGAAGAGGAGATCATCGGTCTGGGTCGGCTCTCGAACCTGACCGCCGAGCAGATGCGGTTCTACAAACGGCAGGGGTTCTCCGACAAGCAACTCGCTTCGTGGCTGAACTCGACCGAAATTGATGTCCGCGCGAAGCGAAAGGAACAGGGAGTCATCCCGACCTTCAAGCAGGTCGATACCTGTGCCGCCGAGTTCCCCGCCTACACGCCCTACTACTATTCGACTTACGAACAGGAAGACGAAACGCCCGCCCGGCGGCAGTTCCTGGCCGGTGGTTTGGGGCTGACAGAGGCGGACGGGACACCGGTCGCGGGGCTGGAGATGTTGCCCTGCACCTCGGTCAACCATCGCCCGGGTTCACTGGCCCAGAAGCGGGTCATGATTCTCGGCGGGGGACCGAACCGCATCGGCCAGGGGATCGAGTTCGACTATTGCTGCTGCCACGCTTCGTATGCGATGCGCGATCTCGGCATCCAGAGCATCATGGTCAACTCGAATCCCGAGACGGTGTCGACCGATTACGATACCTCCGACATCCTCTTCTTCGAGCCGCTCACCACCGAAGATGTCCTCAACATCTGCGACAAGCTCGACCCCGATGGAGTCATCGTGCAGTTCGGCGGACAGACCCCGCTGAACCTCGCCAAGGGACTCGAAGCGGCAGGCGTGCCCATCATCGGCACCAGTCCAGAGATGATCGATGTCGCAGAAGATCGCGAAAAGTTCAAGGTCCTACTCGACAACCTCAAGCTGCGCCAACCCCCCAACGGCACCGCATTTGTCGTCAAGGAAGCTCGTCAAGCGGCTGAGCGAATTGGCTATCCCGTCCTCGTCCGCCCCAGCTTCGTGCTCGGCGGTCGCGGCATGGAGATTTGCTACGACGATACTCAGCTCGTCAAGTTCATGATCGAAGCGATCAACATCTCGCCCGATCATCCGGTGCTGATTGACAAGTTCCTCGAAGACGCGATCGAAGTCGATGTCGATGCGATCTCGGACGGCGAGACCACCCTCGTTGGTGGCGTGATGGAACACATCGAAGAGGCCGGCGTTCACAGCGGCGACTCGGCCTGCGCCCTGCCCCCCTTCTCGCTTCAACCGGCGATCATCGAAGAGATCAAGCGGGCCACCTACGGACTGGCCAAGGCACTCAAAGTTCGCGGCCTGATGAACATTCAGTTCGCGGTGAAGATGGACGGGGAGGTTCCACTGCCCGGAGAATCTGATACACGCACCTCTACAGTGTACGTCCTCGAAGTCAATCCCCGGGCGTCTCGAACCTCGCCCTTCGTTTCGAAGGCCACTGGCCTGCCACTGGCTCGCATGGCCGCCAAAATCATGGCGGGAGTCACTCTCAAGGAACAAGGCGTCACCACGGAAGTCTGGCCGCATTACACCTCCGTCAAGGAAAGCGTGTTCCCGTTCAACCGCTTCCAAGGCGTCGACATCATCCTCGGGCCCGAGATGAAATCGACCGGTGAAGTCATGGGGATCGCCAACGATTTCCCCGCAGCCTTCGCCAAGAGCCAGATCGCAGCCGGGACCAACATCCCCAGCAGTGGCAACGTCTTCATCAGCATGGCCCACGGGCACAAACACCTCATCGTTGACGCCGCCCGCCAACTCATCGCCCTCGGGTTCAAGCTCTTAGCGACTGCCGGTACCGCGAAGGTGCTCTTGGCGGCGGGGCTCCCCGTCGAGACCGTCCGCAAGCTCCAGGAAGGCCGCCCGAACCTGCTCGACTACATGGCCAACGGCGAAGTCCAACTCATCTTCAACACCCCCAACGGCAAGGGGGCCCGTACCGACGAAGGCAAGATCCGCGCCGCAGCTGTGACCAGCGGAGTCCCCTGCGTCACCACCCTCCCCGGCTGCCTGGCCATGGTCCGCGCGATCGAGTTCCTCGACACGAATCCCGCCCCCCAGGTGAAGACCCTGCAAGAATGGGCGGCGGAGCTCACGTAGAGCAGTTGGTGAATCGATGTGCAGATTCGTAGTCTGGACCCCCGGGTCCTCACGGAACGGTCGCAGGAGTCCGTTCAACATTCGGGCTACTGGTGGGTTCGACTCTGTGAGCGGCAAGACGCTCGCCGCCGGCTCTGCTTGTCGCCCGGTCAAAGGTGCTGGCGGCGGGCGTCTTCCCGTTCACGGCGGGTGATCGATCAACCTCTCATTTCCGCGGTGACGGAACGTTGTGATCTCCTCACAGTCCAGACTTACTGGTTCACCCACCCCATCTTCCCGAACCCGGCGACGATGTACGTCGCAGTAGGTTGTAGGCGGAACCAGCGAAAGTCCCCAAAGCTTGACCAGAGCGCCGCTTGGGGGTGACGCTCAAGAAAGAGACCGCGCGCGACGGCCGACTCACTCTCATTGAGCACGGCGACCTTGCCCAGCATCGTCACACGTCCGATCGATTGCGGTTCGCCGGAGCGTGAGTCGCGGACGAATAGACTCGCGCGGGGATCGTGTCGCAGGTTCTGCGTGTGCTCAGCCAGCCCGCTCAGCAGGAACAGCGGTCGCCCTTCGGAGTCCAACGCGAACTGAACCATCGAGGAGAAGGGGAACCCTGCATGGCCGTGCGAGTGAGTGCCCAGCACTCCCCACTCGGCCTCAGTAAGAAGTTGGCGGGAGACATCATTGAGAGGCGAGGGTGTGGCGTTCATGCGATTGTTATAGGTGATTTCCTCCTGTTGAGAGAACGAAAAGTCCCGACGACTGCGTGACATCGCATTGATCGCGTGGCTAAAAAAGGTAAACAATTCGTCGGGAGGACGAGACTTCGAGTGACTTAACAATCGGGCGGGCCGCTATTCCGCCGTAGCGACGTTCGCCAGAACGTGGGCGAGTGACGGGGGGCTTCGAACTGGGGATCGACCATTCAATCAAAGCCCGCTGGGCTGGGGAACCGAGCAGAAATCAACGCTGTTTGGCACTGGCCCACCTTCTGGCGAAGGTCGCTACGAGGAGGGCCGAACATATTCACAGCCAGGACTTCGCCCTACCTCACCGACACAAACTCGTGCGTGTTGTAGATCGCCCGGCAGAGCATGGGGAGCCCGTATTGATTGGCGAACAGGACAGCGGCGGTACGTTCATCCGCAGTCGGCGTTCGCCCCAGCCCAATCTGGAAGGCTCGATCGACGCGGGCTGCAGCGGAGCCAGTCGATGACTCCTCCACTCGCTTCGCAAATGCCTGCGACTGCTGGAGCAGGAACGGGCTGTTGAGCAGGCTGAGGGCTTGCAGGGCCGTCGTGCTGCTGGTCCGCTTCGGTGTCACCTGCCCGGCGTCGGGGCAGTCGAACGTGCCGAAGGTGTCCTCCAGCTGCATGCGGGGCTTGGACTGGTAGATCATGCGGCGGAAGTCGTCGCGCCCGAAGTCTCGCTTTGAGTTGTAGACCTTGACGTAGTTCGTGTTCGCTTCGAAGAGATCGAACCCCGGTCCACCTTGTCGGGAGTCGAGTTCCCCGCTCACCGCCAGAATTGCATCGCGGATCGCCTCGGCCTCCAACCGCCGGGGCGGAAACCTCCATAGAAGTCGGCTCGCGGCATCGACATCCAGCCCCTCCTCGCGCGGCTCGCTCGATTGCTGGTAGCTCTCCGACAAACAGATGAGCCGGTGAATCCGCTTCAAGCTCCACGGAGCCGCCCCCGCCTGGGACGGCTCCAGCAACTCGCACGCCAACCAATTCAGCAGCTCGGGGTGCGTCGGCTTCCCGCCATTCGCTCCGAGGTCCGAAGGGGTGTCGACGATCCCCTCGCCCAAGTGCTGCAACCACAACCGGTTGACGATCACACGCGCGGTCAACGGGTTGTCGCGGCTCACGATCCAATCGGCCAAAGCGGCTCGCCGCTGCGTTTCGGGAGCATCGACTGGCAAAGAGACCGCTTGCCCCAACTCGGACAGAGACCCCGGAGCGATGACCTCGCTCGGCTGGGTCACGTCGCCGCGCGTGAGCCGGTACGTCGGCCCCGGCGCGACGAACTGCCCGGCGTAGGCTTGCGGCTGCTCGATGAGCGGAGCGAGTTCCGCTGCGAGTGCCACTTGTCGCGACTGCAGTTCAGTGAATTGCTGCTGTGCATCGGCCCCCTCGGCGCGAATCAGTCGACCACCCGGAACGACCATTCCCAAGGGGAGGCGGTCGCCACTCGTCGCCACAACTGTCCAGGTATCCCCGTCGAGTGAGGTCTCGATCCGATACTCAGTCGCCACGCGGTCGGCGTATTGAGGAGGAGTCGCCCGGTCGCGACTCCACCGGACTTCGCTCACTTCGTGCGGCTCAGCGAACTCCACCGCGACCCAACCGCGTCCGACCTCGTTCGAAATCCACGACTTCGAATTCCCGTAGATTCCATCGTTGATGTGCTGCAACTGGTGGATCTCCGCATTGGGATAAGTCCCCGAGGCTGTCGCCTTCGTTCCCGCGCTGGCGAGCGCGATGTTCTCCAATGGGCGGGCCGGGAGGGCGAGTGGAGCAGACATGCCTGTCTGTTTTTCCTCCAGCTCTGCACCCTTGTCACGCTCACCAGAGCCGGCGGCTAGCGCCGTGCCGCTCACAGATTTAGTAACACCCGCCAGCACTTCGAGTTCATCGATGCACGGCTCCGCATCGGAGGTCGCGAGGATTGAGAACCGCAGATGCTTCGCCCGCACGGGCGCGAACCGTTCGATGTTGAGAGCGCGCGTCACCGGCACTCGCAGGGCGGGGCGATCCTCGATCACACTCGTCGGAGCCACGGCCTGGAACACTGCTACATCGGCTGTGACGTTCTGGTCCTGGTCCCCTTGCCGCAGCAGCACCACGCTGTCGGGGGTCAGCTCCAAAACCCCACCGTCTTGGAGGCCACTCCAGAGCGGGAGTTCGGGAATCTCATCACTGGCGTCGGCGAACCGCTGATGGTTCGCCCGCAGGAACTCTTGCTGGTCCCCTGTCGTCGACAGATCCCCATCTCGGTCGAGCAGATAGACCGCCTCGGTCGAGTGGGCCTTGTGCCCGCAGCCCCATGACACCCAAAAGCGATAGCTCCCGCTGAGCTTCGGCTTCCACCCAAACGCATCGGTCTTCGGTGGCAACTTCCAGTACATGTACCCCGCGCTCAGATTCGGCCATTGAGACCCGACACCCGGATCTTGTGCGGCCCCGCGCCGTGTGCCGGGGGCAATCGCCGGTGCAGGCTGAGGATGTAACTGAACTGTCCGTTCGGTATCGGTCGGCTGGATGAAGTGAGTGTCTCCCAACGTCGCCAGTGGTTCGAACTCGCGCAGCTGGGCATCGATCGTGGCAATCTCGGCTTGCAGCTGAGCCGCTCGCTGTTGGCTCTCGGCGGATCGAGTCGTATCGATCGTTCGTTCGCCGTGCATGACCCCTTCGAAGGTCGCCTTGATCGCGTAGTAATCGGTCTGCGGAATCGGATCGAACTTGTGCGAGTGACACCGGGCACAGCCGACTGTCAGTCCGAGGAAGACCGAGCCGGTCGTGCTGACCATATCGTGCAGCTCGTCGGCCCGCTGCTGGGCGGTGAGTACGGGGTCCGGGCTCTTCACGCGGTCCCAAGCTCCCCCGACAATGAATCCCGTCGCCGCACCCGCCCCGAGTTGGTCCCCCGCCAGCTGCTCTTTCACAAACTGGTCATAGGGCAAGTCGCGGTTGAAGGCGTTGATCACGTAGTCGCGATACCGCCAGGCAGTGGGGCGCGGCTGATTGGTCTCGAAGCCATCGCTCTCGGCGAAGCGTACAGTATCGAGCCAGAACCGGGCGGCTCGTTCGCCGAATTGAGGTGATGCGAGATACCGATCAACCAGCTTCTCCCACGCGAGCGGGTTGGTGTCGGATTCAAAGGCTGCGATCTCTTCGGGACTGGGCGGGAGGCCGAGCAGGTCGAACGAGAGTCGCCGGATCAGCGTGCGACGGTTCGCGCGGGGGCTTGGTGTTAAGTGATGCTCGACGAGCTTGGCCCGGATGAACGCATCGATCTCGTGGCCCGTCGCGTGCTCGGGAACCTCGGGCCGCACGAGCGGCTGGAACGACCAGTGCGAGGACTTCTCGGACAAGTCGGCCAAGGCGTCTGGCCAATCGGCCCCGGCGTCGATCCACTCCTTCAACAACTGCTGCTCCGTGGCGGACAGCTGGGGCCCCTGCGGCGGCATCTTCAGGTCGGCATCGTCACGACTGACGAACAGCCAGAACGGACTCGTCTCGGCGGACTTCGGAACGATGGCGGGCGCATAGTTGTCCCCTCCGCGGAGCGCCGCCGCCCGCTGATCGAACCGTAGCCCGCCCTCTTGCTTCTCCGCCCCGTGACAACGGATACAGTGCTCTTCCAGGATCGGACGGATCTCGGTCCCGAAGTCGGCAGCGGCCACGGACGTACCGCGAGAAGCAGTCACCGCGAGAATGATGAGCAACAATGAGTTTAGGAATCGCGTGACGGATGAATGCATGGGGGGGACAGCGCTCCGCTACGGAAAGCCTTCGCGTCGCGGCTCAACGGGGGAGCCGGAACACTGAGAACTGATCACTGGCAACTTCTTGAACTCTCTTCTCACTTCTCCCGAATCGCGTAGAGCGCGTCATACGTCCGCATGTAGAGCGTGCCGTTCGAGATCGCCGGTGAGGCGGTCTGGGGTTCGCCGAATTCGTTCTCGCTCAGGACTTCGAACTCCCGCCCCAGCTTCACGACGGTACAGACGCCATCGCGGGCGGTGAGATACAGGTGGCCCTCGCTGACGACTCCCGAAGCGCGGTACTGGGCGTTATAAATCCGCTTCTCATAGACCCCCTGGCCCGTGGCCTGCTCCACGCAGAGCAACCGGCCATCGTTCATGCACAGATAGACCAGCCCCTCATGAATGATCGGGCACGACACATCCGGCGTCCGCTCGCCCACCCAGCGAACCGGGCTCTTGCCTGTGATGTCGCCGCTGAGCTCGCTGGCCTGCAAGCCGAGCACCGGGCCTCCCTTAGCGGTCGGCACGACGACGAACTCCTCCGTTGCCGTCGGCGAGGCCACAAACCGCAGCGTCGTGTCATGGTTCTTGTTGTACTGCGACGGTCCATTCAGTTCGTCCAGCCGCCACAACTCGTGTCCATCCTCCAGAGAGTGCCCCACCGTGCAATCACCGCCGTGGGAAATCAAATGCGGATTCTTCCCCGGCATGATGATCGGCGAGCTGTAGGCGTGTTTGCATTCGTCTTTGGGGTTCTGTTTCCGATCAACGGCCCACACCTCCTGGCCCGTCTCGGCGACCAATCGCACGATCTTGCCCACCGTGTAGTCCGTTTGCATCGTTCCATGAATCAGCTGCAAGTAGAGAGCCCCGTCGTGCAGCAGCGGGGTGGAGGTCATGCCGAACTGGATGTCGATCTGGCCGTACCGTTCCTCCACATTAAAGTGCCAGACGATCTTCCCATCGCGGTCGAGACACGCCAATTCCCCCGTTCCGAAGCAGACCCATATGTGCTTCCCGTCGGTTACGGGCGAGGGCGATGCGGAGTTCCCCTCTCCCGCGCGGGCGTCCTTGTTTCCGGTTCCAACCTTGGTCTTCCAGAGTTCCTTCCCAGCAGTGGAGATGCCCATCACGACGAGGTCGTCGCCCTCGGACGATGTGAGATAAATCCGGTCCTCCCATACGACCGGCGTCGCCCCGCCCTGGCCGGGCAGCTTCACACTCCAGGCGACGTTCTTGTCTTTGGCCCAGCTGGTCGCGATTCCGGTTTCGGTCGAGATCCCATTGTGCTGCGGCCCCCGCCACTCGGCCCAGTTCTCGGCATAGGCCGCCTGACCACTCAGTCCTAGACAGATTAAGGCCGCAATTCGAATCCACTTCATTCGGGCTTCTCCGGGGAGTCTTCGGGGGTTGGACAATGGGTCGCACAAGGGGGGCTGAATTTTGCGATCCCGCGTCGGCGGAGGGGACGAAACCTGGGTTTTTCCCCAGAAGGTATCCATGAGATCCCGCCTGTTTGACGAGATAGCCCTTTTGGGACAGCGTGTTGAATGCGAGGCGAACCTTGCGATCGAAGGCATCGAAGGCACGAATATCATCTCTTTCCCCCTGCATGTGCCACAGCGTGAAACTAGCGATTTCGCATTCACCAGCCTCTCCCTCGAAAAGCGATTGAAACGGTAGACAACGCCCCAGATGTCTTTGAGTGACTCGCTCAGGGAGTCGAACCCGAGACCAAAGAGAACTCGCAGCTCGGGGACAAATGATGTGCGCATGAGAAGTCGGTCTGCCAGATAAATCGGGTGTGTGGGAGTGCTGGCACTGTCCTTGAGAATGAGCCCCGCCGCCTCGAGCGCATGGACCTCGTTGAAGTGATTGTTGTCCGGAGTGAGCAGAATCGTATACCGGACTCGCTGATCGGCCTGTTCCGATTTGATGAGGTAAGCGAGGACCAGTTTCTGGGGGACGGTCAAGGCTTGTCCGTTCATCTTCTCCGCGATGTAGCCGTCGAAGGACTGGATGTGTCTTTCCATTCCATCATCCAGAAGCTGGCCTGCTTGTAAATACAAAGTCACATCCTCCTGCTTGAGGATGTAATACGGGAGGCCGATCTCGTTTTGCAAGCAGAGGTCAACGAGGGTGGCCATTCCGATTCCTCGTCCTTCCCATTTTCGGAAGACACGCAGCACATCGGCCAGCTTGGGGTTTCTGGGCTTCGCTTCCGGAAGAATGCGATAGAGCGGGGTTTCGCTGCTGGGGTTCTCAAGCAGGAGCTGCTTGCGAA
>Ga0105047_10006580_pt1 | contig 19693 bp, 20 predicted proteins | sample MAT04_FD_78384 | JGI IMG/M metagenome (GOLD analysis project Ga0105047, IMG submission 78384) | Freshwater microbial communities from Lake Fryxell liftoff mats and glacier meltwater in Antarctica - MAT-04 (megahit assembly) | ecosystem: Environmental > Aquatic > Freshwater > Ice > Liftoff...
CCGGCAGTCCCTTGGGGAGCGCACCTACGACGGGCAGCTCGTCCGCCCACCCGAAGGTTGCGACTGCGACGATGGCGCCCACGACGGCGATCAGCACCCCGGGAACCCGGCTGCGGAGAAGTTTCGGGATGAGGATCACGACGGTCGACGCCAGTCCGACCAGTAGCGCTGTTCGATTGACCTGGCCGTCTGTGATGCCCTCCGTGGTCTGGCGGACGTCTTCGATGATCGTGCCGCCCTCTATAGAGAACCCGAGCAGCTTGGGCACCTGGCTGACGATCACGACGAGCGCGACTCCGTTGAGGTATCCGACCCGAATGGGCTTGGAGAGCAGGTCGGTCACGAACCCCAGGCGGAGGATCCCGCCCACGGCCAGCGCCGCGCCCATGAGGATTGCCAACAGGCCCGCCAAGGCGACTGCCCGCTGTGCGTCACCGGCGGCGAGGGGCAGGATCGTCGCCGCAATGATTGGTGCAAGCGACGAGTCCGGGCCGAGGACCAGTATCCGCGACGGACCCACCAACGCGTAGACGAGCAGTGGAATGATCGTCGCGTACAAGCCGGTCTCGGGCGGCAGCCCGGCGGCCTGCGCGTAGCCCATGCCGGCCGGGATGAGCAGGGCCGTGACGACGATGCCGGCCACCACATCGGTTCGCAGCCACGACCGTTCGTAGCTCCTGGCCACCGAGAGACCCGGCAGCCACCGTTCGAGGCCCTTGGCGCTCACCATCGGGAAACGACGACCCATCGGCGACACCTTCCCATCAAGAGTGCACGAACCGCTCACACGATAGACGAATTGGATCCCCTACGACGCGGGCGGTGCAGACGCCCTCTTGCGACTCATCGCACTGCGAGGCCGGAACGGACAGCGGTGTACGCCGCGACGATGACAAGAAGCGGTGGTCTGTCGGGTCTGCCGGAAGGTGGAGCCGCCGACCAGATCGAGGGGTCGTGTAGGTTCGGTCCATGGTGACTCCTGACCTTGATGCGGCTCTGGTTGCCGCGCACAGTTCCTACGCCGATCGCCGCCCGCGGTCTGCTGCGTTGGCAGTTTGCGCAGCGAAGGTGATGCCTGGCGGGAACACTCGCACCGTCTTGCATTTCGACCCGTTCCCCTTCCGAGTCGAGCGCGCAGAAGGCTCGGTGCTGGTCGATGTCGACGGTCATCGCTACGTCGACATGCTCGGCAACTACACCGCCGGACTGTTCGGCCACCAGGTGCCGGCCGTGCGGGAAGCCGTCATCGCGCAGCTCGACCGAGGCTGGGCGATCGGGGCGACGCATGCGCTGGAAGTGGAACTCGCCGAGCTGATCTGTGGACGGTTCGAGTCGGTGGAGCAGGTGCGGTTCACGAACTCCGGCACCGAGGCGAACCTGATGGCGATCGGCACTGCGCTTCACGTCACCGGGCGGCGAAAGGTGTTGGTGTTCGAGGAGGGGTACCACGGCGGCGTGCTGACCTTCGCCCACGGCATCGGACCGCTGAATGTGCCCCACGACTTCCTCATCGTGCCGTACAACGATGTGCCGGCGGTAGACGAGGCGTTCGTTGCGGCTGGCTCTGAGATCGCGTGCGTCGTTGTCGAGCCCGTGCAGGGTTCCGGTGGCTGTATCCCTGCCGATCCAGGCTTTCTCGACGCGTTGCGCCGGCTGTGCACGCAGCACGGCACCGTCCTGATTTTCGACGAAGTGATGACGTCTCGCCTCCACCCCGGTGGTGCCCAGGCCCGTTTCGGGGTGTTGCCCGACATGACGACGCTCGGTAAATACCTCGGTGGCGGGATGACGTTCGGCGCCTTTGGTGGTCGCCGCTCGATCATGGCGGCGTTCGACCCGGCGCAGGGTGGAGCGCTGTCGCAGGCGGGCACGTTCAACAACAACGTGGTCACGATGGCGGCGGGTGTCGCAGCGTTGCGTGATGTACTCACGCCGGAGGCGTTGATCGCGCTCAACGACCGCGGCGATGCGTTGCGCGATCGGCTGAGCGTGACGTTCGCCGGCGCCGGGCTGCCGATGACTGTGACAGGCATGGGCTCGATGTTCAATGTTCGTTCGGACGACGACCGGTGGGTCGAGCTGTTCTTCCACGCCATGCTCGACGCAGGCTTTTACCTCGCTCGGCGAGGCATGATCGCGCTCGCACTCGACGTCACCGACGAGCAGCTGGACGCTTTTGCTGAGGCCGTCGAACGCTGGGCCGCAGACCCGTCCCGAAGTTGATTCTGGGGGTCTCCAGCCTCCGGATTACACTCCGGATTACGGGAGCTGAGGACACCCAGATCCGGCAGGCCTAAAGTGTGAGCGTGAATGCCGACGCGCCAGCGACCCAGCGGAATGGGTGGGCCTGGTGTGCCTGTGCCGCCGTCCTGTTTGGTGCAGCCACGCCCGCGACGAAGTTGATTGTCGACGACATCGGCGCGGTCGCGCTGGCTGGGCTGCTCTACCTGGGGGCGGCAATCGCTGTTGCGCCGTTCGCACTCCGCGAGGCACGACCAACCGCCACATTGCGCCAACGCTCGCGCCTGCTCATCGCGGTGGCGTTCGGTGGCGGGTTCGCACCCGTCCTTCTTGTCCTCGCCCTTGACCGCACGCCCGCTGGCACGGTGTCGCTGTTCCTGAACTTGGAACTCGTCGCGACCGCAGTGATTGCCCGCGTGTTCCTGAAGGAACACATCGGTCAGCGGGCCGGCCTCGGGATCGTGATCGTCGTACTGGGTGGCGTGGTGCTCGCCGGGGTCTCAGAGGCAGGGGTCGCGACCGGTGCGATTCTCGTTGCGGCCACATGTCTGTGTTGGGGTATCGACAACGCGATCACAGCCAGTCTGGACAGCTACAGCCCTTCGCAGATCACGCTCGCAAAGGGCGTGGTTGCCGGGTCGGTCAATCTTTCCCTGGGGCTTGTGCTGCACGGTGCGCCCGCAGCGCAATTCGTGTTTGCGGCGCTTGCGATCGGAGCTCTTGGCTACGGCTTGTCGATCACGATGTGGATCACGGGTGCCCGACTGGTGGGTGCGGCACGCGGTCAGGTGATCTTCGCACTTGCGCCGTTCATCGGAGCACTGCTCGCCTGGCCGATCAACGGTGACCGGCTGACCGGAACCATCATGTTCGCCTTCGCCGTCTCCCTCGTTGGAGTGATCGTGGTTGCCACGAGCCACCACTCCCACATGCATACTCACGAGCCGAGGGAGCACACTCATCCCATCGATCGTGACGACCCCCACCACAGCCCCGATGTGATCGAGGTTCTCGAGGGCAGTCACCATCGGCACCTGGTGTTCAGTCACGGCCACGAGCACCTGCCAGACATCCACCACCGCCACGCACACTGACGCGCTTCGTTCTCGAGACCTGCGGTTGTGAACAACAAGCGCGTCACTTCGGAGACTTCCAGCCCGCCGGCCCAGGTTTAGGTCCATACCCAGCGGGGTACGCGTGCAGCGACCCCAAGGAGCACCACCCATGACCATCTTCGAGGACCTGCGCGAGAGTCACGAGATTCAGCGGGCGCTGGCGCGCACGATGACCCATGCGCGCACGTCGCCGGACAAGCGTCGTGCTGCATTTCTGACCCTTGCCCACGAACTGGACGCGCACGCCACAGCCGAGGAGCGTCACCTGTACGTGCCGCTGCTGCTGGACGATGCCGGCCTCACGGTCAGCCGTCATGCGTTGGCTGACCATCACAAGGCCGAGAAACTGGTTGAGGAACTGCGTGGAGTCGACCCCACCACCGATCACTTTGCCGACCTCGCCAAGCAGCTTTCGCACGAGGTCCGTGACCACCTCGAAGAAGAAGAGAACGGCACGTTCCAGCTCGCCGGCAAGCTGCTGTCGAAGACTCGTCAGGCGGAACTCGCCCGCGAGTACCGCGCCGAGTACGCCAAGCGCGGCGGCCCCTTCTCCATCTGAGCGATGTACACGTCGATCGCATGCTGCCCGGTCATGAGTCGAGCGTCTTCGCTCGGGGCCACCCGGCGCCCACCCGATGATTTCTCACGCAAGGAACTCCATCAGTTGCGCAGTGTGCTCGGCGAACTCTTCGGCTGTCGTTGACACGGACGCGATGGAACGATCGGGTCGCACGACCACGACGCCCTCGGCGAATGGAACCGGCCCCTCAACCACGGTCGCGCCAAGGGCACGCCATTCATCGAGGGTTGCGCTGTTTGCCGGCGCTGTTCGGGCCCCAGAAAGGATGACGGCGAAACCGTCGCCCACAGTGGCGTCGAGCTGGCGACCGTCGGCCAAAACGATGTCAGGCGCTTGGCGGCCAGTGAGGAGGTGATCGCCGGCGCGCATCCCGTGCTCGAGGTGGGGGAACGCTCGCTGGCCGCCGTACGCGCTTTCCAGCCGGTCTTGCTCCCCGCCACGGCCAGCCAGCTGGTCGATGAGGCGACCAGTGTCGACCGCATGCGCAACAACGCCAGCTACGTGCGGTCGTCGTTCCTCGTCGTACGTGTCGAGCAGGCGTTCACCACCGCGGCCGCCGCTCGCCATCTGCAGTTTCCATGCCAGGTTCAGCGCATCGCGTACGCCTGAACCCAGGCCCTGCCCGAGGAAGGGTGGCATCTGGTGCGCGGCGTCGCCGGCAATGAACACGCGACCGGCACGCATGGCGCTGGCCACCGTCCCGTGGAAGCGGTAGACGACGGCTCGCACGATGCCGGCATCGTCCGGGGTCAGCCACGGCGAGAGCAGCTGCCAGACGCGTGTCGGCTCGACCATCTCCGCTCGCGTCTCGCCTTCCTGCAGCTGGAACTCCCAGCGCCGAAAGCGCCCATGGCCGGGGACAAAGGTCGACGGACGGGCCGGGTCACAGATCTGCTGCACGAACAGTGGCAGCTCACGGTCGCAGCCGTCATGTAGCCGAACATCGACGACCATCCAGTCCTGATCGAAACCCAGACTGTCGAAGCGGATACCGAGTGCCTTGCGAATCGGGCTCGGCGCGCCGTCGGCAGCGATCAGCCAATCGGCCGAGAGGACGGTGCCCGACGCGAGAGCGGCCTCGACACCTGAATCGGACTGAGTCACCGACGCGACCTCTTTGCCCAGAAGGAAGTGCACACCGGCACCCACCGCATGAGCGCGCAGAAATGCTTCGAGCTCTGGTTGGTAGTAACGGACGACTGGCGGAAATCCGAGGCCCGTCATGGTGCCCTCGGGCAGTTCGAACCCGATGATGCGGATGCCGGCAACGTCGACGAACTCGGCGCCGGGCAGCGCGCTGGTGACGTCCGAGAGGCCGCCGCCCGCGCCGATCAGCGTGAGGGCTCGCTGAACCTCGTCGTCCATCACGATGGCGCGCGGCAGGTCATAGATCTCGGTCGCCTTCTCGACCACGGTCACCGAAAAGCCGCGGTTGGCGCAGGCAATCGCGGCGGCGACGCCCACTGGGCCACCGCCGACGACGATGACGGAAGGGCTGGTATTCATCGCTTCACTTTCCTGGGGATCAGCATGGCCGCGAGCGCCGAGGCATGTGCCTCGATTCGGGCGGGTTCGGTCGGGTCGGTACCGGCGATGAGCCGGGCCTCCGGTGAGTTCGTGTAGAGCAGCGTGCCGCCACCGAGTATCAGGTAGAAGGCTGTGACGCTGTCGACATCGATGACCTCACCTCGGCGACGCAGCGGCTCCCAGAGTGCGACCACCGCATCGAAGCGGTCCTGCACGTACGTAGCCACCAACCAGTCCAATCGCTCCGACGGCACGCCTGACTCGTGCACCATGATTCGGTTGAGCTCGGGGCGATGCGCTGCATGGTGAACAAACGCGCGGATGGCTGCCTCGAGCGTGGCGCGCTGGCCTCGTGCGCCCTTCCTCCTTGCGGTGGACTCGCCCTCCAACTCGTCGAACAACAGCGCAACCGCCGCGCGCCAAAGGTCCAGTTTCGACGCGAAGTGGTAGTTGATCTGCGGCTGGTGCACGCCGGCGCGCGTGGCGATCGCGCGGGTGGATGCGCCGTCGAAACCGTGCGCCGCGAACTCGTGGATTGCCGCATCGAGCAACGATGCTTGCGTGACGTCGGAAAGATCTCGGCGGGCCATGGGTTGACATTCTTTATCGAGTGATAAAGGATGTCAAGTGCCTTGTCCGGAGAAGTCGAAGGGACGTGTTGAACTGATGGGTTTTCGATTCGCCAATGTTGCAGGTCGTGCTGCGCTGGTCCGTGGGGACCACTACTACGACGTCGCCACCGTGAGCAATGGTTCGCTCTCGAGCGATCCGATGAAGGCGCTTGGCTTCGCTGCCCAACTGTCGGCGCTCTCGTCCACACTCGTCGACCGCGAGCCAGCGGGTCTCTTCGCCGACGTGGTACTCGACCCGCCGGTGCCGCGCCCGCAGAAATCGTTCGGCATCGGTCTCAACTTTGCCGACCACGCGACCGAGGGCTCGATGGATGTGCCGGCGAACCCGCTCGTGTTCACCAAGTTTCCCTCCTGCCTCGTGGGCCCGACCGCCATCGTGGAACTGCGCAGCGACTTCTGCGACTACGAGGGTGAACTGGTGGTTGTCATCGGCAAGGGCGGCAAGGACATTCCTGTTGAGTCAGCCTGGGACCACGTGGTGGGTGTCACGATCGGCGAAGACATCTCCGATCGCAAGGTGCAGTTGGCGTCGAAGCCGCCACACTTCGACCTCGGCAAGTCGTTCGACACGTTCGGCCCCATCGGTCCGGTGCTCGTCTCGACCGACGAGATTGCCGACCCAGGTGCGCTCCGCATCGTCACCATGATCAACGGTGAGGAGCAGCAAAACGACACGGTGTCGAACCTGATCTTCGACATCCCAACGCTGATCAACTACCTGTCTCAGATCACCACGTTGGTAACTGGCGATGTGATCTTCACGGGCACTCCTTCCGGCATCGGTTCGGCACGGGGCGTTTTCCTATGTGACGGTGACGTCATCGTCACGACCATCGAGGGAATCGGGACCATGACCAACCACTGCGTTCGCGTCAGCGACCACCACTCACCCGGAGACTGATCCGACATGGGAATCAAAGTCAACGACATCGCATTCGTCCGTTTCCAGGCGCCAGACCTGGATGTGATGCAGGCGTTCTGCCAGGACTTCGGAATGACCATGGCGCAGCGCACCGACGACATGCTCTACATGCGCGGCACCGACGACGAGGGTTTCGTGCACGTCACGCACCTGTCGGAGGAAGCCGGCTTTGTCGGCCTCGCCTTCCTGGCGAACTCGGTGGACGACCTCGAAGCGCTGACGGCGCTCGGCGAGTTTTCCCCCGTCGAGGAACTCGATGGGCCCGGCGCCGGCCACGTGGTGCGGGCCACCGACCCCGACGGCTTCCAGGTCGAAGTGGTCGCAGGCCGTGGATCCGTAGGTCGGCTACCGGTACCGGCGCTGGCGATTCGCAACGACGCTGTCATGCACCCGCGCCAGGGCTCACCGCTGCGGGTGGGAGGAGGGCCTTCTCACGTGAAACGACTTGGCCACGGCGTGCTGAACGTCACGGACTACCGAGGGAGCGAGGCCTGGTACAAGCAGCAGCTCGGGTTGGTCACATCCGACGAGATTCAGCTGGACGAGAACACTGCACTCGGCGCCTTCCTGCGTTGTGATCGCGGCGAGGAGTACGTCGATCATCACACGCTGTTTCTTCTTGGTATCGGCAAGGCAGAGTTCAACCATGCGGCGTTCGAGGTTTCGGACTTCGACGATCTGATGGCCGGGCACTCGCACCTCACCACCGCAGGACGTCATGCGCAGTGGGGCATCGGCCGTCACATCCTTGGTAGCCAGATCTACGACTACTGGCTCGACCCGTATGGGCACATGGTCGAGCACTGGACCGACGGTGACCTGTTCAACAACGCGACGCCACCGAACGCAACTGACCTGGGGGCCCTTCTCGGCTCGCAGTGGGGCCCCACCCACGGCGGGCCACCGCTGTGACCACGACGAGCCCGTGATCAATCAGCCGGCATTGATCCATCTCGCGGCTTCGGTTTAGAGTTCGGGCGTGGCGACGGCTTCCGGGGAGAACGCAGGGTCCCTCCGGCGCACGCTCGGGCTCTCCGATGCGGTCGTCATCGGCGCCGGATCGATGATCGGTGCGGGCGTCTTTGCGGCGTGGTCGCCAGCGGCCGCTGCCGCTGGAACGGGCCTGGCGATCGGGCTGGCGGTTGCTGCGGTGATCGCGTTCTGCAACGCCACCTCGTCGGCGCAGCTGGCCGCCGTGTATCCCGAGTCGGGCGGCACCTACATCTATGGTCGCGAGAGGCTTGGTGCCTGGTGGGGGCATATCGCTGGGTGGGGCTTCGTGGTGGGTAAGACGGCATCGTGCGCAGCGATGGCGCTGACGATCGGCGCGTACCTGTGGCCTGCGCACGACCGGGTGATTGGTGTCCTCGCCGTGATGGTGATCACAGCAGTCAACATCGGTGGGCTCAACCGCACCGTTGCCGTCACGCGTGTCTTGCTCGCAGTGTCGCTGGCATCACTGGTAGCCGTCGTCGCGGCCGGTTGGTCGAGTTCGGGCGCCAGTCTGGACCGCCTGACCCCCGTCGATGCTGGTGTGTTCGACGTCCTCCAAGCGGCTGGCTATCTGTTCTTCGCATTCGCCGGATATGCGCGAATCGCCACGCTCGGTGAGGAGGTTCGGGATCCGAGGCGCACGATCCCGCGTGCAATCCCTCTGGCTCTGGGTGCGGTGCTCGTCGTGTACGCGGTTGTGGGCGTCACCGCGCTTGCCGTCGTGCCTGCCGAACAGTTGGCGGCGACGAGCGCGCCGCTTCGACTCGTGGTCGAAGCCGGCCACTTTCCTGGGCTCGGTCCGGTGGTGCGGATCGGCGCCGGTATCGCGTCGCTGGGCGTGCTCTTGAACCTCATTCCCGGCATCTCGCGAACCAGTTTGGCGATGGCGCGCAATCGCGACCTTCCACGCTGGTTCGCCCACATCCATCCGGCACGTTCGCTGCCGCTGCGCGCCGAACTGACCGTCGCCACCGTCGTGATCATCCTGATCTCGGTACTGAATGTGCGAACTGCGATCGGCGTTTCGGGTGTTGCGGTGTTGACGTACTACGCCATCACCAACGCTGCGGCTCTGACACTGTCCGCGAGCGAGCGACGCTGGCCACGGCCAATTGCGGTCGCAGGCCTGATCGGGTGTCTGATACTGATCGCAACTCTGCCCGTGGGGGTGATCGTCAGTGGCCTCGTGACCCTCGTGATCGGCGCTCTCGCTCGCGCCGCCGCCCGGGTGTCAGCCGCGTCCTAGGGATCGAACATTCCCCCGACCCCTCGGGAGCCACGACTAGCTCGTGAGCAGCGCTTCCATCTCGGTGATCTCAGCTTGCTGATCGCTGATGATTTGGTCGGCGAGGGCACGCACGTCAGCGTTGGACCCGTTGTTCTTGGCAGCCTGGGATTGTTTGATCGCGCCCTCGTGATGAGCGATCATCATCCCGAGCCACACTTGGTCGAACTCGGCTCCTGTCATTGCAGCCATCTCGTCCATCTGGTCCGCCGACATCATGCCGTCCATCGTGGACATGTCGTGGCCGTCGCTCATGTCCATGGCAACGGGTCTTCCGGCGGTGGTGAGCCAGCCGGTCATCAGCGTCACCTCGGGGTCTTGCGCGCCCTTGATGCGAGTTGCGAGGTCGATGACCTCCGCGCTGGCGCCGGCGTTCGGATCGAGCGCAATCTCCGCCATCTCGATGGCCTGCTCATGGTGGGCGATCATGCCTTGTGCAAACTCGATGTCGGCCGTGTTGAAACCGCTGACTTCTTGATTTGCGGAGGTGGTGTCGGTCATTGAATGATCTGAGCCGCAAGCGGCAAGAGTCAACGTGAGTGCAAGTGCAGCGATGGAGGGTGCGGTGAGGCGTCGGAGGTTCATGGGAGCCTTTCGGTGTCGACTACTACAGTATGTAGTATAGGTGTCGATTCAACCCGAGTGGGCGCGCCCGTCGTGGGCGAGGGTGGCGACACCACCATCGCCGCTGTGACGGCCACAATCACCAGACCAATCGCGAACTCGGCGACGATGCCCCGTCGGAGATCGCCAACATGGCGTCCGGCCCCGGCAGGGTCGTTGAGCCGTTGCTCGAGCCGACGCCGGTTGGTGCTGGCGATGCCGAGCATGATCGCGAGCAAACCAAGTTTCGCAGCGAGAAATCGACCGTGGTTGACCTCGAAGAGGTCGGCTGGATTGCCGACGAGGCGAACGGTTTGAACGGCGCCGGTGGCGATGAGCACGCCGACGCTGATTGCCGCAACGTGCGAAAAGCTGCGGACCGCCGCTGCCATGCGATTCGACTCCTCCTTGGCAATGACGATCCAACCCACGATTGCGAGCCCCGCAATCCACGCCGCTGCCGCTGCATGGTGGGCGACATCGGTGACCACTCCCATCGCTGGCCACCGCATGGAACGTGAGTGGCCGGCGAACGCCCAGGTGGCCAACAGCCCGACGCCAGCAAGTGTCGCCGCTGTCCAGTACACCTCGGAATGCACGATGCGGGCGCGAAAGATCACCAACCACATCGACGCCGCCAGTGCGATACGAAGGGCCAACGCCATGCCGGTGTCGGTCGTGGTGGCCGCCGTGATCGACCCGAACGAAGCCCATGGACCCTTGCCGCTGACGTCGGATGCAACGATGAGCAGTTGAAGGAAACCGAGCGCGGCCGTGACGAATAGCGCTCGACCGAGGATGCGTCGCAGCAATGGGTGGTTACCTGCGGCCGGCCACACGAATACGCTCGTGAGAAGAATTCCAGCGATGGCCATGATCGCCATGTACGAGGCGTAACGCAGAACCCACCGCACCATTGTGGGCGCGGAGTAGCCATCACCTTGCTCGCTCAACTCATCCACGCCGGGATTGGTGGGCGGAGTCGTGGCGGCAACGGTGGGAACAGACGTGACCACCGCCCTGGGCGCCGGTGAACTGAGCGCAAAGTCGACGCGCCCCGAAATCGGGTGACCGTCGGGACCCACGAGACGCCAGCGCAGAGAGATGGCGCCGGGCGGTAGTGGTGGCAGCGGCGTGACGACCTCCATGTTGCCAGCGGCGCTATGTGTCGAGCCGGTGAGTTCGCTGCGAATGCCAGTGGCATCGATCAACGTCACGGTCATTGTCTCGAGTGGCACCTCCTTGCTGAAGACCCACGTGATCTGTGTCGGCGCTGTGGAGAGCACCGCACCGTCAGCCGGGTCGGTCGTCAGCAGCGTGTTGTGTGCCCACGCTGTCCCTGCGGTCAGACCAACGACGCCGCAGATGATCGTGCAGGCCGCGAGAGTCAACAAGGTGAGGCGGCGGCGAGTGGTTCGAGGCATAGGCTGACCGAGAAAGCGGCAGCGCCCCGAGGTAGAGCAACTACACGATGTAGGAGTATATTCGAGGTTGCTCGCCAAGGAGCGGCACCCGTGGAGGATGGTTTTGGGACGACGACCGGACGGCGCACTTGAGAACGATGTGTTGCGCGTGCTGTGGGCCGACGGCGGTCGGTTGTTGCCGGGTGAGATCAACGATCGACTCGCTGCCGGATACGCCTACACCAGCGTCGCAACAATTCTCACCAGGCTGCAGGCCAAGGGCCTGGTTGTCCGCACTTCTTCGGGCCGAGCGTTCGCGTACCAAGCGGCGGTCGACGAGCCGGACCTTGCAGTGCGCCGAATCAGTGAGTTGCTCGATTCTTCGTCGGACCGCGCACAGGTATTGAGCCGATTCGTTGCGGGTCTGCCTGCGCGCGAGGCCAAGGCAATCAAGGTTCTACTCGATAAGACCGTTTCGGAGAAGGGCAAGAGCTGATGTCAAACTCGCTCGCGTTTCCTCTTCTCGTGACGCTTGTCTCGGCAGCGCTCGCAACGTCGGTTCACCGCCGGCTTCCCCCGCGGTTGGCCACACGATTCGTGACGGGTGCGCTCGTGTTGGTGGCTCTCGCGTCCATCCCGACGGCGCTGGTAGTTGCCATTGCGTTCTTGGCGCACGTACCAGTGATCGGTTTCGGGTTCACCTGGTGCGCACAGGCAATGGGGCTTCACGGTTCGGTACCGGCGTGGCTCGGCCTGCCCGTGGTTGCGCTGGTCGTTCTCGGGGCAGCACGCACCATCCGGTTGCTTCGTCAGTATCGGTTACTGCGGCTGGACGAGTCGCGTCCCATCCACGTTGCCCACAGCCACAAACCGTATGCGGTCACGCTGCCCGGGCGAGCTGGCCAGATCGTGATATCCACCGCGTTGGTCAACCTCCTTGATGACGACGAGCGCGACATCGTGGTCGCACACGAGCAGGCCCACGCCCGCTATCGACATGATCGATACCTGTTGACGGCCGAGCTGGCGGCTGCCGCGCTGCCGCCTCTGCGGGCCCTTGCCCGGCGGGTGACGTACTCGATCGAGCGATGGGCGGACGAGGCAGCCGCCGCCGTGTGTGGCGACCGTCAAATGGTTGCGATCACGCTCGGGAAGGTCGCCTTGCAGTCGAACCCGGCGACCGTGGCGGGTTTCTCGGGCCTTGGTGTCGCCGCACGCATGGGCGCCCTGCTCCAACCTCCGATCCCCAAGCTTCGTCAAGCACAGTTGTTCGGTCTGTGGTCGAGCCTTGCTGTCATTGCCGCGTTCAGCCTGTATCAACTGCATCACGTCGAACGGTTGCTCACCGCTCTCTGCCCGCATTGACCGCAGGTCGCGGGCTGTTTGTGTACGCTCGGTAGCGCTCAGCGCTCCCCAGCGCACACGAACCCTTCGGGTCAACCGTGTCACACCGTTTCGCGACCCTGGCTGACATGAACGATGGCGACCTCTCACCCTTCCAGATCGACACACGGCTCCGGCGCATTTCCGGCCATCAACTCGGGCTGGTGACGGTTGCACAGGCAGGTTGCGGAGGGGTGGACAAGTGGGCGCTCGAACGTCGACGTGAAGCGGGTGCCCTGGAGCCGGTCTTCGCTGGCGTCATGCGCCTCACGGCAGCACCGACCACCACGGAGCAGCGGATCCTCGGGGCGGGGCTCGCTGTTCCTTGCTCCATGACCACGGGCACTTCGGCGGGCATCGTCCACCAGTTGCCGATCGGTTCGAGCGACCATCAGCCCATGGTCTCCGTGGCGCTGGAACGCTCCGCACGAACGGCGGGGGTCGTCACCATCCGCCATCGGGCGCTCTGCCCAGCCAGCGTTGGTTGACGGGCCGAGTCGCGAGGCCCGACGCAAACCTGGTACTGCTTCCCCGATTCGTCGATGTCGCCACACTCGAGCGTTGCCTGGATCATTGTTTGGCTCATCGGCTCACCACTGCGCCCAGCGCTCCCCAGCGCACACAAACCCTCGGGCGGACACCGGCGCGCGGCGCGGCGAGTGTTCACACCTGACAGACTCGGCACGTGAGTACCGGTCCGCTTCTTCGCATCTCCGGGCTCACCAAGACGTATCCGGGTGTGACGGCGCTCGACGACCTCACGCTCGAGCTGCCGCACGGTCGCATCGGCCTGGTCGGTGCGAACGGTGCGGGCAAGTCGACGATGTTCCGCATCCTGCTCGGCCTGTCGCACCCCACCGCCGGACACGTGGAGGTGTGCGGCATCGACGTGGCGCGCGACCCGATCGGGGTGCGCTCGCGCCTGGGGTACATGCCCGAACACGACTGTCTCTCACTCGACCAGACCGCGGCCGATGTGGTGTCGACGTTCGGTGAACTCAGTGGACTGCCCCCGCGTGCGGCGCGTCAGCGAGCCTCGGACATTCTCGATCTGGTCGGGCTGGACGAAGCCCGCTTCCGACCAATCGGTGGGTTCTCCACCGGCATGCGGCAACGCACGAAACTGGCGCAGGCGCTGGTCGGTGACCCGGAGTTAGTGCTGCTCGACGAACCGACCGCGGGGCTCGACCCGATCGGTCGTGAGGAGATGCTGCAGCTGGTCGATCGGCTCGGCTCGTTCGGCATCTCGGTGCTGATGGCCACGCACTTACTCGACGACGTGCAGGCCGTCTGCGATCACGTGGTCATGATCAACGCCGGCAAGTTGGTGGTATCGGGAGCCACCAGCTCGCTGTTGGAGCGCACCGGTCTTGTGACGATCGATGTTGGTCGGCACACGGAGGAGCTGGTCGCCGGACTTGCTCGAGCGGGCGTGTCCGCGGCTGCAGCCGATGGCGTCGTGGAAGCAATTGTGGGCGACGAAGCGCAGATGGATCTGGTCCGCGACGTAGTGGCTGAGTTGGGACTTCCGCTGTTCCGATTGTCGACGCGTTTGCGCACGTTGGACGAGGCGTTCGTGCAACGCAGCGAGGAGCTGGCATGAGCTCGGCTGCAGATTCCGCCGAGGTTGGGCGCGGCGCCGTCTACGACCGCGGCTATCGCCCGTACGACGGCCAGCGCGGGCGGCGAGGCGCAGCGACGCTCGCGTTGTACAAGGCATCGATGCGCCGAGCGCTTGGTCTGCGGAGGACGTGGCGGCAGAAGGTTGCCCCCTTCATGCTGCTCGCCGTTGTCACCATCCCGGCGATCGTCAACGTTGGCATCGGGTACGTCACTCGCGACCGCTTCGACAGTTTCGTGATCATCACCTATCGCGAGTACGTCGGCGTGTCGTCGGCGCTGTTGTTGTTCGTCGCGCTCGTCGCCCCCGACGTGATGTGCCCTGATCGACGGCAGAAGGTGCTGCCGCTGATGTTCGCCCGGCCGCTGCTGGGCACGGACTACGTGGTGGCGAAGGTCGGCTCGATCGCGACCATTCTCTTCGCATTCTCGTACCTGCCGCAGGTGGTTCTGTTCGTCGGCAACATGTTGGTCAGCAACGCCGCGCTCGACTACTTCACCGGCCATCTCGATGTGCTGTGGAAGGTGCCATTGTCCATCATCGTGCTGGCCGTCTACTACGCAATGATCGGGTGCTCCGTGTCGTCGCTGACCGACCGCCGCATCGTGGCCGGCGCGTCGGTGATCGGACTGTTCTTGCTCACGTCCATCGCGTCGGGTGTGATCGTCGACCAATCGGATGGCCCCGAGGGCGGAGGCGGGGGCGGCTACGGCGGGCTGCTCAACGTGCTCGCAATGCCGCTGCATCTTCGCGACGTCATCTTCCTCGGGCATGTCGACGCCGGCTCGCAACTTGGTGGCGTCGCCGGCGGCGGATGGCTGGCGCTGGCCTGCTATCTGGCAGTGCTGTCGGCCGGAGCATCCGTGCTGTGGTGGCGCTATCGGTGGGTCGAACGATGACGGAGTTACAGACTGATCCCGCCCTCGCTGTGGCGGCCACCGTCGAGGTGAACGCGGTGTCGGTGTGGTTCGGGCCGAAGGTCGCACTGTCGGAATTGACCTGCTCGTTCGGTCCCGGAGTCAGCGGCCTGCTGGGGCCAAATGGCGCGGGTAAAACCACACTGATGCGTGCGATCGCCGGCCTCACCGGTGTCAATGAGGGCAGTGTGCTCATCAAGGGTCGCGATCCGCGAAGAGACCGTTCGGTGCACGCTTCGATGGCGCTGGTACCCGAGGACGAGGCAGTTCCCGGTGGCCTGAGCGCTCGCCAGCTGGTCCACTACATGGCGGATCTTCGACGGGTGACCGATCGCGATGCGCCCGAGCGTGCGCTGCGCACGGTCGACCTGCTCGACGCGGCCAATCGCCAGGTCGGCACGTTCAGCAAGGGTATGCGGCAGCGGGCGAAGATCGCCGCCGCGCTGGTGTCCGACCCGGACGTGATGGTGCTCGACGAGCCGCTCAACGGCGCCGACCCAGTGCAGCGGTTGCACCTCATTGCCCTGTTCAAGCAGCTGGGCGCCGAAGGTCGCACGGTCATTGTCAGCTCGCATGTGCTCAACGAGGTCGAGCGTCTTGCGGAGCGAGTGATCGTGCTGGTGCACGGGCGCCTCGCTGCCGCGGGTGGGCATCGCGCGATTCGCGATGCGATGGACGACACGCCGCGCCATGTGTTGGTGCGGTGCGACGACAGCCGTCGTTTGGCCGGTGCTCTGGTAGGGCTCGACTCGGTGACCGGCGTTCGCTTCGAGTCGAAGCGCGACGAGTTGATCGTGGAGACGTTGCAGGCGCGCGAGTTGGCCATCGCACTGCCACAACTGGCGAAGTCGTCGTCGATTCGGCTGATCGAAGTGCGTCCGCTCGACGACTCGCTGGAGAGCCTGTTCCGGGAGTTGGTGCGATGAGCGTGGCCACATCCACCGTCCGCACGTGGCGGCCGCGCCCACGGCTGCTGGCCATTTTGATCTACACATGGCAGTCGTGTTTCCCGCCGAAACGGTGGGCCGCGATTCTCATGCCGTGCGCGGGAGCGCTGCTCTTCGGGCTGCTCGCTCGTGTCATCCGGTCCTCCCCAGACCGAGCCTTTGCCCAGGTTGCGGCCGAGGGCATCTTCGGGCTCGTCTTGCCGATCGCGGCGCTCGTCATCGGCGATTCGGTGCTCGGTGCCGAGATCCGTGCGGGGTCGTTCCACTTCACCTGGCTGTCGCCCACGCCGACCTGGCAGATCGTGCTCGGGCGTTGGGTCGGTGGGTCGACCGTGGCGCTCGTGACGATTGCACCGTCAGCCGCGCTGGCCGCAGTGGTTGCCGGTAGCCCGTCGAGCGCGTGGCCCGCGTTCGCCGCTGCGGCCGTGGGCAGCGCGGCGTACGTGGCCGTGTTCATCGCAATCGGCTGTCTGACTCGACGGACCGCTGTGTGGTCGCTCGCGTTCGTGTTCCTGTTCGAGCGGCTGCTGGGTGCAGCGCTCACCGGCATCGCTCAGCTGTCGCCCACATGGGAAGCGCGTGGAATCTTCGTAGGCCTGCTCGACAACCCGCCCTCACGGCTCCATCGTGACGGCATCCCCGAGGGTGGTGCCGCCGTCGTGCGGTTGGTGATCGTCACGGCGGTCCTGCTGCTCGTCGCCAACTGGCGGATGCGCCACATCCGCCTCTCCGGCGCCGCGGACTAGTCAGGCGTCCCCATTCTGGTCGCGCTCGATCGACACTGAGTGTGGATCTGGCACGACCAGAACCGCCGAGATTGGCAGCTACGGTTCGGCGCATGGACGAGTTGTTGGTGGTCAACGGGGACATCACCCTGCGCGTGGAAGTGAGTGGCAAAGGGCCGGTCATCCTGTGCATGTCGGGCTGGCCGGAGCTGGCGCACTCGTGGCGCCACCAAGTCGAGTACTTCGCCGCGCGCGGGTACCGGATCGCAGCGATGGACGTGCGTGGGTATGGCGGCAGCTCGGCGCCCGTCGAGGTCGAGCGGTACACGCTGCGCGAACTGGCGAGCGATGTCGCCGCGGTAGCGGTGGCGCTGAGCGACGAGCCGATCGTGCTCTTCGGTCACGACTGGGGTGCACCCATCGTGTGGAACGCAGCAGTCCGTCATCCCGACCGGGTTCGCGCAGTGGCAGGGCTGAGTGTGCCGTACACGCCGGCGATGCCGTTCTCGCTGCTCGACCTCTTCGACCAGATGTACGCGGACCAGTTCTTCTACATGCTCGCCTTCCAACCGACGGGCGTGATCGAAGCCGAGTTCGCCGCCGACCTGCCAGCAGCGTTGAAGCGGGTGTACTTCGCGGCGTCGGGCGCGGCGCCATACAGCGGCTTCTATGGCAGAGGTCCGCGTCACGCGCCGTTCCTCAGCCAGTTGCCTGACCCGCCGGAGGGCCCGTTGTCGTTCATGAGTGACGACGACCTGGCGCACTCGGCGGCCGCCTTCGAGCGCACGGGGATGGTCGGGGCGTTCAATCGCTATCGCGCCGTTGCGCTCGACCCGGATTCTTCGGCCGATATCGCTGGCGCTCCGGTCAATCAGCCGTCGTGCTTCATCGGCGGAGCGAACGATGTGGTGCGCGCGATGATCCCCGGCGTCGACTCCTTTGCCGACCCCGGCGCAGCGTGCACCGACTTCCGCGGCAGCACCATCATCGACGGCGCCGGCCACTGGGTGCAGCAGGAAGCGCCCGGCGCGACGAACGCCGCGCTCGCAGCCTTCCTTGCGTCGCTCTGATCGGCGGAGCACCTCAGGCTGGGTTGCATCTTGCTCGTCACGCCCTGATGACGCGGAGCGTAGAATCTCGCAATGGCTGGTGGATTGGTTGGGTTGCTCGACGATGTAGCGGCGTTGGCGAAGTTGGCTGCCGCGTCGATTGACGACGTGGGCGCGGCCGCGGCGCGGGCGAGTGCGAAGGCGGCTGGTGTGGTCATTGACGACACGGCCGTGACGCCCGCCTACGTGCAGGGCTTGGCGGCCGACCGCGAACTGCCGATCATCAAGCGCATTGCGAAGGGGTCGCTGAAGAACAAGGTGCTGTTGATCCTGCCGGCTGCGCTGTTGCTCAGCGAGTTCGTGCCCGTGTTGGTGGAAATCATCTTGATGGGCGGCGGTGCGTACCTGTGCTTCGAGGGTGCGGAGAAGATCCATCACCGTTTCTCGCATCACGCGCCCGTGGCCGACTTGCCGGCCGTGGCGATCGATGCTGCTCACGAAGAGAAGACCATCAAGAGCGCCATCCGAACGGACTTCATTCTGTCCGGGGAGATCATGGTGATTGCGCTCAAGGAAGTGATCGACGAAGGGTTCGTCTCGAGGGCGATCATCATGATGGTCGTCGCGGTGACGATCACGGTGATCGTCTACGGCGTGGTTGCGTTGATCGTGAAGATGGACGATGTGGGGCTGCGGCTGGCGTCATCTGGTCGTCCGCCGGCTGTGCGGGTGGGCCGTGGTCTGGTGACCGGAATGCCAAAGCTGTTGGCCGCGCTGTCTGTTGTGGGGACGGCTGCGATGGTGTGGGTGGGCGGCCACATCCTGGTTGCGGGCGCAGACGAACTGGGCTGGCACGGGCCGTACGACCTGATCCATTGGCTGGAGAAGCCGGCGCACGACATAGCCGGAGTCGGCGGAATGCTGGGCTGGCTGGTCAACACGGCTGCATCGGCGGTCGTCGGCCTGGTAGTCGGCTTCGCCGTCGTGGCCGTCGTGTCGAAGCTGTCGAGCCGCAAGTCCAAGCCCGCCGCTGCCTACTGACTTCGTCGCCACCACGCGTCTGGTCGGTCCGATTCCACACTGAGCGTGGAATCCCTACGACCACACAGCAAAGGATCGGTGTGCGGTGTCGGTTGCCAACCGCGTGGCAGGCTGAGCGGATGCTGTTGCCCGGAACCGTCGCCCCCGCCTTCACCTTGCCCGACCACGAGGGCCATCAGGTGTCGCTGGCCGCGCAGGCCGGGCACTGGGTACTGCTGTGGTGGTATCCGAAAGCGGCGACTCCTGGTTGAACGGTCCAAGGACAGGGCCTGCGTGACAGCGCCCAGCTACTCGAGACGCTCGACTGCGTCGTGTTGGGAGCGTCGTTCGACACCGTCGAGGAGAACCATGCCTTTGCCACCGCACAGCATTTCCCGTTCCAGTTGCTCAGCGATGTCGATCGCTCCGTCGGCGCGCAGTACCAAGTGGTGCGACCCAGCGGGCATCAGTACGCCGACTATCCCGAACGCATCAGCTACCTCATCGATCCCGACGGAGTGATTCGCCGCAGCTACTCCGTGCACGACGTTGCCGGTCACGCTGCCGAAGTGGTCGCCGACGTCACCGAGTTGCAGGAGGAAAATGGCTGACGCGGCCCGCCGGGGTCCGCTGGTCAACTCGATCGACCCGTACGTCACCGATGGTGGCGCCGACGCGGTCGCGTTGCGTGCGCGGACCCAATCGGTCAACCGGGGCGCTGCACGAGCAG
>Ga0105047_10006581_pt1 | contig 19692 bp, 10 predicted proteins | sample MAT04_FD_78384 | JGI IMG/M metagenome (GOLD analysis project Ga0105047, IMG submission 78384) | Freshwater microbial communities from Lake Fryxell liftoff mats and glacier meltwater in Antarctica - MAT-04 (megahit assembly) | ecosystem: Environmental > Aquatic > Freshwater > Ice > Liftoff...
AAGCAGGGTCGCGGCGTGGCTGCTCAGATGACGCTCGACCCGGTCGTCCATCTGAGCAATCACGCGCTCGGCGGTCTGCTGGAGCGCCAGGGCGTCCACCTCGCCGCGGGCGTGGCGAAGGGCCTGCAGTCCCAAGCTCAGCGCGACTAGCGCAACACGCTGCTGCTCGGCGGTGTCGCCGTAGCGCGCTAGCTCGGCGAGGGTGTCGGGGTCGGTGATGGTGAGTTGCAGGTTCACTAGTAAACTCTTCCTTTTACCCTACAGCCTCGCGAATAAGCTGAATAGCCATGAGCATTGCTTGCTCAGTCTGCCCGGTAATCTTCACGCTTCCTTTCGTCGCATTGATCTCAATTTTGGCACCGGTTTGATCTTGGATTTTCTGTAGCTGTGATTTACCCCCGCCAAAGAGGGTGGTGAAGAACCCTCCCTGCTTCCGGGTCAGGGTAGCAACTTGTAGCGGTTGGATCCAGATCTCCTGGGAGCATGAGGTCGGTTTGAGCGGCGGCGTAGATGCTGGGGCCGGTTTTGGCGCAGCCGGAGGGGCGGTGGGACGTGAAAGGCGTGGGGCGGATATCTGGGTTGGGCTACTGGGAGATGGTTGACGTCTCTGTGGGGGAGCAGCGTCTGGAGGTACGTCAGTCACCTGTGGTAGGCTGCCCTCGTATACCCGTACCAGAGTCGATCTCCCTGCGGACTGCTCAATGAGGCCACGTGCCCTGTCGGCCGCAGGTCGTGATGGGGCCTCAATAGTGATCCGGCCCGTGAAGCGGTTCGACCCATCCTTCTCTAGATCAATGCGCTGCACACCGCTTTGTGAACGAATGAACTTAATCGTCTCGCCGCCTGTACCGACTGCCCGGAACGCCATATTGGACGCGACCTGTATTATCATTGAGCAATAGCTTACGACTTCGCGTATCTGTCCCAGGGCGCTCTGGAGAATGTAGTTGTCGGCTGCTATGACTCGAACCTCCCGGCCGTTCGTTTCGATTTGTGCGCCTGTGGATTGCGTGATGCCCTTAATCGTCGTGCCCCCAGAGCCGATGAGCATTCCAGGCTGCCGCTCATCCAGCGTAAACGTGACGATGCGGGTCTGGAGGATCTTGCGCACCTGCTGCTCCGCCCGGCGAACCGCCTGCTCATCAGGCGCCTGGATGGTGCAGTACCCATCGTCATCGAGGGCGATATAGGTACTCGTCTCCCGCTGAAGCTCCTTGATCACACTGCCGTTCCGGCCGATGAGCAAGCCACGGTGGCTTAACGGCGCAAAGATGCTTGCTTCGTAGAGTCCCCTCACGGTGAGACGGAGCCTTCGCTCCTCACGATCAAGCTGCGTGATCCGTCCATAGACGGCTGTCCCCTCGGGCAACGCCTGACGTACGTTCTGGACCTGCGCCACCGCAATCTCGTCACGCGGCAGGTACGCCTCTACACCCGGCTCCAGCTGGACAAAGACTCCAAAACCGTCCCGTGTATATCCAACGACCTGCCCTCTGTGGCTCTGGTCGACAGCGTAGTTGCGCAGGGGGTCATTTTCAGGCAGGCACACGGTGAGCGCCGCCCGGTTGTTCTCAATGTCGACGGAGAGAATCTGAACCCTGATCTGCTGCCCTTCCATCACGATATCAGTCACATCCTCGACGCGCCACCACGCTAGTTCGCCGATCTCCACGAAGCCTAAAGCGCCTGGCGCCAACTCCACACGCGCCCCGTTTGGTCGCACACTATCCACCCTACCCGTAACAACTTGGCCAGTCAGGGCGACGAATGGCAGCAGAGGGTGTTTGGCGGGATCCAGCATTGAGAGATTTGCCCGCCCCTGCTCAAGATCGATCTGTTTTACCCGCACCTCCACTTCCTGATCGACCTGAACTTCCTCTCTCAGCTCGCGCCGGGGGTCGTAGACGACTTCCCGCTTTGGAATGGGCGTCTCATACCCATCCTCAGTCTTAACAAAAACGGTATCGGTGGTCACGGTCACCACCTTCGCGCGAACCGGCTGGCTCTGCTCTTGGTATGGCCGTAGGCTTTCGATGCCCGTTATATCGATCACACGCACCTCTAGCTCATTGGAGCGCCGGAAGAGCAGGTTGACCTTCTGCCGGTACTGGGGATTCTTCGAGTAGGTGAGCATGTTCAACCGACGACCATACAGGAGTGGCTGATTGGTGGTGAGCGCGCTGTCGTCATCTTGCCAGTTGGGGCCAAGCCGGCGTTTCACACTATCGCGCTCTTTCGTCGGGAGATCATCAAGCGAGACTCCGAAGCGGAGTGGCTTCTTAAACTTTCTGGCCTGCGCCCGAACACGACACATCTCGCCCATGCTCATCTCTGAAGGCCGCTGCGGCAGACGATCCAGCCGGGCAAAGGCGAGCACAGGCAGCCAGTCTTGGGTATTGGCTGGGTCGAGCCAGAGGAACAGCCCGTTGTCGCGCACGTCGATGATCTGAGCATCCACCGTCCGCTCTCCCTTGCCGCCAAGAAACGCGGCTGCTGCCGTCTGAGACTCCTTCAGTCGCGTGGCCCGCACTTGCTGTGAGCGGTCATTGATCTCCTCGATAGTGACGGAGATGGCGCTACCCTTCGGTGCGGTGCTAAGCAAATTGATCGCAAAATTGCGCCCAATGAGACTTGCATCGTACGGGTCAAGGATAATTTCCAGGCTGCTTTTCGGCTCACGGACCACGAGGTAGAGCATCCCGTCGTTTACGTAGCGCTCAACGGCCTCGACATTCACGGTGATGCTCTCGCCCTCGATATAGATCTGCTTGAACTGCTCAAATGGCGCCGGGGAGATCGGCACTTCGAGCAGTACAGTTGAGCTGAAGCGGTCTTCCAAATCATAGCCGACGACCACGGCGTTGAAGGTCGCTTTGCTGAAGCCCGAAGGGGCTTCCACGATACGGCCAGAGACATCGCCAGTGCTGCTCGAGCTATCGTGAGTGGGCAATACCTCTTCCGTCAACGGCTGTGGCATTGTGCTATGCTCAGCCTGATCAGGCTCCTCCTCGTCCGTCTCAAACAGCCCGCCGACCGTCTCAGCCTCCTCAGCTGCGAACTCGACCTGCTGCTCGTCAGCCCCGAGTGCCTCGCTCAAAGCACCCTCGGCCTCCAGTACCTCGATATCCTCAGGTGCCTCAATATCCTCGTAGCTCTTGCTGGTTCTCAGCAGTGGTGGGGCCGCCTCTTGACGACCGATTTGGATCGAGCCGTTGGCTCGCCGAACACAAGTGAAGGTTGCCCCGACTGGGTACGTTTGGTCGATGAAGAGCCTGGTTCGCGTTGTTGTCTGGAGCAGCGCCCCTTGCGGATCACGTGTCTCGGCAGCGATCATACGGGCAACCGCGATGTGCGGCTGGCCGATAGCTTGTAGCCATGCCGGTTTGATGAGCGTGAGGAACGCTGCAGAGATAAACGTAACAGGGTCGGCCAGCGGTGACTCGCGCTTGCGCGTGCGCTGGCGCTTTCCACAGACAAACAGCTCCAGCGGCCGTCCGAAACAGATGGACTCAGGGCTTACCTCGATGACTGCTCCCTCCTGAAGGCGCACCAGGTCTGGGTTTGCTTCAGGGTCGCGAATGTAGGGCTGGTAGACAGGCGGCCCAACTATCTCGACCGAATCGCCCGGTCTATTTCCCAGGCGATAAATCTGGTTCGATAGCCCGAAGGTCATCACGATGCGGATACGGGTGAGCAAATTGAAGTCGATGTTCCGCGCCTGGTCGTCTTTCTTGTGGGCCGAGAGCGATTGCAGCAGCATCTTTCGCTCTTCGGCAATCTGGTCCTTGAACACGCTGTGCCGTACGAAGAACTGCTGCGCCCAACGCTCGCGCTCCTTGTTGTTTGTCCGGCCGAAGGTCTTCCCCTCCCAGGCCTCCCAGAGCTTGAGACAGAACTCCAGATCATCCTGGCAGGGCCCTAGAAGCCCCTGGTGGATGCGCCGCACGGAGCGTTTTGTCGGCGCGTCCCAGCCTCGGTCCCACAGCAGCAGGCTAGAGTAGCCGCCGAGCTTACGCATCGGCAGCAGTGAGGCCATCTCTACTGCGCAGCCGAAGCGGTCGGCAAGGATCATCAGGTTGGCAATGTCCGTCTCTTCCGCAAAGTTGCGCAGCTCCATGCCGTGGTCGGTTAGGTCGCCGTCCTGATCCAGGGCGCCGATGTCTCTCAGGAAGCGGGGCGCCCTGTCGAGCTCGACTTCTGAGGGGCGCTGGATCCAGTCAAACGCCTTCAAGTCGCTCACCCCAGCCGCTTTCGCCGTAAGCACGATTTGCTCGAGGGGAGCACGCCTGATTTCAGGGTCAGTGTACCCAAGGAACTGCGCGAACTGCTCCTCAGTGTACAGGCAATGGGCCACCCCCGGCTGAATACGGCCGCCGCGCCCCCAGCGCTGCTTGCATCCGGCCTGGCTGTGGATCTTTGGTAGCACATAGGTGGTCTGTGTCTGCGGGTCCCACTGGGATTCATTGATCAGGCCGCTCTCGACGACATGGACGATACCATCAACCGTAAGCGATGTTTCCGCCACGTTGGTGGAGATAACGACGCGGATGCGTGAAGCGTCCTTCTTTGGCTTGAGCGCCGCATCTTGCTGCGCTTGTGGCAACTCGGTGTAGAGCGGAAGGACATCCACCTTCGCGGCGAGCTTTGGATCTACTTCATCGTCGAGGAGCTCACGGATGAGCGCGACCGCGCGCTCAATCGGTTTCTTGCCGTGTAGGAATGCGAGGATGTCGCCGGCAGGGGTCGCCGGGTCGCCTTTGTGGATCTGAACTAGGACGTCGATTGCCTTCCGAGCAACCTCCTCCGGCATGCGCCCGGCCATCTGTTCCGCAGGTATCGGGTCGCCCTCGCGGAAACGTGTCTCAACCGGGAACTGCCGCTTCCCCGGAAAGCCGTAGAAGCCGACCGGAGAGCCGGCGAGGGCTTGTGCAATCGCGGCATTGTCGTAGAGGTCGCCGTCGTCGGTGGTCGTCTTATGGTCGTCTGAGTTGAAGTCCTTTGGCCCGCCGTAGTAGTGGAGGAAGAGCCGTGTATCTATGGTCGCGCTTGCAATGATCAGCTTGAGGCGGGGGAAGCGGCGGAGTTGGCCTTTGAGCAGCCCGAGAATGAGATCAATGTTGAGGCTGCGCTCGTGGGCCTCGTCAATAAGGATTACTCCCAGCCGGCCAATTTCGTTGCGCACAATCATGTTGATCAGGCTGCCGTCGGTCATATAGACCAGCTTATTGCGCCAGTCCGTGGCCGGGTTGCCGCTGTGCTGGAAGCCTATGTCAAAGCCTGCGCCGAGGCTTGAGCCGTGGAGATCCCGTGCGACAAACGCAGGGATATTGCGCGTCGCCTGGATGCGCGGCTGAGTGACGATAATCTGTCCGTTGCGGGTGAAGAGGTCGGGCCTGATCCCCTCGGGTGGCAGCATTGAGCGAAATGGCTCATCCGGATGGCCATCGGGTGGAACCATCAGCCGGTAGGGGAAGAAGGTGGATTTGCCGGAGCCTGTCGGCGCGACCACGACCATGATTTGGTGCCGGTGGCTCAGCGCACAGAACTCCCGGATGTGCGAGTCTTTGATGCCGAACTTGTTCAAATCGAAGCTTGGCTCTTGGACTTTCTCCGTGTGGACACGCTTAGGCCGGCTGAGCCCACCAAGCTCGGCGGGGCGTAGCCCTTCCGGTGGAATGGGGCGAAGGGCCGTTAACTCAAAGTGTGAAAGTCCAAGCGAGGCAATCTCACGGCTGTGGAGGCGCCTGCAGGCCGCGCAGCGCTCAGGGCGCGACAGACCGCGGGCACTACTCAGTTGTTGGGAAGCATCGGAGTATCCGAACTCTTTGCCGCAGTCCTTGCATGTCGCATACCATTCGCGCGTCATGGCCTACTTGCTCCTATTGCCAGATCGTCCCTGCCTGGTAGTTCGAACCGCCTCGGTAGTAGAACGGGACAACGATCAACCGACGGGAAGAGCGCTGGTCGCGTAGCTCTTTCAGTACTTGCGATACACCTCTGTAGAAGCCGATCACCGCTGGCTCGAACCCTGTGTGGTACATGTGGATCACAAGGTCGCCCAGAGCCAGGCTATCGCGCAGCTGGCCCAGGGTGGTGTCGAGGCAAAAGCGGTCGGTCTCCGCGAGAGTGCGGGTGCGGGAGACGTCACGGTTACGAAACCAGCAGAAGTCGATCTCGGGATCTAGCTCAAGATGACGCATGCTCATGAGCGCGACCCGGAGGGGTTTCGCGGCGATGTTAAGCTCTGCCTGCGGACTACGGCTGAGGCTAAACACTGGAAATGGTGCGGCCTCTGAGCCATCAGCGTAGACGACGCGCAAGGCAAATGAGCGAGGCTGCTCGCCCGCCGGCACAAAAGTGACCTCGTTCAGCACCTCGGCGATCACATCGTGCTGGGCCTCGTTGCCGAAGGCCACCGGCTCTCCAGCGGCGAGGGCCTCGCGGATATGTCGGCGAAGCGTCGCTGCCAACTCGCGCTTTTTGCGACCAAAGGTCTCAGTGGTATCCACCTGCTGTGAGAATTCGGGCAGAGCGATATAACCTTCTGCAGCGGGCCCTTCTTCAGAACCCATCATCGCTCGCTCCGGCGCTGCAGCCGCGCTCCCAGGGTGGTAGGTGCTTAGAATCTCGACAACCCCGCAACCGGCATTCTCCGCAAGCCTGAGGAAGGCTGTGCGATTACGAACCCCGGGTATGCCCGCCAACTTGTGCTCTGTGCTCCACCGAACGAAGGCGGCCCGGTGGGAGGCGAGACTGTCCGGTGGAAAGAAGGACGCGCCGATACGCTCCTGGCCAATGTGCTCATCTGCCGCTGTCAGTGCAGCCAGGTAGTCGTCAGTCACGCGGAAGAGTGGGAACCGCCCGCTCTGGACGAGCTTCAGAAAATCTTCTGCGGTCTGAAAGGTCGCAAGCCGGCGGCTCGCGGCGATCTCCTGCTCAATACGCTGGCAGCAGATAGTGTACCGGCTGTACTCGTTGTCGAGGTTCACCTCTTTGGCAATGCGCTGCTCACAACCGAGGGCATCGCTTACGAAACGCGCAATGTCTGCCTGCTTACCATGAGCCGTGGCAGGCTCCGTCCAGATATCCCGTGGGACTGCGCAAAGGTAGATCCTGGATGTGCTCATTTGCGTAGCAACCTGCTTCTTGCGAGGCGCGCTGCGGCGTCGGTGTCGAGCGACTGAACGCTCTCGGCGCAGATAAGGAGGCGAATCTTTGTCTCGTCGCATGTGGCGAGGATCCGCTGCAGTAATGGATCTGGCAACTCGTACACATCCCGGGTGATGACAACAAACGTGGGGCGACCGGTACGGTCGCGGAGCTGCCGACCGGCCTCGATGTCGGAGGCAAGATGGAGGAGCAAATCCGCACTATCACGGGCCCGCACCAGCACGTTGAACTGATGGCCGGGTTGGATGGTGACAGCGCGCTCGGGGTAGAGCCAGGGGATGTGCACCTCCTCATTGCTTGTGTAGGCCCTGGCGTACTGCTCGCCGTCAAAGGTTGACGTGATTTGGCGATTATCATCCTCGAGGTCATAGTTGGTGCCTATGGTGCTCGTCCGCTCACGTCTAGTGAGCTGGCGGTCGAGTATTCCGGCAAGGACAGCCGCGCGAGCGTGGAGCAGATCGTGGTTGTAGCGGTGGCGTTGGTGCGGGAGGCTTACGCCGGCCAGGACCCGGTCGGGATACTGACTGCCGAGGACAATCTGCTCAACCTGCTCGCGGCTCCAGACACCGTGGTGGACTGCATAGCAGGCCCGGGTCATCTTTAAGAGACCAGCCTGTTCCATCGCGGTTAGCCGCTCTTGCAGAGCCGGCGAAAACCCGGTGATCGCGGCGTAGAGTGTGCGGGCTTGAGCCGATGAGACATGTCCCGGTCTCTCTTCAGCTAACGATACACCGTAGCGATCTGCCAGCGCCATAAACTGGGTGGGTACCCGCCCACCCTCAACCTCGCGGGTGAAGCGGAGTTCCATCGTGCCGCCGCATTTGTACGCCTCGGAGAGCAGGAAACAGGTCAGTGCCTGGGCTCCCGCGAGCTCGTCGTACTCGGGGATGTTCGCCGTGAGGAAGACATCGATCTCCAAACAGTTGTGCTCCCGGTTATGGCGAACCACCGTCGTGCCGAAGAGTACATCCTGGATGCAGAAGCGGTACGGTCGCCAGTCGTGGTTGCGGGGAAGCTTCCCGCCCTCGGCGTGGTCGTATTGGTATTGCGCATGGTAAGCCTCGACGTGACGTTCGAGCACCTTGAGGCCATGGAGTTTATGTGGCGACACCGCCTCTGGGAAGGGCACAGCATTGGCTCCCTCGTCAGCACCGGCAGTGTCGTTTACCATGATGAGCCGGTTGAAGAGGTAGGCCCGGAAGGATGGCGCTAGTTGTGGTAGCCGATCATACTGATCATCCTCGATGTCCACGAGGACGACCGGGCACTCAGCGGCACGACGGGTTCCACATTGCAGGCACGCGAAGATTCCATCACCGAGATCTTCAATGGGAACAAGGTTGAGCGGCACACTGGAATTGCTGAGACGCAGCACGAGGATCGCTTGCTCAACGAGCAGTTGCGGTTCTGGGGCGTCCCCAAGACCGAAGATAGTGAGATGGTCAACCGTGAGCCAGCCGTAGTTCGACAGGAACTGTCGATAGTCCTGTGGCAATAGGATGTTGTACATCTGCTCGACGGCATTGAGCGCCTCGCCACTATGGCTTTGCCCACGGTGCACGCGTTTACCCAGAGCTCGGATTACCCCTGCCATGTCTGCATAGGATGGCTGTTGTTGCTGGCTAGATCCCATAGAGATCCCTGGCCGACTCTGATGCGCTCAGGGGCACTTCCTTGATGAGATCCCAGTACTGCGCATTGCTGTCTCTACGCCGGTACAAACACATCGTACCCTTCTGTGGGTTCACCCGTGCCCCGAGGACGATTGCACGCTTAAGATCAGTGACGCCGCTCTTCTCCAGCCAGGCGTCGCTACATTGTCGTGGTTTGCCCTCCTCGTCCGTAAGGAGATCAGCAAAAGATTTGTCCAAGTTTCTTTTCTTAACTTCGACATAATAAATATTCATGCCTTTAGATCCAGTAACATCTACACCTGTGGATGTTGTTATCTCTGTGATCGTTAGGCCAAATTCAGGATCATCGCGCAGAACCTCAGCAACCATTTGCTCTGCCATCTTGCCCTCAACATAATGCCAGGCGCCTTCTGTTGATTTGCCACGCAGGTTCGCGTAGGTAGAAAGGAATTGAGGCGCAACTTTGGACAGAGTCGCTACCTTATACTGCAGCCGTTCGGCGGTGGGATGAATGGTCAGCCGCCGCTGGCGTGCGTATAACTCGGTGACCTCGGCATTGGGTATAGCTTTGCGGATCATTGCCGCCATCTGGCGCGCTGAATAATAGTGCGTACTGCTTACTTGGATCGTGATGCTGTCACCGAGGGGTACGCCGACAATACTTACACCCTGTCGTAATGCCGAGCTTATCTGTTCATAATCTCTAGCCGTAATGGTAAGAAAACAGCCCATCTCGACCCCTCCTTCGCCATACACGCTAATTATGCCTCTAGGAAGGGTGGCGGAACCGCCTACCCGCCTACCCGCCTACCCGCCTACCTACGTCTTGCGTCTGAACAATCATCGCTCCAACTCACAACACCCTTTCTGCTGCATTCCGACGCAAACTCTTGTTCTTCACTCGCAGCCTAGCGGCTCACCAGGACGAGCAAGGTGCTCAAACACCATCCCTCCTGCTCGACGTCGGCCACCTGCCACCAGACCTCGTCGCGGACAAGGCGTGGCCCGCCCGTGACAACCAGCAGCGTGCCTGTCTGAACCCGGCCGGTAATGTCGTTGTCAGTGCCTGCTCCGGTGCGCAACCGCACCGCTGTGCCATCGTCAGTTCGCGTTCGAACCAGGACACCGCGCGTGAGCCCCTCAGGTGTCTGCTCGCTCGCGAGCACAACATCGTCGCTCGTGCCCGTCGGCTCGAGCACCATCGGGTCGAGCACGGTCGTTGGCGGCGGGAGCCAGATTGGGGGCTGGCCGCTCACGGCTGTGTAGAGATCCCCCGGTACCTGCGCACTCGCGGCGAAGGTTCGCTGCGCTGTTTTACCGAGATCGGCCGCGACCGCCTCAGCCCCCGGCCCAAGCTCCGCCACGAGATCCCCGCCTGCCACACGCGCCCGCGCGACCGTAGCGCCGCCAAAGAGCGCCAGCGTCGCCAGCAGCAGCCAGAGTAGGCCAAGGTGCCAGATCACGCGAGCGGCCGACCGCAGAAGTAGCATGAGGAGCAGCGCACACACGCCCAGAAGTACCACACCGATGTAACGAGCGTCACTGGGCCAGCGGGTCACACTCAGCGCATAGGGGTAGATCAACCAGATCAGGGCACCCCAGAGCAGCCCGGCGAGGATCGCGCGTAGCCGTAGTCGCGGTGCGCCGCGGCCCAGCACCAGCGTGACGGTCCAGGGGCGGGCCACCGGCGAGCGTTTTGGTGTCGAGGTTTGCTCAGCCATTACGTCGCCTCCTTTCCGAGCGATGCCGGGCTCCGCGACGCCCTGGATTCATCCTCCACAGTGCCGCTCCGCTACTAACGACGACAATCGCCGGCACCACGCCGCAAAGCTGGCGCAACGTCTCGCGGATCGCCTCCTCGACCATCCGTCGGGCGAACTCCTCAAGCTGGCGCTGCACATCGGCGATCAGCTTCTCCCACATCGCCTGCAGGTCGTCCAGCGGGTTGCGCGGCTTGGGGATCCCCGGCAGATCTCCAGGGCCAGGCAACGGGCCGACTCCGCTGCTAGGCGCACTGACCGTGAGCTCGAGACGGATGGCTGGGCCAAATGCCGTCGTCCCGTAGGCCAGCGACCAGTCGCTAGTATAGGTGGCTGGCGTCTTTGGTGCGGTGAGCTCGATGCGCACCGTTACCTCTTCGCCCGGCCGCACCGCGCCGGTCAAATTGTAGCCCCCGGCAAGCTTCAGCACGTTGTCCTGGCTCTGGCGCTTCAGCGTGACGCGCCCCTTTTCCCAGGTGTGCGCGCCGGTGTTGCGCAGCTGCACCTCCAGGGCGACCTGCTCTTCAGGTGCTGCAAGCGTCGGCGCCGGGAGGATACGTTCGGCGTTGAAGGCGTTGTTGGCTGCCTGCCACTTCGGCGGCAACTCCGCTAGCTGCTTGGCGACGATGATTAGCACCCCATTATGCACCAGTGGGCGGGTGTGGGCCGCCTCTGCGGCGGCGGTAAGCTTGTCGTCCCAGACAAAGTAGTTGAACGCGTTTTCCTGGCTGTAGATATCAGGCAGGTTCCTGCAAGGTCCCGCGAACAGTGTGGCCTGGACCCGTGCAATGCCCTCCGCCTTGACTCGCTTCATCAGCCCAGTGTGGTCCAGTGGTGTGAAATCGTTGCTGGTACGAATCGTAGCCAGGTGGGGTGAGATGAGGGCGTCATAGATGTTCGAGACGCACGTCATTGTCACTCTGCTCGGGGCCTCGCGCATGACACTGACGAAGGCTTCGTCCTCGAGATCTTCGCCCGCAAAGCCACTTGCGGTCTCGAACTCATTCTTAAACATTGCAGCCACTGCGGTTGTCAAGTCTGGGAGTGCTGTCGCGCCATTTACAGGGCTATCGATTGTGACCAGGCTATGCACGTGACGAAGCTGTTCCGGTGTCGCGAGCGAGGCCAGCCAGCTCGCCGCTACAGCGCCGCCGAGGCTATGGGCGATGATATCGAAGTGACAGGCGGGGCAGGCTTTGCGCCACGCCTCGAACTGCAGCCCGAAGCGCGCCGTAGCGCCTGGCCTGATCGCCCCGCCTGGCGTGAAGCCGGACTCTGGAGTGCGCAGCCGCTCCCAGATGCCCGGTCGTGCGGCCGGCTCCTCGGCCAGCGTGTTCGTCAACCGTAGCCTGGTATCCTCCTCGCGATAGGTATTGTTATTGATCGGCGTCGCCTCGCCGCGGACACGCTGGGTCGTGCCTGGTTTTCTGTAGCTGGCACACGCCTCGTTGTCGCCGTCCCTGCTCGCGTCAACCGAGCCGGGAAGAAAGTCGGGCGAGTAGTCGAAGGCGTAGATGTGCTCCGGCTTGTAGAGCGGGAGGGTCTTTAGCGCCTCAAGGCCTTTCACCTTCGCGCGCGTCGCCTCGGAGGTGAGCAGCTCGTAGATCGTCGGCCTGTCGGGCTGGCCGTCTGGCGTCTTCGGGTTGAAGTCGTTATTGAAGGTCTGCTCGATAGCACGGTAGCAGGGGTTGAAGATCTCGCGGGTGTCGTTGAACTTGAACGAAATTCCCGGCACCAGGATGACCCGGCGCATACTGTCGTCAATTGGCGTAGTGGTCTGCGCTCGGGCAGGCCCCGGAACAGACCCCAACGCCGCCAGGGCCAAAGCCAGTAGTGTGACCATTCGTAGTGATGAGCGCCTCATCGTTCCCCCTTTGCACGATGCCGGCAGACTGGTCAGCGGCCCCCTTGCGACACCTCTTCGCTACCCCTCCTCCTCCATCTGCGCCAAGTCGTAGTAGGTCAGGATCGTCGGGTCCTCGCGCAGCACCGCCTCGGGCAGCCGCGCCGCCACGGCCAGGATCGCCGCGTAGTCGCCGCGCTTGTAGGCGTCCTCGAAGCCGGCGCGTACCGCCTCCGCGCGCACGCTCTTCAGCTTGCCCTTGCCCTGCTTGTAGCTCTCGTACTCGCGCAGCAGCTCCTTGCGGCGCAGCTGCTCCAGGTGCAGCTCGTTGGCCGGGTCGGGCACTTGCCAGCGGCCCGCCTCGTCCTGGATAAAGCTCGCCTGGAGCAGGTCGCGCAGCTCGGGCAGCAGCTCGCTGCGGCTCTGCTGGAGCTCCTGGAGGAAGCGCGGCTGGATCTGCTGGTAGCTCTGTGGCCCCTCGGCGGTGAGGAGCTGGCGCAGCCACTGGATGCTGCTCTTCTCGTCGCTGACGTAGAAGGTGAACTGCTCGACCGTGCCCACGGTGGCCCGCTTCTGCTGGTACTCGGCGGCCTGCGTCGCCAGGAAGTACATCCCGTCATACTCGGTGAAGCGCTGCTTGAGCCCGGCGTAGAACTGCGCCGCGCTCAGCGGCACCGTCGCGCCGCGCTGTAGGTGGAAGGCGACCATGCGGTCGAAGAGCAGGTAGGGCATGCGCTCGGCGATGATCTCGGCTTTGCCCCGCGGCGCCACGAAGACCGGCACCGCCGCCAGGTGCTCGCGCACGAAGGCCCACGCCCCGTCCTCGGTGCCCTTCACCGCCGCGAAGCTGCGCTCGAAGCTGGCGCGGGGCTTGTAGGCGGAGATGACGAGGTCTTGTTTGACAGCCGACATCGATGTTACTTGCTTAAACGACCCTTGCTGTTTATCTAAAGTTCTGACATCAGCAATTACAAATCCGGCCCGAAGAATGGCCTCTTGAATAATGTTCCAGATAGCGTTCTGCGAGTTATGGAATTCGACAGTTAACCATCGACCTGGCTTCAGGACTCGGTACGCTTCCTTAAAGCAGTCATTAGTTGTGTTCTGGTAATCTGCCGCACTCTTACCTTGGGCTTTATTTATTATCGCCTCTTGCCTGTTATTTGTGCATACCCCGAGCCAACTCTCCCAAATAAAGTTCATCTCCGAGTACATTAAGTTGCCGCCAAAGGGTGGGTCGGTAAAGATGTAGTCAACACTCGAGTTTGATAAATTTCTAATTTCCGTATTCGATCCTGTGCTAAGTGCGTTTCTCCGGATGCCAGTGTACAGTCTCCTTACGGTGGCTGTTTTATTGATGTGTTCCCCAACAACCTTAAGAGATGGTATTTCTTTGATCAATGATGGAATATAGAGTGTCCCGGTCATAGGGCCTCCACCAGCCCCGAGGCTTCCATTTTGGGATCGAAATCGGTACAGACGTGTGACTATCATTGCCGCAGAACTAATATTGACGTACTGGTTAGGCAGACCTACTTTGTTGGCATAAGAAGCCAAGGACCAGAGGTTGCGTTTAGTGTAGAATTGATGGACATGGGTAATGCCATGAGACCTTCGTGGTTGCTCTGTGTTATAGCCAGTAGGTAATTCATTAGCAGGAAATTTATAGAAGATGTTCTTTTCTTCTATCTCTTGAAGAAGGGCTAAATCGGACGCATCGGGCTTCTTTAAAAGCCTTCGTGATCCAACTAGATAACTGATCAGCACGGGGGTTTGTTTTGCTCGGCTTATAACGCGACCTAACACAGTGTCAAATATGCTTTCCCAGACACGATCTAGCGAACGTTTGGTCTGAGAAGCTCCACAAGTCGGACAGTTAAATGTTTCTCGAACATTTCCCGTTTCCAAATCGGCAGCAACGTCCCAAAACACAATCTCTCCACCACAGTTCGGGCATACAAACACATCACTCCATGCGGTGTAATTAATGCGTCCCCTGCGACCGTCCTGGTGCGCTGTTTCGTACATCCAGCCGCACTCAGCCTCAACCTCGCGAAGAATACGCTTCGCATTAGCCTCGAAGGCGGCGGCGTCCACCGGGGTGTTGTAGTTGTAGGCGATGAAGGTGGCGGCGGGCGAAAGGTCGTTGAGCACAGCCTTGCGGGCGCCGAGGCGGGAGATCTGCGCATCGCCGTCGTAGACCAAGCCCGCCTCGTCCACGCGGTAGCCGAGGGCCTCGACGGCGGCACGGTCGCCGCAGAGCTGGGCGGCCACGCCGGTCATCCCAGTGCCGCAGAAGCCGTCAAAGACAATATCGCCGGGGTTGGTGTAGTGCAAGATGTAGCGCATAATCGCCTTATGCGGCACCTTGGTGTGGTAGGAGTGGGCGTTGTAGATCGGGTCATTCTTGCCCTCACTCACATCGGCGGCGAATGGCTCGCGGCTGTAGGCGGCGGGGTCGGCCTCATCGTCGGGCAGGCCAAGCTGGGCGCGCAGCTCGGCGCGCTCCTGGCGCCAGCCCGCCACGATCTCGGCGAGGAAGGGGTTGGGGCAGGCGGTGTAGTGGGGCGGGTCGCTGAGGGCGATGATCGCCTCGTCGGTGGCGATGGGGAAGCCCGGCACATCGCGCACCCGGTCGATCTCCTCCGTGGTGAGCCTGCGGCGGGGCGCGGCAGCGTCGGGCTCCGCGTGGGCATCGAAGAGGCCGTGCTGGGTGGGCGGCTGGTCCTCGGGGAGGAGATAGTTCTGGGAGGGCATGGGGCTTCCTTGGGCTATTCAGGGCGCGATGGCGATGGCCTCGCGATAGGTTCTGATGCGCTCGAACTCGGTCGGGTCCAGCACCTTCTCGCAGAGGAACTGGACCCAGGCCTCAGTATAGGCGAACTGCTTGAAAGCTGCGCTGTACTGACAATATTCCGTCTTGCATCCATCGGCTTTCGGCTTGCTCGGGCGGACTTTGTAAAGCTTCCATGCGCACGTGTGATGATGCATATTGAAGGGCTGCTGTGTGCGCCGAGCAATTTCATCGACCACGCGCTTCGCCGTCATAAGTCCGGCGTCGGCGACAGGCACCTGCTTCTCGCGAATAAGGAGCACCTGCTTCTGGAGACGCTCCATCGCCTCGGGGTTGCTGGGGTCGTACTTCACGAACTCAATCGCCACATCCGAGGACTTCAAGTGGTTGCCGACCTTGGGCATCAGGAAGGCGCGAAATGAGTACTCCATGCTGTCTGTGACAGCCGGCGGCAGCGTCGCATCATACGCGTCGATATAGCGTCGGATGGCCTCGTACTCACGGCTCTGGATGCGCCGCAGCACTTCCTGCTGCGCCTTGGCGAAGACCGAGAACTGGAGCGCCAGGGCCAGGTTCTGGCCCATCGCAAAGAAGGCGCCAAACTCATGGACTAGCAGCGACTCGAAGTTCATCAGAAGCGCCTGGCACTTCCCCGAGAGCGTTGTGTCCAGCGCCGGCATGAAGCGGTGCTCAATCTTGTTGCGGATCTGGATAAAGAACCTGATATTCTCGGCCTCAGCTGAGACCTGGCCGCCATAGTAGTGATGGACACACTCGCTCAACTCCCAAGCCTTCGTATCGCCATCGATGAGTTTTGCGCTGCCGTCAGGCTCTTTGTGCCAGTACTCAGTGCCGCGCCGCTCGAAGATCGCATGGAAGAGCGCCGTGTAGGCGATGACCATATGGACAATATATCCGGGGGCGCGGAACGACACGAGCGGGTTGTTGTAGACCTGCACGGCGAGCAGCGCCGACTCGCGGGCTTTGTCGATCAGCGCGTCCACCGCAGATGTAAAGCGCGGCCGCAGAATATCGAGGCTGACATCGGTACGCTGGGCGTGCAGCCGCACGAAGGCGTCTTCGGTCATCACCCCGATGCCAGAGCACGAGAAGCCATCCGCCTCACGCCGAAGCAGGGTGTGCCACTTTTTGGTGAGGTAGGCCTTCACCGTGTTGATCTTCCAGCCCGAAGCGGCGGCAAGCTCCTCAAGTGAGAAGACCTTCGCATCCCGCTCGGCGGCCACGAGGAACTGGTAGGCCCTTTGGGTTTTGTCGTTTCGGCTAGGCATAATCTCGGTGCTTAGGTTATCTATGTTGCCACCAAGCTCGATCATAGCTCTCGTGCCGGGCGTAAATGTGGACGCATTCAGCTACAGCGGGTAGGAGTGTAGCCATCACCAATCGGCGAACCGTCTGTGTCAACGAACAGAACGCTATCTGGGCACTCGCCGAGCTCGCCCTGGAATCGAAAGAGGGCAGCGGTCGCGATCTGCTGGCGTGACTGCTCAGTGCGTGTGGCAAGCTCACCGTCGAGGGTGATGGTGATGATCGGCCGGCTCCCAGCCGTGACCTGCACCCTTGTCACACAGCAGGCATAATTCTCAGTCTGAGTCATGAAGAGTGATGCCCAGCCAGCTGCTTCCTCTGACGTGATGCTGCCATCGTCACGCTTACCGCCCCAGAGCGAGGTTGCTAGCTCAACGGGATAGGTCTCGCCAGTGATTTGCAACATGAGCTGCCACTCGAGCCCGCTGCTGGTACCCATTTGGTTAATCATCGCGACATTGTGAGCCGCAATCCAGGCTTCCGGGTAAGCAGTACCTTGGACCTGATAGCTCTTAAACTCCGGAAACTGAGCGTCATCATCAAAGACATAGTAGCGGGCAGCAGGGTCGCTAGTGCGGAGCGTGAGGGCTAGACGACGCAGATCTGCTGACGCGACGCCGGGCGGGATACGCACTGCAACCCATAAACGTCCATCCTTCTCCCAGCGACCGAGCTCTGTATATGCCACCTGAGGGATCGGGGTAGGTGTTGGGATCGCTGCGGCAGTCTCCGCCTGTGCAACGACGGCCTGCGTCATCTGCACCATAGCAACCGCCGTATCGGTCGCCGATTGGATCGCCCGTGATGTTGAGGACGCCGCAAGGCTCACGGCTACTGCCGACGCCGTCTGATCGGCAACGGCAGCTTCGGTCGCTTGCTGAACGGCCGCGACTCCCGTGGCGGTGGCGTCGCTTTGGGCCTGTTCAGTTGCGGCAGCTGCGGTGCGGCTCGTCGCGATTGTATTAAGCGCAACTTGAGTTGCCTCGGCTTGCTGAGCAATGACCACTTGGGCCGCCTGTGCCTGCTGGGCCACGGCCGTCTGAGTCGCCTCGGCGGCCACGCGTGCGCGTGTCGCCGGAATAGTGGCAAGCGTGCCACCTGTACAGGCGAGTAGTAACACGATTAGCCCAAGACAGCCCGTTTTTCCGAGCACCGGCAGGGTAATGAACCAGTAGAGGATGCGGTCGATCATTGGGTCGCTCTTTCTCACCTGCCAGTGCGGGCCTTCATAATCTGCTTGACCGCATCCTCCGCATTAAGCTGCGCAAAGGTCACATGCCTCAACAGGCCCCGCTCGTCGAGGTACGAAAGCCGGAGCCGCTTCTCGGAGGAGAGCATATGCTTGACATGCTCAACCGAGGCTTCCGCAAGCGATGCGGTTGGGAAGCTCTGCTCCCACGCGCCAAGCATGCCGCCATGCTTAATCGTGATCGACAGATTAGACACCGTGATTGCAACGGCGTCCTTCGCTTTCCCCTGCGGCAGTCCCTGAAGATACTGTGCCTTTGTGGCGTAATACTGCTTCTCACGCACTGGCTTCTGCTGCCGGGACGTAGCCGGCACATGCGTGGTACTCTGTGCCAGGGCCGCTGCCTTGGTCTGCTGATCGGCAAGCCTGCGCTGTTCGGTCTCTTGACGGCGTCGTGCGATCTCGGCTTGCCGCTGCGCTTCCTCTTGCCGGCGCCGTTCTTCTTCCTCAACCACCGCTAGGCACAAACGGGCCATTGCTGGCAGGTCGCTACGAATGGCCTGTGCGTGGGCCTGCCAAGCGTGGATCGCTTCGCTCCGTTGCGCTGCTGACGTCTGGTAGGCGATCGCATACGCTTCCGCTACCTGCTGAGAGGAGCGAAGGCGATCCTCGTGGATCCGCTCGACTGCCGTGGCTCGCGTCGGCGAAAGTTTACGGAGTAGGCTCATACTGACGCTGCCCAATTCCCCGGGTTTGGGCGGGGCCTTTGGATGCGCCTCCTTCTGAAGGGCCGGATCGCTCGTAAGGACACGCAGGTTTTCCGCATCGGAGGGGGCAAGCCCTGGCAGTGCACGCGCAATCGGCTGGCTGAGCTTTGCCACATGCGCATCAACAAACTGCGTCAGGGCAGTGACGGCTAGTTCACCGTCAGGTGCAAGCTGATAGGCTTGTCCCAAACTTGTCACCGCTGCGCGCAGCTCATTATACGTTTGCGACGCCATGCCTCTGAGATAGTACGCAAGGTATTGATACTCAGGGTCATTGGGCACGATCTTCTGTGCCAACAGTATCTGCTCAAGTGCAGGCGCGAATTGAGCTGTGACACTATGCAGGATCGCTACTTCAAAGCGAATGCGATCCAGCTCAGGCAGGAGCACCGCAGCTTGTTGCAGCTCCGTAAGTCCCTGGTCGAGCAGCTCATAGTTGACGTAGCATAGCCCAAGGATGTAATGGGCAAGCCCATCTTGCGGGCTAGCGACCACTTGTGCGCGGCTTGCCTCCAACACTGGCTTCACCAGCGCCTCATTGAGCTTGTTTCGAGCGAAGGCCGGTGACTGAAGCGTAAACTGGACGATACAATGGCAGCGCGGACATTGGACAGCTTGACCAGCCAAAGCGCTCTGGCAGATAGGGCAGGTGAGGGGACGGAGGATCAACATGGGGCGATCCAATCTGAACTGGGCAAAGCTTGTGGTTGGCCGCAGGTATGGATGAGCATGCTACTCCACCACAATCCGCACGCGCCGAGGATCACGCCCCTGGAGCTGGGTATCCAGAAAGCGGCGCAGACGCGCCTCGAGCTCCTCGCGGGTGAGCGGCGCGCTGCCGATGGCGGCCAGCAGATCGTCTCGGCTCAGGTTGAGCCGCTCCAAGCCAGAGAGGATCGCGTTGGCGGCGACGGCCCAGGGAGCCGAAAGTGGGTCGGGCAGCGGCCCGCCGTCGCGCACGTCGCGGATGCTGCCCCGGATAGTGGCATCGTCCCATAGCTCCAGGCTATTGGTCGCGATTGGGTCGCTCAGATTCTCACGCAGGGCGCCGACCCAGCTGGCGTACAGTGCCTCCAGCTCGGCCGTGAGGCGGGTTAGCGCCGCCTCGCCACGCTCAGCCGTCGGCTCCTCAAGTGGTCGGTAGCCGCAGCGCGGGCAGACCGGGCTGTCGCGCAAGTCCTCCACGCTGAGGCCGAAGCACGGTGTCAG
>Ga0105047_10006584_pt1 | contig 19688 bp, 18 predicted proteins | sample MAT04_FD_78384 | JGI IMG/M metagenome (GOLD analysis project Ga0105047, IMG submission 78384) | Freshwater microbial communities from Lake Fryxell liftoff mats and glacier meltwater in Antarctica - MAT-04 (megahit assembly) | ecosystem: Environmental > Aquatic > Freshwater > Ice > Liftoff...
CCCGCCAAAAACATGCGGGGTGAAGGAACCCGCCAAAAACATGCGGGGTGAAGGAACCCGCCAAAAACATGCGGGGTGAAGGAACCTTTTTGAAGTACCCGTGAGTAAATACCTTTCAATAGTTTAACCAACCTGTTTTTATTCTTCGAGGTCATTGGGGATTTCGTCGTCGCCGGGGTCGACGAGGACGTCGCGTTCTTTGCCGCCGCCGAGGGAGGGGCCGACGATGCCCATGTTTTCGAGCTGGTCGAGCAGGCGGGCGGCGCGCGGGTAGCCAATTTTGAGGCGGCGCTGGATGAGGGAGGCGCTGGCGCGCTGGGTGGAGCGCACGACTTGAATGGCCTGTTCGACGAGGGCATCGTCGCTGTCTTCTTCCGGTTCGCTGAGCAGGGTTTCCCAGGGGGCATTTTCATTTTTGCTGGCGGGTGATTTTTGCCAGAAGGCGATGATGCGTTCGATTTCCTGGTCGGTGACCCAGACGCCCTGGGCGCGGATGGGGTTGCCGACTTCGGGGTTGAGGAAGAGCATGTCGCCGCGCCCAAGCAGGGATTCGGCGCCGGTGGTATCGAGAATGACGCGGCTGTCGATGCCGGATGCGACTGAAAAGGCCAGGCGAGCGGGAAAGTTGGCTTTGATGAGACCTGTGACCACATCGGTGCTGGGGCGCTGGGTGGCGACGATGAGGTGGATGCCGGTGGCGCGAGCCATTTGGGCAAGGCGCACGAGGTTATGTTCGGTTACATCGGGGGCGGACATCATTAAGTCGGCGAGTTCGTCAATAAAGACGACCAGGCGCGGCAGATGAACCCGGGCTTTTTTGTTGTAGGCGGCAATATCGCGCGCATGGAGGCCTTCGAGCAGGCGGTAGCGATGTTCCATTTCCAGTACCAGCCAGCGCAAAACGCCGAGAATACGCTGCACATCGGTCTCAACCTTGCCGAGCAGGTGAGGCATGCCGTTAAAGCGCAGCAGCTCGACCATTTTGGCATCGATCATAACCAGGCGCATGTCTTCAGGCTGGTTGTTCATGACGAGGCTGGCAGCAAGGGCGGCGATACAGACGGATTTGCCGGAGCCGGTTTGCCCGGCGACGAGCATGTGGGGCATGCGGGAGAGATCGGCGACGAGGGGCTGACCAGAGACATCACGCCCAAGGGCGATGGCGAGCGGGGCGTTGATCTTTTTGAAGGCTTCGCTTTCAAGGATGGAGCGCAGGCGCACCAGGGATGAATGCTGGTTGGGGACTTCGATGCCGACATAGCTGCGCCCTGGAACCGGGGCTTCGATGCGCAGGCGCTGGGCGGATAGGGCCAGGGCGAGGTCTTTTTGGAGGGAGGCGATCTGGGCGACGCGCACTTTCATTTGCTGGGCGTCTGGTTCGGTGCTGCCGGGTTTCTTGATGAAGCCGGGCTGGACCGCGAACTGGGTGACGGTTGGGCCGATGCGAAAACCGACGACCTGGGCCGGGATGCCGAATTCGGAGAGGGTTTTTTCGAGCAGGCCGGCGGTCATGTTGATGTTGCGTTCGTCGGGATGGGCGGACTGGTCGGCGAGGAGCATGCTGAAAGGCGGCAGGCTTTCGCTGCGGGGGGCGGATGCGGAGGGCTTTTCTTCGGGAGCGGGGGCCGCTTTTAGATTTTTGCGAAATTCGGGAGGCAGGGGAATGACGGTTTTCTTGGCGGCAGAGCCTGACAGCGGCGAGTCGGTGCTGATAATGGGATGGATAACGGTTTCGGTGGAGGTTACCGGCGTATTGAGCGGGGCGGGTGGGGCATCGCCGGAAAAAACCAGCAGGGCGTGTTCAATTTTGGGCAGCAGATTGAAACCGAGGATGGTAAAAAATACGAGCGCGATGACGACCAGCAGACCGCTCCAAAAGCCGGACGGAATAACGCGGGCCAGTAACTGCGCGAGTGCCCAGCCAATATAACCACCATCTTTGCCGGCTTCAGCGCGTACGATTGACGAGCCGCCAATGATGGCAAAGAGTGTGATGGCGAGGAAGGCGGCTATTTCAATGGCGATGACCCGGCTCCAGAGCACGGGTTGTTGAAGCTGGGTACGTTTGCGCAGCAGCATCAGGCCGCCCAGGCCAGCGGAAATGACGATAAACAGGGAACCGTACCCCATCCAGCGCCACAGGGTGAGCGACCAGGGGGTAAGCAACTGCGAATCGCCCGTGAGGCCGAAGAGGGCCAGAAGGGTCATGAGCGCAAACGCGAAAAGCAGGACGCCGAAGCTATCGGAGGCAAAGCGGCCAAAATGGGTATTGGCGCGATTGAGCCAGTCGATAAAATCGGGACTGGAGGGTGTTTCGGTGCCGGGCGGGCGGGTTTCGGGCATCTTGGGTTAGTTGTTTTCGAGTTTAAGACTCAGCCCGAGGCGCTGGTGCTGAGGTTCCATGTGCAGAATGCGCACCTGGATTTTTTGATTTTCATGATAGGTGTCGCGCACAGTGGCACCGTTGAGGTCCATTTCTGAAATATGGACGAGACCTTCGAGGCCTTCTTCCAGGCGGGCAAAAACGCCAAAAGAAACCACACTGGTGATAGTGGCGGGGAGGATGTCGTTGGCCTTGTACTGCTCGCCCACCTGGTCCCAGGGGTTGGTTTGCAGGCGTTTGAGGCTGAGGGCAATGCGGCAGCGCTCTGGCAGGATATCGATGACCTGGACTTCGATTTTTTGACCAAGCTTGAGGACGTGCGAAGGGTGGATGACGCGGCCCCAGGAAAGTTCGGAGATGTGGATGAGGCCTTCGACGCCGCCCAAATCCACGAAGGCGCCAAAATCGGTGATGTTGGTGACCTCGCCAGAGATGACCTGGCCGGGGAGCAGGTTTGAGAACAGCTCGGTGCGGCGGCCAGCGTCGGCGCGGGCCGCACGCTCTGAGAAGACGACACGGCCTTCCTCGGGGACACATTCGATGACTTTGAGACGCAGTTCCTTGCCAACGTAATCGGCGAGGAAGGTATCGCGTTCGACATCTGACTGGCAGGTCATATCGACGAGGTGGGAATAGGGCACAAAGCCGTGCAAGCGTTCGCCTTCGACCAGCAAGCCGCCGCGGTTGTAGCTGCTGACGCCCATGCAGATGATCTGATCCTGTTTGTAGACGGCTTCGACGTACTCCCAATCGGGGGGCTGGGGCTGGGGGGCCTGCGGTTCTGGCTCAGGGGCGGGTTTGACGGGGGGGGCAACAGGCGGAACGGGCACCCTGGCACGGTGTGCGGATGAAAAACGCTCTTCATCGGCAAGGACCGATTGCCACCAGCCTTCATCGCGGGTTTCCAAGGGAATTTCTGACGTGCGGGGTTTGTTGATTGTTACCATTAATCCACCTCCTGATGGGGGTCTAAATTGGTTTCCATTTCAAGGATTGCTTTTGCAACCGCCTCGACTCCGATACGTTGTTTGCGGTACAGATCGGCTTCGGACATGGAGAGGCGGCTGGCGACATCGCGCACTTTACGACCTTCGATAAATTTAAGATCAAGAATGTTATAAAGAATCCACTCGCTGGTGAACCTGCGATCGCCTTCGGGGCGTACCTGGTCGACGGCTTTTTTTAAAATGGCGCGCAAGGCATTGGGCATGTTGCCATCGAAATCGTTTCTGGCGGTTTCTTGAACATAGCGTAATTTCATCAGGGGTGAATCGGTGAGCTTGGGGCCGCCCCAGTAATGGTTGAGGGCTTCGCGAACGGTATCGGTCATATCGGTAGCGGGCTGCAGCTCATCTTCGAGGGCAGTGGAGGTATCAAAGCGCCCGAGGGCGCGAATGCGCTGGATCATCTCGACTTGCGGCTCGATTTCTTCGAGGGAGTGGAAGACGCGCTGTTGGAGCAAACGGTCTTCGAGCGCAAGGGCGGCACGGTCGGCGAGAAGCCACAGGGCCTGGCGCTGGTCTGGTTCGAGCACCTGGGTGGACTGGCGGGCGACACCCAGCAAGCCAAGCAGGGGGGGAATCTGGTCCAGGTCCATATCGGCGTTGCGGCGGGCACGGAGCGGCAGGATCCAGGTATCGTTCCACAAGAATTCAAGACGGCCATCTTCCGTGATTTCCTGAAGGGCACGGGTTAGATGTTCTTTATCAAGAAAAGGGCGCCCGGCATTGATGAGGAGCGTGAGACCGGTTTCATCGAGGGCAGCGACAAAGGCGGAGGGTGACTGCATGTGATCGCGGACGGCGGCGAGGATGGCTTCGAGAAACTGGCGCAGGTCGCCCTGGGTGAGCAAACGTTCGTCGAGATTTTGGAGGAGGAGCAACTCGGCGCGGTCGCCGCCAAAAAAGAGGGCTCTTTCCCAGACGGGGGCGAGCAGGGTGATGAGGTGTTCCATGATGAGGACGGTGGCGACCATGCTGACCGGCACAAAGGCATTGTAGGTCAGCCCGAAGGGTTCGCCGCCGCGGCGGACGATGGTGATGACGGCGAGGGCGAGTGAGGCCGTGACAGGGCCGCGCATGATCCATTTAAACAGGCGGCTTTTTACCACACGGTCTGGCCATGATACACCAAAAAAGGCGACAGCGTAGGCCATGACAATGATCAAAATGCCGACGATGATGTTGATGGCGGTGGCCAGGGTCCAGAACATGAGCGGGAAGCTGGCTGCAAAGCTGGAACCGAAGAGCAGGTAAGGGTAGGAGCCAAGCGCAGGTGCGGTGGCGCCTGCCATGAGGTAGAACATGCGGCGGCGGCCTGAGCGGGTGAGCATGCGCAGGTAGGCGCGGATGAAATTTACCCCGGCCACCAACATGGTGAAGAGGTAGTAAAGGGTGAAGATGGTGGTCCAGAGTGTGCGCTGGAGGTGCGGGGCGGGTTGGGCGTTGAGCAGCAGGGGGCCAACCAGCTGGTTGAGTGCCAGCAGAACGAGGAAGCCGGTGGAGATGACGTAAGCCCCGCGGACTACGAAACGACGCCGCCCGCGGGATGGACGCCCGGCGGTGACGAGCAGGGCATCGGAGAGGTGCAGGTAGGAGGCGGGCAGGTAGGCGAGCCCGACCCACTGCAAGCGCAGGAAAAGCTCGATCAGTTCCGGGGTTTGGACGGTGCTCTGAATGGCTTCACAGGTGAAGATGACGACGACTGAGAGCAAAATAATGGCAAAGGAGCGGGCTACGCGGTCGCGGAGGTTAAACGTCAGCGCATAGATAAGCAAAGAAAAGGCGGTGATTGCGATCCCCGCCGTGAGTATTTGATTGACAGTTTTTATCCCCGCCAGAAGGCTTTCGACCCAACCGGTAAGCATTTAGAACCTTCCACACGAAACGAATAAGAAGCTAAAAAAAGTGCTGACTTTGTATGCGCGGCCAGCGAATAATACAGGCTGGGGGCACAGGGAGAAACACCTTTGGGCAAAGAAGCGACAAGTTGAGGAGGTGCGCTTGCATTAAGCAGCTCGGGGCTGACCCAAAGGGGGCGTAAAGATCGCGAGCCCGGAGCTAGTAACAGCGCCCCATTAATGGGGCTTTAATACAATTGTACAGTTGTTTTAGCCTGGTTTAAGGGGTGTAGCTGCCAAGCGAGGAGCAGGATTTCGAGGCCAGGATTTGGCATTTGCTCGAGGTCTTTAAAGTGAACGGGCAAAAAACAGGGCTACGTCGCGGGTGGAATAATACATGTCATTATACCCGCAGAACTCGAAACCGAGCTTTTGGGCCATGCGGATGGCGGGGGCATTTTTGGATTGGACTTCGATAATGGCGCGGCGTAAGCCGCGCTGCAGGCCCCAGGCTTCGGCGGTGCCGATGAGTTTGCGGGCGAGGCCTTTGCCGCGCAGGGGTTTGGTGACGACAACATCGGTAATCCAAACGGCGTGCGGGACAATTTCACTGGTAAAGCGCACGTAGGCGACGGCTTCCATGCCTTTCATGGCGCTGAGCATGGGGCGCAGGTGCCAGGTGTCGGGCAGTTCTTTGGCCGGGCGGGGGTGTTCGAGGCGTACGGTGCGCGGCAGGCGCACTTCGCGCAGACGGACTTCGAACTGACCGGTTTCGCGGTGCAGGTCGAGCTGCCAGACATAATCGGTGTCGATAGTATGGTCGATGGCTGAAAGACGAGCCAGATCGGTGGATACGGTGGTGCGGATTTCGTAGTCAGAATTAGGTATCATGGCGCGATCACTCTTACGGGTACGATGCAGGGGGGCAGGGGTTTGCCGAGGTTGTCGGTGATGACCAGACGGATCTGGTAGTCGCCGGGGACGAGCTGGGAGGTTTCCCAGGCGCCCAATTCTCCTGCGCTGATGATGGTGTTGCCCGCGGCAATGGTAGCCCAGATTTCACTTCCCAGCGGGGCATATTCATATTTATAGAAGCCAAAGCTCTGGACATTGACTGAGCCAGTGATGATGATCTTGCCCTGCACCTGGTCACCGGGTTTTGGGGAGGTGATCATGAGCTGACCAGGAATGCAGCCAGGAATGCCGGTGGGGGTGGCCTGGACGACTGGCTGGGCGGTCTGTTCGGCGGTGGAGCGGGTGGCTTCAGGGGTCTGGAGCAAGTCGGCGGTGGCGGTGGGCCGGAAGGTATTGGCTGGCAGGAAGGGTACGATAAAGGTCACGAGGCAGAACTGGCTGAGGCCAACCATGGCGAGCAGGATGAAGAGCGATCCGGCTACGCGGATTTTTTGAAAAGAAAGTTCTTTTTCCAGCCCAAAAACGGATTTGCGCCATTCCGACCAGGCTTTCCAGAGCGAGCGGGCGGAAAGCAAAACGCCGATCGCCAGGATCAGGTAGATCGAAAGCTCATTTTGTACCAGGAAGCGGAACAACGCATCCACAGATGTTTTCTCGATAGCTTTTTGGCTGGTTAAATTTTACGCAGAACGGAGCGCAAGATTTTTTCGAGCCTGGGGACGATGGCGTTCCCGGCTTCGAGGACTTCTTCGTGCGAAGTGCTGGTGTTGCCGTCCAGGTTGGCTTTGTTGCTGATGCCGGAGATGCCGAGGACGCGGGTGCCGCCATGGCGGGCGACGATGACTTCGGAGACTGTGGACATGCCAACGGCATCGGCGCCGATGGCGCGCAGGAAGCGCAGGTCGGCGGGGCCTTCAAAGGAGGGGCCGCTGAGCCCGGCGTAGACGCCTTCGCGCAATTCTACCCCGGTTTCGGCAGAGGCCTGGCGGGCGAGGTCGCAGAGCTGGCGGTCGTAGGACTGGCTCATATCAGGGAAGCGCGGGCCGAGTTCGTCAAAGTTGGGGCCGATGAGGGGGTTGAAGCCCATCATGCCGACCAGGTTAAGGTTGTCGGTGATGAGCATCAGGTCGCCGGGGGCGTAGGCGGGGTTGATGGCGCCGGCGGCGTTGGTGACGATGAGGGTCTGGATGCCGAGGCGCTGCATGACGCGGATGGGCAGGGTGACCTGGGACATGGAGTAGCCTTCGTAGAAGTGGATGCGGCCCTGCATGACGAGCACGGTCTGGTTTTCGAGGCCGCCGATGACGAGCTGGCCGGTGTGGCCGGGGACGGTGGATTTGGGCCAGTGCGGCAGGTCGCCGAAGGGGATGCGGTGGGGGTCGCTGATGGCGTTGGCAAGCCCGCCCAGGCCGGAGCCAAGGATAAGGGCGATCGTGGGCTGGTAGGTTGTGCGCGCGCGTACGGCGCTGGCGACTTCGTCGATCTGTTCCAGGGTTAAGAATGGTTGGTTATTCATGGGTTTTACGCACCGCGTGTGGTTAAATTTTGCCTTTCCCGATTAAGACAGGCGTGAAAATTATAACCGATTTGACCGCAGATTTTCGCGGATTTGGATGATTACACAGATTAGACCGCTGATTAGACTGCTGATTTTGAGGTTTCTGGGCGCGGGGAAAGGGTTTGGCGGGCTGGTTGTGGGGTTGAGTGATCTAAAAACCGCAGCGAGGGCTGTGAAGGATGGGCCGGTCAGGAGGATGATGGTTGGGAATGGTGCGCGGAGGTCATCAGGCAGAGGGCGGCCAGGAGGAGGAGCAGCCCGGCGGCGTCGAAGGCGATGAAGCGTTGGATGGAGTTGCGCAGGAGGGGGTGGGCGGCGGGAAGGGTGAGTAGGATGGCGGTTTCGCCGAGCAGGCCGGTGGTTTGCATGAGGGCGGCTTCTTTGAGGGAGAGCAGGTTTTTGAGGGGGTGCCAGGCGGCGAGCAAGTAGGGGATGTTCCACATGAGGAACAGGACGGCGATGCCGCGCACGGCAGCCTGACCGGGAACGCCGGTGAGTTCGAAGGCGGGGGCGTAGGTGCCGGGGTCGAGCAGGAAGGCCAGGGCGGCCTGGAGGTTGGAGGCGAGGACGAGGAGGATGAGGAAGCGGGCGAGGTTGAGGCGGGAGGATCTCATGGTAAAAACCTGGTTACTGCGGAGAGCGTGGAGGTCACTGAGAAAAGTCATAAAAAAACCACATTTACTCACGATGTGTTACCTTGCCGGTTATTAACCAGCTCCGCCAGGAACATGCGGAGTGAAAGAACCCCCGGCCCCCGACCTTCGGTCAAAATCGGAAGGGGGAGACAAACGGTTTTTATGTGGAGTTTTGTGCCAAATGCAGGCCGCCAAAGACCGGCGAAAACTCCACGTGCGGGGCATGCTACGCAATACGATTTTCCTTCGTTTCTTGGCAGAATTCAGGATGGTTTTCACCGTTTTGAATTGCCCGGGCGGAAATACGAAAAATCTCTGGGCTCTCTGATATCTTCGCGGTTAATGTTTTAGAAGTGAAACTAGAGACATTATGCGAGTTCTTCGAAGACGGTGCAGAGTTTTTGGGCGAGGGGGGCGCGGGCGAAGTGGTCTTCGAGGTAGCGGCGGCCGTTGAGGCCGAGTTCGCGGGCTTGAAGGCGGTTGGCGGCGAGGGATTGGAGGGCGAGGGCAAGGGCCTGGGGGTCACCGGGGGCGGGGCAGACTCCGCAGTGGGCGGTGGCGACGACTTCTTGAATGACGCCCTGGATGGCGAGCACGACGGGACGCCCGGCGGCCATGTAGTCAAAGACTTTGTTTGGGTAGGTGGTTTTGTATGCTTCGAGCGGTTTGAGAATAGCGATGCAGGCATCCGCGGCGGCCAGGGCGAGGGCCATCTCGTTCTTGGGGACGGATGGGACGAAGATTACGTTTTTCAGGTTCATTTTGGCGGCGCGGGCCTGCAGGTTGGCTTTTTCCTTGCCGTCGCCGAGCAGGACGATCTTTATATGGTCCATATCGAGCAGTTGGGCGGCATCCAGCACGACCGTCAGGTCGTTGGAGATGCCGTGCGCGCCGGCGTAGAGGGCGACAAAGGCATTGCCGAGGCCGTGGGCCTGGCGGAAGGATTCGCCGGTGTCGAGCGGGTTGAACATGGCAGGATCGGCGCCGTTGGGGATGAGTTCGACGGAGCGCGCGCCGCGTGAACGGACGTGATCCATATAGCCGGGGCTGTTGACGACCATCTGGTCGGCGTGGCTGTAGAGAAAGCGCTCGAGCCAGAGCGAGAGTTTGATGAGGAGCGGGTTTTTGAGCACGCCGACGGCGATGGCAAAATCGGGCCAGAGGTCGCGGACTTCAAAGAGGAAGCGGGCATGTTTGAGGCGGGCCAGAGCCCAGGCGGTGAAGCCCTGGAAAATGGGCGGGGAGGTGCCCCAGACCACGTCCACATTTTTGACGCGCAGGCCGATGATGAAGGATGAGATCATAAAGGAGATAAAGGCGAGAACGCGGTGGACGAAGGACTTGTGCAGGGCGTTGTAAGTTGCGGCGCGCAGGATGGTGACGCCATCGATGGTTTGGGCGGATTTGCGCGAGTCGGCGCCGGTGAGATAGCTGACCGGGCTGGCGATGACGGTGACCTGGTGACCTTTGCCGACGAGGAAGCGCGCGAGTTCGTGGTGGCGGGTGCCTCCGGCTTCGTCGATGGCCGCGAAGGCCTGGTGAATGAGCAGAATGTGCATGAAGGCGGTCAGTCCTGATCCGGCAGGGCCGGGAAGGTAAATTCAGTGGTAAGCGTGAAGTCCGAAGTTGATTGTACTTCGATTGCGAGCGAAAGCGCGGGGACTTTGACGGAGTAGGTGGACGAGTGCCAGCCAAAGACAGGTGAGAGCAGGGCCTGACCGGTGAGTAGATCACCGGCGCGCAACAGACCGGCGCGGTGCAGTGGCAGGGTGCTGGAGACGGCGAGAGTCAGCCAGCCGTGGGGGGAGTTCAGGGCGAGGGTCAGAGTCTTTTCGGCCTGGTCCAGTTTCCATTCCCAATCTGGCAGGAGCCAGTGCAGGCGGCAGGTGCGGGAGCGGGCGGAGGTGTTTTTGAGATCATCCTGCACCAACCAGCGCTGATCGTTGAAGACGGTGACGGTGCGCTGGTGGCGCAGGCCGAGGCGGGCATAGGCCTGGCTGGAGGCGCGCTGGCGCATGAGGAAATGCGGGCCGGTTTCAAGGGGCTGGAGTTCGGCGGCGGGCCAATCGAGGTAGAGAAAGCGCCCGGCGCGGGTCATCTGGTCGAGTGCGTTGACAGTGATGGTGTTGTGGACGAGCGCGCTGGTGAGCTGGTTATCCCAGGGAGGCGGCGCGTTGTAGAAAAAGGTACCGGCATCGCGGGCGAGGTTGAGGCCGCGCCACCACAGGTCAAGATGAAGCTGGTCGGCGTGAGATGGGCGGGAGGTGTAATTGACGGCGCGCAGGTCGGCCCAGGAGTGCGAGGCGTGGAGGCGGTTGGCGGGGAGGGCGGGGACGAGGGCCTGTTCAGGGGTGAGCGGCAGGTTGAGCCAGAGGGAAAGTTCATCCCAGGGGCCGGGGGGCAGGCGGCAGCCGAGAAAGGCGCGCGCGGCTGCCTGGGCGAGGGGGCGGTAATCGTCAAAATCACAGCTGGAGTGGGGCAGGATGAGGGCACCATCATTGGCACCCAGGTTGGGCAGACCGCCGCTGGCGGGGTCGAGACGCTGCAGCAGCCAGTGGGAGGCGAGAGTCAGTTTTTGGCGGGCGAGGGTGGAGATGGCGGGGGCGGAACTATCCTGGATGGTGTGCAGCCAGAGCGCGGTGTGCAGCATGAGGCGGTGGTAGTTGCTGGAGTGCTGGACGTATTCGCCCCGGGTGTCGATCTGGCGGGTGAAGCACCAGTCGAGCCATTTGCACCCGTCACGCTGCCAGTTGGCGGCGAGCGGGTGGGTGGGCAGGGCGAGGGAGGCGGTGTAGAGCGCGGCGGCTTCGGTGAGCAGGTGGTTGTTGTTTTGGGAGCGGGCGTAGGGCAGTGTGGCGGGGATGCGCGCGGCGTGCGCGGCGGTGGAGATGGCAAGGGCGGCGAGGCGGGCGGGGCTGGAATGGGCGGAGGGGGCGAAGACCTGCGCGGCCCAGATATAGGCCAACAGGCGCAGGCCAACTTCCTGAGCAGACATCCAGTTTGGGCCAAAGTAGGGCGGGTTGGCGCGCTCGAAATCCTCGAACAGACGCCAGAAGGCGGCGGGGTAGGTTTCGCTGCCGGTGAGGTGGTAGGCGCGGCCGAGGGTGAAGGCCCAGCCGAAACGGGCCGGTTCCCAGATGAATTTTATATCACCGTGCGGGGGGTGGGCCGCGGCGCGACCGGTTTCGTAGGCGGTCCAGTGAGCGGGGGAGGCGGACGGGTCAAAACGCAGGGGCAGAGGCTCAGCGCCAAAGAGGCGGACGTTCCCGGCGGCGATTTCATCGGCCTGGGTGCAGAGGCGGGTCAGACCTGCTTCGCCGAGGGTGTCGCGCAGGGTGGAGGGGGCGGGGAGGCTGAAGAGCGGGTGCAGGCGGAGGCTGCCGGTCTGGATGGGGGCAGGGCTCGGCGGCAGGATGGAACGGCGGTAATGACCGCTGGCCAGGCCGAGGCGGTAGAGGGCGTTGAGGGCGACCTGCTCAGGACCCAGCTGGGGGACAGCTTTGAAGGCGGTAAAAATCCGGGAGAGGCGCATGGGTCAGCGGATGCGCCCGAGGTGGGAAAGCGCCAGGAGGAGGGCGCTGACCTGCATGATGTGGGGCAGTTCGCCAGCGTGGGACATGCGCAGGACTTCATCCAGCGGGGTGGGGAAGACGTCGATCTGCTCGTTGGCATCCAGGTTTTGAGCGGACACTTTTTCGACATCGAGGGCGAGGAAGGTGTGGATCTGGTTGGTGTGGTTATCGGGGTTGGGGGAGAAGCAGCCGGTTTCGATCATGGCGCGGGCGGTGTAGCCGGTTTCTTCGAGCAGCTCGCGGCGGGCACCTGCGATGGGGTCTTCGTTTTCTTCAATCACACCGCCGGGGATTTCCCAGATGACTCTGCCAACGCCGTGGCGGTACTGGCGGATGAGGATGACTTGCTGCTGAGGGGTGAGGGCGATGATGGTGGCCCAGGTGCCAAACTCGAGCAGGATTTTTTCGGTGAGGCGTCCGTTGGGGAGTTTACAGGTATCGACGCGCAGGAATTTGCGCGGGCGGACAGTTGAGATAATTTTCCAGGGTTCGATGTGCATGCGGCTTATGCGTCCCCGTTTTCGATGACGGATTTTGTAACGCGGTTGATCTCGTCGAGGCTGGCGCCGCGCGCTTTTTCCAACCGTTCGGAGCGGCGCGAGAACTGTTCCATAGCGTAGTTAATGAAGTCTTCCTCCACCAGTCCGAAGGGAGCTACTTCGTAGGCGGCAAAAGTCTCGCCGATTACGCCGATGGCGGCGGGCAGCAGGCTGTTCATGTGGTTTTGCAGTTCGTCCCACAGCTCGGGGTGGGCGCTGACCAGGCGCGAGAGCAGGTAAACGCCGTAGGCAATGTGGCGCGATTCATCCTGCTTGAGCAGGGAGATACCTTTGCGCAAGCCGGGCAGCAGGTTGTTGCGTTCGAGCATGCTGAAGAAGGCATGGTAGCCGGTTTCGGCCAGGACGCCTTCGACGACCATGTTGTACGTAACCGAGGCGCGCACCTGGGCGGCGGGAGATGTGTCGTCTTTGAGAGCGAGCATGGCGGACGGCAGGGCTTCGTAGAAAATGAAGCGGTAGTTATCTGAGTGGTAGCGGCTGAGATCGGGCGGCGAGCCGGCGACATCATCGATAAAACGACGGAAGAAGTCGGTGTGCTTGGCTTCTTCAAACAGGAAGGTGGTCAGGAACATTTCCTCTTCAATACGCCCCTCTGCGGCGATGGCACTGATCAGAGGCAGCAGGTCGAGCGTGACGGCTTCCTCGCCGGAGACGAACATGCCGGTCAGGCGCCAGATGAGGTCTTTTTCCAGGTCTGTCAGGTTAAGCCAGTCCTGTTTGTCCTGCGAAAAATCCAGGTCAGACGGGTTCCAGATGCCCAGTTTTTTGGCTTTTTCGTACAGGCGCATGGGCGGCAGATCGCGGTTAAGTCCGCGGGTGGAGGTGGCGAAGGATGTGTGTGACATGAGCGGCTCCATTTGGGGGGCGGTTTTTATGGTTTAATTAAACCACGAAAGCTGCGCGGCCTGTTGAGTAAAACGATATTAGATCTTTTGCATAGGTTCGCTCGGGGCTGACCCACAGGGTGCTGCGCTTAAGCCCTGAGCTATGAATAGCGCCCCATGAATGGGGCTTTAATACAATTGGACAGCAGATTTAGCCCGGTTCATTATTATCCCCGTAGTGCAGCGGAGAGGAATGGGGCGTTGCTACCAGCGTAGCGTTTCAACGCAGCGCGATGACTGGGCAGTACTTTTATAAGCCAGTAATATCACGAGATCAAGATTGGACATTTGCAAGAGGTCTCAAGAGGTCTAATGAAGGGCTGCCGCAGGAAATATGAATTGTTCCCTAATCTCCAGATGGAGATTGGGGAACAATTCGTTGTAGAGAAGAAACTGACGGGAATTACTCGCCGACCTGGTTGACGCTGCCGAGGCCGCTGACGTGCCTGGTGAGTTTGGGGTTGCCGTAGTAGTCGATGGAGCCGGTGCCGCTGATGCGGGCGATCAGTTCGTCTGAGGGGTGAACGGTGGCGCCGCCCGCGCCGCTGATGTTGGTATTGGCGGTTTTACTGAGCAGGTTGGCGCCGTCGAAGCTGCCAACACCACTGATGCTGAGCTGCAGATCAGCGGCTTCGCCGCTGGCGGTGATGCTGCCGGTGCCCGACAGGCGCAGATCCAGTTGGGGGGTGGTGAGCTGTTCGATGGTGAGGCTGCCCGCGCCGCTGACGGTGATGCTGAGGGCCTGAGTGTTGAGCTTCTCGATGCGGACATCGCCCGCGCTGGAAAGCTCAAGTTTGTTGAGGTCTTTGACGGTGATGGTGATGCGAACGGGTTTGCTGGCGCTGACACGTTCATTCCAACTGGTGACCGTGTTCTTGATGACCAGGGTACCCTGGTCAACTTCGGTGCTTAGCTGGGGGAGCAGGTTGTCTTCGGCTTCGATCCGGACGGTTTCGGCCGGGCCTTGCTGGATGAGGACTTCAGCGGGGACGGTGATGGAAATGGCGAGAAAGCCCTGGACTTCACGGGACTGGGTGATGACTTTGCCGGAGCCAGCCACACCGCCGCCGAGGGAATTGTTGCTCCAGCCAGCCCACTGCGGGGTGTTCCAGCCCAACTGGGGGGCGAAGAAGATGCAGGCGAGCGCGGCTCCAACGATGAGAACATCCATCAATATACGGGCGGGGGCCCAGTAAGAGCGCATGATCAGGCCGATGCCAGCGGCGATGAGCAGGAAGGGCCAGAAGTTTGCAAGCGCCCACAGGTTTTCAACCGGGAGGCGGCCCATGGTGACCAGGATCCAGGTCAAGCCGGCGGCGATCAGGACGAGGGGGAAGAAGATGGAACGTTCTTTCATGGTGAACTCCGTTTTTTGTGTGGGATTATGACTGAATTTCCGGGTTGGTGGGTTCGGCGGGGGTTTCGTCGATGGTTTTGCGTTTGCTGAGCAAGCCGGAGCGCGAGATGACGAGGTAGGCACCGACAAGAATCAGCAGGGCGGGGAAGGCGTACTGACTGCCGAGCAGGCCGCCGCGGGAAAAGAGCAGCTCGAAGAAAATGCCAAAGGCGATGAACAGGATTGTGGCGATTTTCATGACTTTGAGACCGGACTGCTTGCGGGTTTCGTCCTGCTGGTACCAGCCCATGATGAAGATGCCGAGGCCGACCGAGGCGAGGGTGACGGTCCAACTGTAGGACCAGCTGCTCCAGCGCCCGCTCAGGTTTTGGGCGAGTAATATCAGGCCGTTGACGGTGATGATGGCGCCGGGGATGGCGAGCCCGGCGACGGATTTGCCGCCCGCGAACATGCCGACAAAGAATAATGCGCCAGCGCCGATGATGAAGAAGGGCCAGAGGGCTGTCCAGATGTGCAGGTCGCGGAAGAGCTGAGAGAACAGGGCGAGTACACCGAGGCCGATGAGCAGGATGCCGCTGATGAGTGTGCCGGTGTTGGGACGATTGAATGTCATTTGATAAACTCCTGGGCGATATGCAAACGTAAAAAATGGTTTGAGCCAGTACTATTCTTATTTACGAGTCTGCACGCGGTTTGGTTGCGGGTGGGTTGATTTCTTTGTTTTGAAGCTGCTCTTACTATACACGAAGCGGGTGAATTTAACCTATCCGTTTGGTAACAGGGGGCTAACGGTTTTCAGAGCGTTAATTAATGGGGGCGCGGAAAAAATAAAAGCATCCTGTAGAAAAAATCTACGGGATGCTTAATGGTAGATGGATTGTTATGAGCGTAGATCAGACTGCCAACTGGAGGATTTTTTTGACAGCGGCGCGGTCGAGGCAGACGAAATTACCGGCGGGTGGGGTTGCAAAATTCAAAATTTTCCATGCGGGTGTTTTCCCTTTGAGTGTGATGCGGGTGTTGGATGGAACTGGTTAATTGAAGCGCTGCGGGCTGAGGGGAGTCAGGTCGAAGGGCGGCGGCGTGCCATTGGCGAGGGCGGCGACCATTTGACCGGTGCCGGGGCCGAGGGAGAGACCGAGCATGGCGTGACCGGTGGCAAGCAGCAGGTTGGGGTGGCGCGGGGAAAAGCCGAGGATGGGCAGGCCGTCGGGGGTGGTGGGGCGCAGACCGGCCCAGGTTTCGGTAATCGTTAGCTGGTTGTCGAGCTGGACGTATTCGCGCACGGCCTGGCCGATGCCAGCGATGTGGCGTGTGTTGACGGTGGTATCGAGCGGGCTGAGTTCGAGACGCCCGGTGAAGCGCAGGCGGTCGCCCATGGGGGTGATGGCGACGCGGCGCTCGCCGAGCAGCAGGGCCTGGCGCGGCATGATTTTGGTGTCGCGCATGGTGAGGCTGTAGCCGCGCGCGGGTTGAACGGGGACGTTGATGCCGAGGCTGCGCGTCAGCAGCGGGGACCAGGCACCCGCGGCGATGACGGTGAGGGCGGGGACGTAATCTTCCCCGGCGGTGCGGACGAGGCTGATCTTGCCGTTCGCGCTTTCCAGACCGGTGACCAGGGTGTTTTCGTGGAGGACGGCACCCATTTGCCGCACCCTGGCGGAGAGCAGCAGCAAGAAACAGCCGGGGTTGAGCGAGGCGTCACCGGTGAAGTGTACGCCGCCGATGACATCTGGCAGGGCGGTTGGTTCGCGCTGGTGAACGGCGGACTGGTCGAGCACTTCGGCGGGCAGGCCGTGCTGGTGAAGGATACCGGCTTCGTGCTTGCCGCTTTCGAGGGCGGCGGCGGTCTTATAAAGGAAGAGCAGGCCGGTTTGCTGGTAGTTGCAGTCAAATTTTTCTGCGGCGATTATTTCGGCAAAGTTTTTGGCGCTGAGTTGGCCGAGAGAGGTAAGGGGCGGGATGCCGCGCAGCACGTTGGCATCGCTGCAGGCGAGGGCGAACTGGAGCAGCCAGGCGAGGTAGGCCGGGTCGAGGCTGACGCGCATGCTGAAGGGGCTGGTGGCCGGGTTGAGCATCCATTTGAGGGATTGGCCGATCATGCCGGGGGCGGCGAGCGGGACAATGTGGCTGGGGACGATGTGCCCGGCGTTGCCAGCGGAGCTGCCTGAGGCAACGAGTTTCTGGTCGAGGATGGTGACTTCGCGCCCGGCTTTGAGCAGGTAGTAGGCGGCATTGAGACCGATGGAGCCGCCGCCGATGATGAGTACGTCACATTGTTTGGTCATGGAGAAGCCTTTATGATGAGATTTATTGAGTGGTTCAGGTCTGGATGCCGTTAGCGAAGGGGTCGCGGGGGTCGATGAGCAGTTCGCCCTGGGACATGACCCAGGCTTCGCCGCTGATGGTGGGGATGACCTGGCCGTCCTGGATGGTTACCTGGCCTTCGAAGAGGCTGCCGACGATGCTTTCCTGGCGCCAGACGCGGCCTTCGGGCAGGGTACCATCGGCATAGAGGCAGGCGAGCTTGGCGCTGGTGCCGGTGCCGCAGGGGGAGCGGTCGTAGGCTTTGCCGGGGCAGAGCACGAAACTCTGGCTATCGGCGCGCGGGGTGGGGGCAAAAAGCTCGACGTGGTCGATTTCCGCCCCGTCCGCGCCGCGCAGGCCGTGGAGGGTATAGGCTTCGCGCAGACGCCAGGCGAAATCGGTGAGCTGTTCGAGGTTTTGCAGGCTGAGCTGCAGACCGTGGTCGTGGCAGAGGAAGAACCAGTTGCCGCCCCAGGCGACATCACCGTGAACGGTGCGGCCATCGATTTGGACGGCGACATGCGCGAGGTGGCGGTAGGCGGGGATGTTGCGCACGGAGACTTTGTTTGGATAGGTGTGGGGGTCTTCGGATGGGTGCAGGGTGGCTTCGACGACGCCGACCGGGGTTTCGATGCGGTAGGTGCCGGGGGTGATGCGGCCTTTGTGGGAGAGCGAGGCGATCAGGCCGATGGTGCCGTGCCCGCACATGCCCAGGTAGCCTACATTATTAAAGAAGATCACACCGAGCTGGCAGGTGGGGTCGGCGGGCGGGACGAGCAAGGCACCGACCATGACATCCGAGCCGCGCGGTTCATTGAGTATACGGGTGCGGAAGGTGTCGTGCCGGGTGCGCAAGGTGTGCAGCTGTTCGGCAACGGTGCCGGGGCCTAAATCGGGCCCGCCGGGCTGGGTGGCGTCGACCAGGCGGGTGGGTTCGCCGCCGGTATGGGAATCGAGGTATTTGATGTGCAACATGCGGGGCTCCGGCTCAGGCATGGGCCAGGGCGAAGAGGCGCACAAATTCACTGCGATCTTCATCCAGCAGTGGCAGCAGCGGGCGGCGCGGGATGCCAACGGGGATGCCGAGCAGTTCGCAGCCGACTTTGACCTTCTGGGTGTAGCCGCCGCTTTCCATGTTGCGCAGCAGGGGCAGCAATTTTTCCATAGCTGTGCGGGCCTGCATAAAGTCACCGGCCAGGGCGGCATCGAGCACGGCGGCATGCTGGCGCGGGGCGCAGGAGGCTGCGCCGCCGATCCAGCTCTGGGTGCCCCACAGGAAGTAATCGAGGGCCTGGTCGTCGGAGCCGCAGATTATCTGGTAGCGGTCGCCATAGCGCAGGCGCATTTCGTAGACGCGCGCCATCTCGCCGCTGGCTTCTTTAATGCCGATGACGTGTTTGTATTTTGTGAGACCATCGAGGACTTCCCAGCCGACTTCGGTACCGGCGCGCCAGGGGAAGTTGTAGAGTACGATGGGGATATCGACGGCTTCGGCAACGGCGCTGTAGTGGGCGAGTAGTTCGCGCTGGTTGGGGCGGGAGTAGGGCGGGACGGCGACCATGAGGGCGTCGTAGCCCATATTGGCGGCGATTTCGGAGTAGCGCAGGACGTCGCGGGTGGCGCCGGAGTTGGTGCCGGCGATGAGGGTGGCGCGGCTGCCGGCGTAGTCTTTGACGAATTTGAAGATATCGAGGCGTTCGGTTTCGGTTAAGGCGTAGATTTCGCCGGTGGTGCCGCCGGGTACGAGGCCGATGACGCCGTTGTCGAGGAGGTAGTCGATCAACTGCTGGAGGACTTCGTAGTTAATATTTTCCTGCGCGTCGAAGGGGGTGACAATGGGGGCGTAAACACCTTTTAGTTGCATGGGGGCTCCTGGGGGATGGCGTTAAAGATTTCAGGTTTGATGATGGATTTTATCACCGGAGACTGCAGGATGGAGTGATCTTTTTTGACCCCGTCAAATAACACTACCTTTTTTGTAGAGGGTGGAAATTTCCATACGAACATCGAGCCGATGTGACGGGAAAAACCGCTCCGCGAGAGGTTGAAACCGCGGTTGGGAACGGGGCGCAGTACTGCAACAAGGATGGGCGATATTATCCTGAATGATCTTGTCGGGAATGCCCGTGCTTGTCCGCAGGGTGAGGCGGAGGTGTTGAGCAGATTTTATGGTTTACAAGCGGTCGAATTCTGGCGGCTCAACATCGGCAACTTTCGCCAATGCTGCATCGAATTTTGCTTCGCTGGCGCGTTTCGCGCGTTTTTCCAAGTAATCTTGTGCGCCAATTGCAGCGACTTTCTCTGCCAATGCCAAGGTAACGAGTTGATTGATGGAGATTTTTTCCTTCTTGGCCAACTCGCGAGCGGATTTATGTAAAGATTCGGGTAATCTTAGACTGAGTGTACTCATAATTCACCTATTATTTGTAAAAACTCTTTTGGAGTAATGATCTTGATGCCAAATTTTCTGGCTGGCTTGAAATCGCCTACGTTATAAGTAACAACGTATTGGCAACTGGCTGTGACTGCCAATTCTAAAACCATATCATCAGCAGGGTCATTCAATTCTGGACGCCAAAGATAGAATATTTTCCAACAATTTGCTTTGCTGATAACAAAGTCCAGGATGTTATCTACTTCTTTTTCGTCAAGAGTGATTTAGCCGATCGTTCTTTTAG
>Ga0105047_10006585_pt1 | contig 19688 bp, 19 predicted proteins | sample MAT04_FD_78384 | JGI IMG/M metagenome (GOLD analysis project Ga0105047, IMG submission 78384) | Freshwater microbial communities from Lake Fryxell liftoff mats and glacier meltwater in Antarctica - MAT-04 (megahit assembly) | ecosystem: Environmental > Aquatic > Freshwater > Ice > Liftoff...
ACATGGATGTGAGGACAAAATAGCGACGTAAGTCGTTATTTTGCGAGCCTCGCGAAGCTTTGCTTTGCGCCGGGCGAGGTTGAAAAACGCCACGACGGCGTTTTTCAACAGGCAGCTAGCACTTTGTTGAGAGTCGCAAAGCTCGTCGCCGCATTTTGAGATCCAACGTCCGAACGAGGAGTCCACGTCGTGCCAGTTCATGAAGTGATTGTGAGTTGCCCAGTGCATGACTCATTTCGCGTCCGGCAGGTGGCCGGCATGTTCGATGTGCCGCTGGCGGCCAAGGCCAGCAGCGTGTTTCGCGGCGAGGTCCCTTCGGCGGCGGAGCCTTGGCAGATCGGCCTGATTGTCGGCCCGTCTGGCAGCGGCAAGAGCACGCTGGCGCGAACCGCTTTTGGCGAAGCGCTCTACACAGACCCCGGTTGGCCGGCCGATCGCGCGGTGGTCGATTGCTTTGGCGACGCGCCGATCAAACAAATCACTGGCCTGCTAACGGCCGTTGGCTTTGGCTCTCCGCCGTCGTGGATCAAGCCGTACGCGGTGCTGAGCGGCGGCGAGCGTTTCCGCTGCGACCTGGCCCGCGCGCTTTCTGGTGGTGGCTCCACGATGAGCTTAGTGGGAGAGCAAACGAACGCCGCAACGTCAGAGATTGTTGCCTTCGACGAGTTCACGAGTGTTGTCGATCGCAATGTTGCGCAGATCGGATCGGCGGCCATCGCCCGCGCGATTCGCTCAGGCGCGGTGCGGCGGCGGTTTGTTGCCGTCACGTGTCATTACGACGTCGCCGAGTGGCTCGCCGCGGATTGGACGCTGGACATGACAACTGGCGCCTGCCACTGGAGGCGGCTTCGACGACCGACCATCGAGCTACAACTCCTTCGTTGCCACCGTAGCGCGTGGAACCTGTTTGCGCGTCATCACTATCTGAATGGCCGGCTCAGTCCCACGGCGCGCTGCTTTCTGGCGGTCTGGCGCGGCGCCGCGGTGGCGTTCTGCGCCACGATTCCATTGATCGGTCGCCGCGGACATTGGCGGATCACGCGAGTTGTCACGCTGCCAGATTTCCAGGGCGTTGGCATTGGCCTGCGATTGGCCGAGGCGGTGGCCGCGCTCCATCGCCAGGACGGACTGCGGATCAACATCACCGCCAGCCATCCCTCGGTCCTGGCGCATTGCCAGCGGTCGCCGCGCTGGCGGATGGTGCGCGTGATGAAGCATGGCTCCAGCCGTGCCCGCACGTTTGTGGGCAATTATCGCGGATCGGGCGGAAGAGCCGTGGTGTCGTTCGAGTATCTCGGCGAGCCAGGCGCCGTCGCTCCTTCACCCACAGCGCGCTCCTCCTCCACCTCCGTTTCCATTTCACGTTCCGTATCAAGCAGAAGGTAACCCATGGATCCGCCACTACGCCCGTCGATGTTGGATGAACTCAAGATGCGCGAGATCTGCGCGATCCTGGCGATCGGCGGCACGCGCCGCGTCGCTGCGGCGTACGTCGGCTGCTCGGTCGATACGATCCGCCGCACGGCCCTGCGCGACGACGACTTCGCGCTGCGGCTGACGCGCGCCGAGACCGAGATGGAGGTCATGCAGCTCTCCAACATTCGTCAGGCGTCGAAATCGTCATGGAACGCGGCGGCCTGGGTCCTCGAGCGTTGCCGTCCGGAGCGCTACGGCAAGCGGAACCCGCCGACGATTCCGCTGGCCGATCTGCAAGACGCGTTCGCCGGCGCCATGGAACTAGTCAATCATTTCCTGCCGAGCGACGAAGCGCGCGAAGACCTTCGCCTTAAAGTGGACGAGTACTTCGCCGCGCTGGCGCAAGACGTGAACGAAAAGGAGAAGGAGAAGGAATGACGTCTCCTCTTTCGAAAGCCGCCGCCAGTCTCACTCAAGACGCTATCGCGGACAAGCGAGCGCGGTTGCAGGAACAGCCTGCCCACGTCGACTGGACGTTTCATTGCGCGCTCGAAAGCCGGCTGGGCGGCCAGCGCAATCAACCGGCCGAGTTGGCGCTGCTGGCCTGGGGGCAGCGTTATCTGCCGGAGCATTTCGCTCTACCCCCATCGTCCATGCACCGCTGGCTCGAAGAGCGGCTGGCGCGGATGGAGCAACAGCGCGGCGCGCAGATCAACGCGATTGGTCCGCGCGGCGCGGCCAAGTCGACCGTCGCCTCGCTCGCCTGCCCGTTGCGATTGGCGGTGCTCGGGCTGGAGCCTTACATCTGGATCGTCTCGGACACCAAGGATCAAGCCAGGGCGCATTTGGAGAACATCAAGGCGGAGCTGCAAGACAATCCGCGCCTCGCCGAAGACTACCCGCAAGCCACAGGCAAGGGCCGCGTGTGGCGCGCCGGCTCAATCCGGCTGCGCAACGGCGTGACGATCGAGGCCTTTGGCACAGGGCAGCGGGTCCGCGGTCGCCGGCAAGGCGCGCATCGCCCTACGTTAATCATCTGTGACGATCTCCAGAACGACGGCCACATCGAGTCCGCGTTGCAGCGAGAGCATTCGCGCCGCTGGTTTCATGGCACGCTGCTCAAGGCCGGAACGACTGCCACGAACGTCGTCCACCTCGCCACGGCGCTCCATCACGACGCGCTGGCGCTGGAGCTAAATCGCACGGCCGGCTGGTCGACGCGGATTTTTCGGGCGATCGAGACCTGGCCGCGCGACACGCTCGCCTGGCAAGAGTGGGAATCCATCTATACGGATCTCGAAACGCCCGACGGACCAGATAGGGCGCGGCAATTCTACGAAGCGCATCGCGACGGGATGGAATCCGGCGCGCAACTCTTGTGGCCAGAGCGCGAAGATCTCTACGCGCTGATGCGGATGCGCGTCGAAGGGGGCCGCACGGCGTTTGAGCGCGAGAAGCAAGGTTCTCCCATCAACCCGGACGCCTGCGAATGGCCCGAGGCCTACTTGGGCGCGGACCTGTGGTTTGAGGACTGGCCGCAGCAACTTACGCTGCGCGTGATGGCGCTCGATCCTAGCAAAGGACACGACGCGCGCCGCGGCGATTATTCGGCGTTCGTCATGTTGGGCGTCACGCCCGAAGGCTTGCTGTACGTCGAAGCCGACATGGCCCGCCGGCCGACGCCACAAATCGTGTCGGACGGCGTTGAGCTTTGCCAACGCTTTCGGCCCGACGCGCTGGCGCTCGAGACAAATCAGTTTCAAGAACTGCTGGGGCGCGAGTTTGTCGCGGAGTTCCAACGGCTCGGACTGTTGGCGATTGAGCCTTGGGCGATCGACAACCGCACAAACAAGCTAGTTCGCGTTCGCCGGCTGGGGCCGTATCTGTCGCAGCGCCGGATTCGCTTCAAAAGTCAAAGCCCTGCCACGCGGTTGCTGGTGGAGCAGTTGCAGCAGTTTCCAATCGGCGATCACGACGACGGGCCAGACGCCCTGGAAATGGCGATCCGCATTGCGTCCGAACTGCTGGCGCGCCCAGCCTTCGACGATGGCTTGGGCGACCGACTCCGCATTTCTCAATAACGACAATCCAAACCATTTCCTACCAAGGAGCCACGGCATGAGCTCACACGCATCCACAGAACAAACGCCACTCGATCGTTTTGAACAACGCCTTTGGGAAGCCTACCAAGGGCTGTGGGATCACGTTGTCGATCCGCGCGAGGCGCTCGACGATGATGACGGCCGCTGGCAAATGCTAGGCGACGTCTCCGAGCGGAGCGTAGGCGCGGTCCCGTTTGTCACCGAGGCAGAACATCGACAGATCCGCGCGGAGTGCCGCGCCCTGGCCGTGACCAACGAGTTTGCCATCAACGGCCACGAAAACCGCATTAGCTACGTTGTCGGCGCAGGGCATGTCTATCGCGCGGTCGCTCGCAAGCGGGCCGAAGTCGCGCCGGAGCTATTGATCGAAGCACAACACGCACTCGACGATTTTGTCGCCGACAACGCCTGGCAGCGGCGGCAGCAGGAGATCGTCCACCGCCGCGATCGCGATGGCGAAGTCTTTCTGCGGCTGTTCGTCTCGCCCCAAGGCAGAGTCCGTGTGCGTTTCATTGAGCCTGGCCAGGTGAGCACGCCGCCGTCCGAGAGCGCCAATGCCACGGCCAGCTTCGGCGTGCTGACAGATCGGCACGACGTGGAAGAACCGCTGGCCTATTTTGTCGATGGTCAACTCGTCGACGCCGCCGAGATCCAACACCGCAAGGCCAATGTCGATTGCAACGTCAAGCGAGGGCTCCCGCTCTACTTTCCGGTCCGCAAGAACCTCCGCCGCGCGGAAAAGCTGCTACGCAACATGAGCACCGTGGCCGAAATTCAATCGGCCATCGCGCTCATCCGCCGCCACCAGGGCGCCACGCGATCGGCCGTCCAGCAATTTGTCGCCGGCCAGGCGGACGTCACCACTCAAAGCGGGGCCAAAAGCACCAGTTGGAAGCACTTTGCGCCCGGCACAATTCTCGATACCCACGCCGGCGTCGAATATCAATTCCCCACGCAAGGGCTGGACGCCGGCAGCTATGTCACCGTCCTCCAGGCAGAATTGCGGGCGATCGCCGCGCGGCTGGTGATGCCAGAATTCATGCTGACCAGCGACGCGTCGAACGGCAGCTACGCATCGACGATGGTCGCCGAAACGCCGGCCGTGCGGATGTTCGAGCGATTGCAGGCCGAACAGATCGAAGCCGATCGGCAATTGCTCTCTCGCGTGTTGCTCTACGCCGAACGCGCCGGACGGCTGCCGAGCGGCGCCAGCCAGAACATCGATATTCAAGCCACGGCGCCATCGCTGGCCGTGCGCGACGCCAAGGCGGACGCGGAGATCGCCGAGATCGAATTCAAGAACGGCGTCCTCTCGCCGCAAAGCTGGAGCCAGCGGCGCGGCCTGGATTATACGCGCGAACAAGAGTATTTCGCCGCGCACCGCCAATCGCAAATCGACTCGCAAATCGTCTCGCAAACCGATTTGCAAGTGGCCAGAACTTCGTCTTGAGATTTCATTTTCAATCCGTATGATGCGATGTGTTCAAGTAACCAGGCAGAAGTTAATGGGACATAACGATGATTACTCGACAAGCAAGGCTGATGGCTCGCCAATCGTGCGATGCCAACGATCAGAAGTGCGAGCAAGCGCAACACGCTCTGCGACAACTTCTGGCGGAAATTGTGCAAAAGGGCTTTTACGGCACGGCTGGCATTGAGCTGGCCGTGCAAGACGGCACGATCCAAAACATCCGCCACCGGATGGAGCGCATTGAAAGATAGAGAGCCTTCGAGCGCCAACAGCGCTCGTCGCAAATAACAATTCGGTATCCGGTTGAGCCTGCCACGGCAGGTATCCGCATGGAGCCCAGCTCGAACCCGCAATTTGCGGGAGATCGCGCTGGGCTTTTTTCGTTGGCTCATCAACCACAAGCGACATTTGTTCTTCAAACAACGCGATCGGTCAGGAGATTCTCCATGTCTGAGTCACTGCAAGAGTTCATTACTTCGCGCGGCGTTTCGTTGCGAATCGATCGCGCCGCCGGCGTGATCCGCGGCGTCAAGGTGCTGGGGCTGGAGTCGCAAAACGGCCGCAGCTACCTCCCCGAGGCGCTGGCCGCTGCCGCCGGTCTGTACGAAGGCGCCAAGGTCAACATCAACCATCCCAAGACGTTCCCCTCGGCGCCGCGAGATTATCAAGACCGCTTGGGCGCCATTCACAATGTCCTGCTGCGCGAGAACGAAGGCTTGTTCGCAGACCTGCACTTCAATCCGCAGCATCCGCTGGCCGGTCAGTTGGCCTGGGACGCGGAACACGCTCCGGAGAACGTCGGCTTTTCGCACAATGTGGTGGCCCGCACGGCGCGCCGCGGCGAGCGGATTGTAGTCGAGGCGATTACCAAAGTGCAAAGCGTCGATCTGGTAGCCGATCCGGCGACGACGCGCGGATTGTTCGAGGTCGCGCTCACGCCGAATACGTCCGCCGACGGCGAGCTTTCCGCCGACGCCAGGTCGCAGGCAATTGCCGAGTTGACCGCGGAAGAACTCGTGCGGCTCCGGCCAGATCTGGTCGCTGCAGTGGCCGAGTCGCTCTCCCAAGAGAACGCGCAGCTCCGCAGCCAGTTAGACGCGCTTCGAGCGGCCCAGGCCGTCGAGTGCAAACTCGCCGCGGCCGGCCGACTGTTGGCGGAGTTCCGGCTCCCCACTCCTGGCGGGGCGGACGCCTGGACCAAGGCCGTGATCAGCGAGGCGTTTTGGCAATCGCTACTCGCCGCGCCGGACGAACCGGCCATGCGTCGGTTAGTGGAAGAACGCGCCAACTTGCTCTCCGCCGCGGCGGCGATCGAAGACGGTCCCTACGGCGAAGGGGGACGCAACCCGTCTCGTTTGGAAAGCCTCCGACTCCGCGCCGCGCGACGCGGACAGCCCATCTCACGAGATCAGTTCCTAGTCGAAATGGCAGGCAAGGCCGACGTGGACGGAGCGGAATTCGCCCGCGCCATTCGTTAGCAGTCAATTCGCGGATTCAACATCCAGTTGAGTCCACGTGCGCAGCAAGAGACAGCGAGAGATCCTTTCATTCTTTTACGGAGTACGAAGCCATGGCAGATGTGATGCGTTGGAGATACGGCGAGACGTCGCCGGTGGTGATGCCGGTCGACGCCGGCACGGTGATCGAGATTGGCGACCTGGTCTATCTGGCCACGGACGACGCGCGCCCCGCGGCGGCGCAAGCCGATCAGGCGAGCGAGGCCGCCAACCAGGAATTGTTTCACGACAACTTTGCGGGCGTTGCCATGCAGCGCTCGCCTGCCGGCGACGCGACACCCATCCGCGTGGCGACAACCGGCGTCTTTGAGTTCGATTGCCTCAGCGCCACGTTCGAAGTGGGCGCGCTGTTGGGCGTGGACGAAGACGCCGGCGGAACCTTTCTGACCAATCAGACGGTCGCCGCCGTCGCCACGCCCAACCTGGCCGTCGGCCGCTGCGCCAAGCGATTGAACCCGGCCGGCACGCGCGTGCTGGTGGAAGTGGTCAGCACGGTGTCCCACGGTGGACCGCAGGCGATGGCGTAGCCCGCAGTCGGCTGCGCTCGGACATTCAGCATTTCTTCATTCATTCCCAGGAGACAAAACCGTGAGCATCAAATACCGCGAGTTAAAGCGACGCTACGATCTGGAAGGCCCGCGCAAGACGGTCGACCATCTGGCCGAAGCGCTGCGCGAGCGCCATCTGCGGCCAGAGGATTTCAGTCTGCGCGATCTGGCCGAGGCGCTGGTGCCCGATGGGCGCGAGTGGCTGCGCACGCTCGATCCACGCAGTAGCGCCGGCGTCAACGTCTTGGAATCCGGCGACGGCGTCGACGTGACGGCGTTTCTCAACATCTCAGGGCAGGTGATCTACTCGAAGATCATGGACGCCTACGCGCAAGAGGCGTTTGTCGTCTCCAAGTTGGTCGAGACGATTCCCACGCGTCTGGATGGCGAAAAGATCCCTGGCGTGACGGGTATCGCGGACCGCGACAGCGCCATCGCCCCAGGCATGCCCTTCCCCAGCCTGGGCTTTGGCGAGGATTACATTGAGACGCCGTCGACGACCAAGCACGGCTTTATCGTGCCGGTCACCAAGGAGGCCATCTTTTTCGATCGGACTCATTTGGTGCTGAGCCGCGCCGCCGAGGTGGGCGAAGTGCTGGGCTTGAACAAAGAGAAGCGATTGCTGGATCTGGTGCTGGGCATCACCAACAACTATCGCTGGCGTGGTATCGCGTACGACACGTACCAGGCAGCGGCGCCGTGGATCAACGTCAAGACCGGCAACGAACTGATCGACTGGACCGATGTCGACGCCGCGGAGCAGTTGTTCGCGGACATTCTCGATCCCAACACCGGCGAGCCCGTGCTGGTGGGCGCCAACACGGTGCTGGTCATGCCGGCGTATCGGCACGCGGCGCAGCGTGTCTTTAGCGCGGCCGAGATCCGCTACACCGGCGCAGGCGCGCAGACGATGACCGTGGCCGCCAACCCACTCTCGAACTACGAACTTGCCGATAGCCGCCTGGCCTACCGGCGGATTGTGGCCTCGGGCGTAACGGCGGAGGACGCCAAGAAGTGGTGGTTTGTCGGCGATTTCCGCAAGGCGTTTGCCTACATGGAAAACTGGCCGATCACCGTCACTCAGTCTCCGCAAAACAGCGAGGCCGACTTCAACAGCGATATCCTCGTCCGCTTCAAAGCCAGCGAGCGCGGCGCCGCGGCCGTGATCAACCCTCGCTACGTGGTGAAGTGCACCGGCTAAACAGCGGTAGAGACACGATCAGCGCGCGTTTCTTTCTTTTTCTTCTCGAAGGATTGTAAAACCATGACCCGCATTGGCGATGAGACGGTCAATTCGTTTCGGCACGGCCGCAAAAGCGGCATTGGCGCCGCCGTGGCGCCGCTGACCGCGGCCGCAGTGTTAGCGACCAAGGGAGTGCAGCTCCGCGCGGCCGACGCCAACAGCGGCGTGGTCTATGTCGGCCAGAGCACCCTGACGGCGGACACGGCCGACGCCACGGACGGCTATCCACTGGCGGCGGGAGAGACGCTGTTCGTGCCGGTCAACGACGCGAGCAAGATCTTTCTGCGAGCAACGGCGGAGAGCCAGAAGGTGTTTTGGTTCGTGGCATAGGCGTTCCATTACCGGTTTCTAATGAAACCAACGCGGAAGCGTCGCACGAACACGTTTTGGTTCGTCGCGTAGCTGTTCAAATCGAGGTCACTATGAATACCGACGCGGAAGCGTCGCACTAAAGCGTTCAAAGGCGAGGGGGCGACTGTGCTGCCGCAATGGCTCCGGCGCAGACGCCCCCCTCGCCCTAAGCGCATTTCGACAAGACAAGGTTTACGTGGAGGACGGACAAGTGCCTGGCGATCAAGAGCAATTGCAAACCATCAAGACGCAGACGCTGGCGTTGATCGCCCAGATCACGGCAACGCCCAAGCCGTCTTACAGCATCGATGGTCAGTCGGTCTCCTGGACAGACTACCTGGCGCAACTGACGCAGACTACCGCCTGGTGCGATCAGCAACTGGCGCGTGGCGAAACATTTGAGCAACATTCGCGAGGCTTCACCTGACATGACCCTTTCGTTTCAACCCAACGCCGACCTGAGCTGCGCGGACGGCCTGCAAAGCGTGACGCTCCGGCAGCCCGGCGGCGGATCGCCGGTCTTCCTGGCCGCCGCATTGCGCCGCCAGACCGCATGGAAAGAGGCCGAGACCAGCGGCGGCCGCGTGGTGGCCGGCGACGTCGATTGGCATCTGCCAGTCGCGGCGCTTGCCACGCAACCGGCGCTCGGCGCGCTTTTGCAAGACGCCGGCGGAGCGAACTACCGCGTGCTACGCGTGGAACTGGCGACGCTAGGCACGCGTTGGGTGTGCCACTGCCGCAGCCTGGAAATCACGGGTGAACTCGACCGCTTGATCACGCTCGAACGCGCGACGTGGACCAAAGACGCCAGCGGCGTTGCCACCGCGGCGTGGAACGTCACGCGCAACAGCATTGCGGCGCGGATTCAACCGCAAACGGAATCCGTGAACGTGGAACAAGATCGGCGGCTCGCCCGGGCGAGCCATCGCGTTTACCTGGCCGAGAGCGTGGCGATCGACCAGCACGATCGCGTTATCTGCGGCGCGGATATTTATGTGGTGCTGAAGATCGAACAGGCCGAACGGATCGATGCCTTACCTTGCTTGCTGGTCGAACAAGTCAGCGGCGCGCTCGGTTTTGCTAGCGTCAGCGGCGCGGAGGAGACGCCATGAATCTGGAACAAGCGATCCACGAGCGCTGGGCCGCGGACACGGAACTGTGCGAGGCGCTGCCGGTGGCGCGACTGTACACCGGGCTGGCGCCAGGTAGCGCGGCGGCGCCGTACGCCGTGTTGACCGAGCTCGGCCGGCGACCGCAAACGCACACCAGCAGCGGCACGGTGCTTGAGCGCGTCACGCTGCGGTTCACTAGTTGGACCGCTACGCTAGCCGCCGGTCGACGACTAGGCGAGGCGATTGCGGCGCAGTTCAACCGTCGTGATTTTGCGCTCGACGTGGGGCGCGTGTTGAACATGGAACGCGTCAACGAACAAGCACAACAACAGCCGGACGGCGCATGGCGGATTGAACTCGATTACGCCGTCACGGTCGAACATGCAGGATCCTGAGAAGCGAAGTCCCAACCGTCAACGCAAACCGCTGGTTCGAACACACTTTATCCGAGGCACAAATGGCTGCGACTCTTTCGTCTGAAATCAAGGCCTCTCTGGCCTGGCTGCTGCAAGACACTCAAGGGCTGACGACAGTGGCCGACGCCTCGCGTTTAGAATTCGCCGCGTCGCTCAACAACGGTTCCGCCGCCGGCCAGGCGAACGCTCTATGGCACGATCTGCGGACACTGGCCGCCGGCGCGAACGATGACCTGGTCCTTTCGGCCCTATCGCACACGCTCTTCGGCAGCGCGATCACCACTGCGCTCACGGCGGTGAAGGGGATCCTGATCGTCAACACCGCCACGCTCTCAGGCGAAGACCTGATTGTTGGCGCCGCCGCGGCCAACGCTTGGAGCGCGCCGTTTGGTGGGGCCGCGCACCAGGCGCGCGTGCCGGCCGGCGCGTCGCTGCTGCTGGTAAACACCGCCACCGGCTGGCCGGTAGCGGCCGGCGTTACCGACGTGCTGCGGATCGCCAGCCAGGGCGCGGGCGTCATCGACTACAAGATCGCCGTCGTCGGCCTGCACGCGTAAATCGATTCGCAATCCGCGCCGCTGGCGCGCGACCTTTCACCCAAGAGGAGAGCACAGACCCATGGCAACGATCAGTGGAAAAAACGGACGAGTGATGATCGGCGCCACGCAGCTCGCCGAGATCACGGACTGGACGTTTCAAACCAGCAGCGTCAACCACGCCTACGCCAGCAGTTCCACGGGCGGCTATCGCAAGCGCGTGCCCGGCGTGAAAGACGGCGCAGGCAACATCGGCTTCAAGCTCGATCCGGCCAGCCCGATCACCAACAACCTGGACGAAGGATCGAGCGTCACGCTGCTGCTCTACCTGGACGCCGCGCAGTTCTACACCGTGCCGGCGGTGATCGACGCAATCCACTTGGCCGTTGACATCTCCAGCGGCGACGTGCTGGGGGGCACGGCCACGTTTTCCGCCAACGGCGCCTGGACCAAGCCGACTTACAGCTAATCGCAAGGAATCACTTCGATGCCAAAAGTTCAACATCGCCAGCAAGCAGCAGTCGCCGGCGCGCAGGAGTCCGCATTGGCGCGTCTGACGGCCGCGCCCATCGAGATCGTGTTCGATGGCCGCTCCTATCGCGCCACGCCGCTAACACTGGCGGATTATGGCGAGATCGACCAGGCGGTCCTTGGCGCGCGGCCAGATCCGCTGGCTCGCGCGGCCGCAGCCTGCCAAGGACAGAGCGAAGCGTTGCAACAGGCGCTGCTATCGAGGACGTTCGACGAATTGCTCCATGGCTGGCCGGTCACCTCGCACGAAGTCTCGCTCTGGATGAGCAGTCGCGAAGGCATGGCCCACATACTGTGGCTGGCCGTTCGCGCGCATCAACCGGAGATGTCGCTTGCCAATTGCCGCGAGCTCTTGGCGGCCAACTCCACGTGGCTGCAGGCAGAGCGAGCGCTCGATCGGCTCAATGGACTGCCGCCGGGAAAACTCCCCGGCCGGGCGCGCCGGCCGAAATCGTTCCCAGCCGAGCGCGCGGAATCCCCTGGCGAGCCCTGTTTCGCCAATTGATTGCACTACACGGCTGGACGCCACAACAGATCGCGCGGCTTACGCCAGCGCAGGCCTGCGAGTGCTTGATGACTGAAACCGAGGATACAAACGTGCGTTGGATGAGCCCCACCGCCGCGGCCAATCTCGCAAACGCGCGTCGCGCGGAGCGGGCGACCTGGATCAAACAACACCTTGTGGAGTGAGTGGAATGAAACGCCAGGTAAGCCACGACCGCGCAGCGCAACTGGAAACCATCACCGACCTGTTGCGGGCAGACTTTGCCAGCAACGCGCTGAGTCAAGATCCGCAAGCCGCGCCATCGGCTCGTCAACGAGACAAGCAACCAAACGATCGCTCAGCAATGTTTTCCTCGGAGGCGTCGCGCACCGCGCCTTGGCCGGCCGACCAGAACTCGCGCGACGGCAATCGCGCCGCGGAGTCTCCCAGTAGCCCGGCAGATTCCAATGAAATCGCCTCCCCGGACCGCGCGGCCGAAAACTGGCAGCGCCGTCAGATCGAGCTATTGGAGCGGATCGACGAGAGCCTCCGCCGCCTGCGCGAGCTGCAAGAGTCTGCTCGCTCGTCGCAAAGCGCGTTCACGGACCCGGCCTATTTCTAAAGCATTCACCGCCGCCACACACCCACAAGAAACATCGTCATGACAGTCGCATTCGAAGAACTGGAAGGCTCGCCGCGGATTCGCGTCAACGAGCAAGGGACCACGGCCATCCGCGCGTTTCGCGTGGCCTGGAATGATTGGCAGGAATTCACCCGCGCGCTGATCGGCGAGTTTCGCGCATTCGGCCTGGCGACGCAGTTTCTGCCGCCGATTGATTTTCCCGGCTTGCCGAACCTGATCGTCAATGACTTGCAGGTCGAACCGTTCGATCCCGGCAATCCATCCGGCGGCGCCGGCGTAACGCTGGGCGCGCAGACCAACGCCTATCCCGATGGTGGCGCCAAGGTCACCGCCACGTATCGCACGATGTTCGACGAGTTCAACCGCTCGCGACGCGATCTCCCCAACGTGCCGTCCGGAACTTTCCTGACCTACTCGGCCGATCTAGGCTCGGAACGAATCGCCGTCCCTGGCCGCGCGTGGCGCTGGGCGGATCAACCGGCGGTCCGCGTGCCGGACGACGTCAACCCTGGCGTGCTGGTTCCTAGCGGTGTCTTCACACTCCGTTGGCAGCGCGTGCCGCTACCTCCTTGGTCGCAGATCCGCCAACTGCGCGGCAAGCTAAACGCGGACACATTCGTCTCCGGAACGCCAGGCACGGTTATGTTTCTGGGCGCGCGCGTCTCGCGGCGATTTCAATTTGTCGCCGATGGCGGCTATTGGAACCTGGAATACACGTTTGCGGAGAACACCAAAACCCTCGCAGACGGCGCCTCTAAGGTCGGTTGGAATCACTACTTCAAAGAGTCGGCCGTCGGCGGCGAGCATTGGCTGGCGATTGAAGATCAGGACGGCGCCCCACCGTATGCGTCGGGCGATTTCACGCAACTCTTTCAATTCGAGTAAACCATGCCCGCGCCCATTCGGCCGGTGCAACCCGGCGACCCGATCTCCGCCGCTCGATTCAACGAAGTCGTGGACGCACTCAATGCTTCCGCGCGAATCTCCGGCGCGTATCCGATCTGCGTTTCGCACGACGCGGCCGGAGTGCGGATTGAACTGGCCTCGCAACTCAAGGCCTGGCTGTTTGAGATCGAAGAGACGCCGCCTGAGGTTCCGCGGACTGAGGACGGAGTCGCCTACTACGACGCCACGCGAATCCGCCTCGATAGCGGAGGCGAATACGCGCCGCAAGAACCGCAGCACGTCCGCCTATACGATCCGCTCACTCGGCAACTCCCCGACCGAGTCCTCAAACAGGGCGATTGGGCCCTCGCTACATTCAACAGCGACACCGGCCGCTGGGAAATCGCGCGCGATCCCGAGCCCGGCGCCCAACTCGTTCGTTTTCGAACGACGGCCACGCTGGCGATTGGAGACTCGGCCGAGGCCGTGATCGTTCGCGCGTTGGATGGGGACGATGAAGACGGCGCCGCCATCACCGTCGCGGACAGCAGCGCGCCCGGCGCCTGGTTCGGTCCAGCCGGTAGCCAGGGCATCGCCTGCAAACTCCCTGGCAGAGCCGTGTACGATATTCTCTGGATGGAACACCCCTGGCTCTTCGCAGTGGGGACGTCCGCGGGCGTGGCGCTGGCCGGCGAGATCAGCGTTCTGGTCAGTAGCGGATGGGATGGCGCCGGACTACCGAGCGGAACCGACACGTTCTACGACGTGGCCGGCAACTACGCAGACGCCACGCCAGGCCAGGTCTTCGTCGCCAGGCTCGATCCGGCCACCGGTCAATACAAAATCATCGATGGCCCGCCAGGCGCCGGCGCGTCGCTGATTCGCTTTGAACTCTACGAGGATCTGGACGAAGGCGCAAGCGCGCTCGCCAACGGTATTGATTACGTCGATCCGGATTGGATCACCGCAACGGGCGATCCCTTCACGGTCTGGGACCCCATGGAGTTCGGCCCTGCCAAGGCAGGCCGGCGCGGCTGGTGCACCTATAAAGCCGATAGCGAAAAATACGAGATCGTCTCGCTCGATCAAGAGACGGCCGAGATCGGCTGGTTCTACGCGAGCGAGGATCACACGCTCGACGACTCGGACTTCTCGAAGCTTCATTTTGTGCGCGGTCAGGTATGCGATGACTCTTTGGGAAGCAATCCGCACGGCGAAACGCTCACGTTCTACCTGCACAGTCCTTCGAGCGCGACCTGCCCCAGCGTCCAACAAGGGGCGGTGTTGCCATATCACACAGATAGCGCCGGCCGTCGAGTTGCCGATGGCGCCTACCTGGACGATTACCGCGGCGCCTGCAAGTTGCATATTGGTCCCGAGGCGACCATTCCCTTCGGCTGGCGGCTCTGCAACGGCGACAACGGCACGCCCAATTTGCGCGGACTGTTCATCCTGGCCGCCGCCGGCGACGAGCCCTTGGACGATAACTTTGACGCCCACGGCCACGGCGATCAAATCGGCGCCCTCGGAGGCCGCCAGGAGCACACGCACAGTGAAGCCGACGACGACACGCCAGGCCGAATGCAACACAAGCGCGAAGGAAACTTCGCGCTCAAAACGGACGACACGGCGCTAGCGCTCCGTTCGTCCCCCGGCCAGGCGATCGAGACGAGCGAAGAAAACGCGATTCTCGACATTACCGCCGAGAGCGCGCTCGATAGCGCTTACGTCGATATCGACGTAAGCGGTTCGACCGGATATTCCCGAGCGAACGTCAAGGTCATTGACCCGCTCACCTACACCACGCTGCATAAAGACCACATTCACCAGCTACTGGGTGGCGACGGCGCAAAAGAATGCTCCGGCGCCACGCAGATCGGCGTGAGCGGCAACACGACGTACTTCACGGGTTGGGCGCTCGATGGCCTCGAAGCCTGCGGATCGATCAATCCGATTGACTTCGAGCACATCGTAATCGAGCCCGGCGACTTCGACCAACCGGTTGCTGATCCAACTCACCGCTGGGGAGACGAAACGGACTTCGCCACTCCGTCCGGCGCGACCGGCCACAACCACCAGTGGGCAATCGCGGGATCGTTCCCAGTCAGCGGCGCCGTGCAGACTGACATACATCTGGACCAGTCGCCGCACAAACACACAGTCCCCCTCAGTTCGATCACCAGCGGCATGTGGATCGAAGACGTCACGCACTACGACGGCGACGCCGCAAAACACAATCAACACTACCACGACCTCGAACTAGACGATCACCAACTACTACCAGGATCCCACATCCCCCCCTACTACGCCCTAGCCCACATCATGCGCACTCATTAGTTCGACGCTGCCGCGTCGGGTGTGTGATTTGAGGAGTGTAAAGATGGATGCACTTTTTCATGTCGCGAATGGACGGCGTCCTCCATAAAGACCAAATGCCGAGTCGCGCGTGCGCAGAACTAAGCTCCACAACTGTATTTGCTCCATCGATCGAACACGACGAATGAATCGAATTACCACAACTCGAGCGGAAGCTCGCACAAAAAAGGAGTGGAGATGAGACGACGACCTTTTGCGCCGGCTCCGACGTTGGCGCGTGGAGTGGGCCTGGTGGGGGGACGAGCGCGGTCTTCCGCGAATTTGCCCACCTGGTATGTGGATCGGTTGGACGCCTGGTTCGACGCGACCCGCGCAGCGCAGACGGAAACTTGGATTGCCGCGGACTTTGGCGCCGAAGATGGGGGTTGGTTGCAGGCGGACCACGCCACGGCGCTCGATTTCAGCGGCCTGGCGACCTTGAGTATTGAGTTGTGGCGCAGGCCAAACGGCGCCGAGATTTGGCAAGGCGGATGCTACCTGGCGGCCTGCAACTTTGGCGTCGCCGGCGAGCAGTCGTTTGCCTTGGTCGACGCCGACGACGGCGATCAGATCCGCGTTTACGTCTTCAAATCAGACGGCACAATCTGTTTTGCCACGACGACCAACGCGCCACCAGCCTGGTCCAGGCTGCTGCTGGTGTTCGATCTACCGGCAACCTATGCGTATTTTGACGACGCGACAACGTCGGCCGATTTCGATCGGACAGGCTCGCCTGGTTGGCCGAACGAATTCGCCAGCGGCCAGTCCGCGCCTCTGACAGTTGGCGCGTTCGGAGACGAAACCAGCGAAGCCCACGACAGTGGCCCTTTTCTCGATTCAATGGGCCCCTTGCGTTTTTGGGCCAGGGCATTCAGCGGCGTCGAAAGCGCGCAGGGCTGGAACGACGGCCTCCCTCGCCTCCACGCGGAGCTTGCGCTCGAGGAACTGACAGACGTGATGGTCAGTTACAACATGAACGAAGCGAGCGGCGCCCGGCAGGACCAGGTCTTCTTTGGCAATCACCTGCTGGAGCGGGGCGGTACGGTGCGATCGATCGAATTGGTAATGTCGCTGACGGCCAGGGCGCCGGCGGAGGCAATCTCGCTCGCGGCGCCTTCGTTCTACCGCGCGCCAAGCATCGACCCCGCCGGACCAATCGGCGATCGCCGCGCGCTGCGGTTCGGAGGCGCGCATTACTTGCGCGCCAATATCGTCGGATTGTTCGACGAGCGGGCCGCGGGCGATGTCGCGTGGCTGGCCAAGTTCGATTCGCCCGCAGGCCTGCACGTCGTACTGGCGATAGGCGGCGAGGAGGGGCATCTGCTGTTTGGCGCCGACGAGGGCGTTCCTTGCGTCGAGCTGTTCGGGCCCGCCATGTTGTCGGGCGAGCTACGAAGCGAAGAGACTCTTAGCGAAGCCCGTCCGAACGTCGTTAGCACGCGCGCCGTGGGCGCTGGCGCCGCGGCAAGCTGGTCTCAACAGATCAACGGAATCGAGACGCCGGCCACATTGGACGCGGCGATTGAGAATTTGTGGCTAAGCGAGTGCGGCGAATTGCAGACGCTGACGCTGGGCGCATTGGAAATCGAGGGGGAAGCGAGTGACTTTCTTATCGGCGCGCTCGACACCGTGCTGATCTACGGCGGCGACGCGCCCAATGGCAGTCTGAATGCAAACGAGGCCGAAGCGGTCGACGCCTGGCTCAACCGATTATTTCACTATGCGCCTCCGCCGGAAGCGCACGCTGAAAAACTGCGACTGAAGATCGACGCCGCGCGGCAGGATCTGCTGACGCTCGATCACGGGGCGTTGTTATCGAGAGCGGACGGGCAATATCTGGAGTGCGCAACGCCAACGCCCGCGATGCTGGGCATTTCCACAGGGCTATCCGTCTCGTTCTTTCGTAACGCCGACTCGTTGATAGTTGCCTCCGAAGGCCGAACGTATCTATCGATGTACGATTGGGACACGACAGGCCGCCGCGGCTTTGCCGTGTATGGCGCCAGCGGCGATGAGGCGGAGCAACAGTTGGAAATCTGCTGCCGCACGGCCGAAGGGGGCGGAACGGGCGTGCTGCGCGCCTGGCGCACGACCGACGCGCCAAAGAATTGGTCCCACTGCCTACTGACGCTCGACCTGACGCAAACCGGCGCAAGTGCCGTGGCGGCCTACTTTGACGGCAGCCCCACTAGCGCGACGATCAACGGCGGCAGCGGCAACGCGGCCGCGACCACGGTGCTGACCGCGCAGATGCCCAGCCTGGTGGTCGGCACGTTCGGCAATAGCAGCAGCAGTCGCAATGACCGCTCATGGGATGGAGCGCTCGCTCGATTGAAAATCTGGAACCGACCGCTCCTCGCTACCAATTCCTCCGCGCTCTGGAACGACGGAGATGGCCTCACCGCCGCCGCCGCGGACGCAGACACGGAACTAAGCGAGCAACTCGTCGGGGCGTGGGATCTGACGGAAGCCAGCGGCAATCGCGCTGATTCTGCTTCCGTCAATCATCTGGTCGAGCAAAACGGTCCCATCGGCCGGGCAAACATCTGCCGCCGGATTGGATTGCCATTTCCGGAAGGGGCGGCCATGGTCGCTTCCTACTGGACTGCGCCGCGCTGGGTGAGTCATTCTCCGATTCGACCTGCGGACCCGGCGCCTGCCCTGCGGTTTGGGGGGAACCACTGGATGAAGCGCGGGGTCGCGGATGGTTTTTGCGCGAACTGTCACGCAGGCGATATCTTCTGCGTGATCCATCCGACGTTGCTGGACGAGGCCAACTACGCGGTCCTCTCGGCCAATCGACAGGACATGGCCCACGCCAATCGCTCGTACATGCTGCCGATGTTGCGCGACCAGCGGATGGGGCTGCGCGTCCGCGGCAGTGATGGCGATCATCCGAACGCCACCGTCTGCGGCAGCACGACACTGACTGCCGGCCAGACCTACGTGACAAATCAGCGCGGCCTGGGCGTGGGGGATGTTGAGAGTTTTGTCCTACGTCTCAACGGCGGGGCGGACGCAATCGACGGCGCGCTGTTTGGTTACGGAGCAAACAACTCCGGAATCTGGAACTCCTGGTACGCCAGTTGTGGGCCGTTCGCCGAGTTGAGCTTGGGCGCCGAGAATTACTTTTCGAGCGACTCGCCACCGACCGACGGCGACACCGCCCAGTATTTATTCCACGGCTACATCGCGACGATCATCATCTACGGCGAAGTCCCCGGTTCAGGCAGCCTAAGCGAAGCAGAGAACCTGGCGATCGAAGCGGAACTGCTCGCGGAAGCTGGGATTGAGACGCCGTAATTCGAACATTCTGGTCGGCACGGTTATTTGATTTGATCGAACTAGCGAAGCCGACTTGCCCTCAGGCATTGCTCAACGATGCTTTAAACTCCCATCCCCTGGATATCGAATTGGAACAGGCCTTCGTCACTGTCGGTGTTGGCAATCGTAACGGTGGCCTTCCGCAGCCCGATAGCGGTCGGATCAAACGTGATCTGGAAGAAGGTGAAGCTGCCGACGGCGATCGACGCCCTTGGCTGATAGGTCACCCTGAAGTCGCTGGCGTTCGCCCCAGTGATCTGCACAAGTTGGGTACCGGTCAGTTCCAATGCGATGTTGCCGAGATTAACGATTCCGAACGCGCGAATGACCGTGCCAACCAACACGTCCTTGGAGCCGAAATCGGTGGCGTCTGCCAGCGACGGCGTGGTGTCTCCATCGACAATGGTGAAGCCTCCGCCACGCACGTCGATCTCGGCAGCCGGCGGCCCAACAATCCCTGTTCCTTGGATGTCGAAATGAAACAGGCTTTCGTCACTGTCGGTGTTGGCGATGGTGACGGTAGCCGTGCGCAGTCCGAGGGCGGTCGGATCAAACGTGATCTGGAAGAAAGTGTAGCTGCCGACAGCGATCGAACTATTTGGCAGGTAGGTGACCGAGAAGTCGCTGGCGCTCGCGCCCGTGATCTGCACCAGCGGCGTGCCTATCAGATTCAAAGCGATATTGCCAAGATTGACAATTCCGAACGCATGAATGACCGTGCCAGCGAGCACTTCCTTGCTGCCGAAATCGGTGG
>Ga0105047_10006587_pt1 | contig 19685 bp, 18 predicted proteins | sample MAT04_FD_78384 | JGI IMG/M metagenome (GOLD analysis project Ga0105047, IMG submission 78384) | Freshwater microbial communities from Lake Fryxell liftoff mats and glacier meltwater in Antarctica - MAT-04 (megahit assembly) | ecosystem: Environmental > Aquatic > Freshwater > Ice > Liftoff...
AGATGCTGCTTATGTAATTATCATCACTTTACAAATTATATCTGTAAAGTGATGGTAGCTAAAAGAACATTTGTTACAGCTTTTCAATAATTAAAGAAGCATTTACGTTTGCCTGTGTACCTCCAATATATGAAGCAAGGGTAACCGCTGCAGCCGATGAATGATTTCTAAGCCTAACAAAATCTCCTGCAGTTGCCATAAAAATAAGCTGACCATTATTTTGCTGAGTCCCTGCACCACTCCCATAGATACTTCCGGACAAAACACTACCATTTAAAAATAAAGCAAACTGATTGGGTTCTGTGCCTGAAACAGAAAAATTAACCTTGTATGTCCCTGTATTTAGAATAGTAATTTGGTTGGTGTTTTGTAAATAATTAAAACCTGATGTTAAAATTGCGTTACTGTCAAAAATAACGTCACTTTCTATGGCCACAGTTTGAGCACCCAGATTATAAATATAGGCATATTGTTTAATGCCACCTGTCGGATCTTGCCAGGTAGCTAATCCAACCGCATCTGAAGTCAGAACTTTACCCAAGCCAGGAGATCCACCAGTAATTTTTAACTGTCCAATAACTTCAACGTTATTTTGTGAAGATAAAGTAAAAGTTAAAATAAGCAAAAAAAACAAAGTACAAAAACGACACTTTCCTACGAAAACATTTAAGTTATTCATTTTTAATTATTTAGAAAATTAATAAAATAATATTGTGTAATACTAATCAGGAATAGTCTGCTTTACAAAGATAGTCTAATAAAATGAATATAGTTCAATTTTGCAAAATTAAATGATATTAGGATTGAAAATAAAAATTGGAATTTTTATTTGCGAAAACAAATTTTAAATTGACTTTATTCAAAAAAAATTTAAAGCGCTGGTTGAAGACCATACATATCTTCATTTACGATGAATATATTTGGAGATTCTTAAAGTCTACATAAGCTGCATTCATAGATTTAAATAGGAGTCCATTGAAAAAATCAGATATGCTTAAGATACGAAACTTAAAGTCTTAGGTAAGAATTCTGTTAAAATTGTGCAATTAAAACATTATTTAGGGATGAATCGCGACCAACCTGATCGCATCATTTATTACCTTTAATTTTAAAGTAGAAAGAGTACATCTGACTTATGAAAACAAATGGATGAAATGGTATAACTTTTGTTGAATTTTATAATATCATCCGTGCAATTCAATCTAAAATTTTAATATAAATATTTGAGAATCATTTATTTTTGCGAATTTCAGCAGATTCTATTTCTAGAATGTCATGGAGGAGGAATGAGGGGAGTGCAAAATAGGCGCACAAAAAAAAGGTAGTCCGTTTCCAGACTACCTTTTTTTATATTATAAATGGTTGAGATTAAGCCAGATCAAAACGGTCAAGATTCATGACCTTAACCCAGGCGACTACAAAATCTTTTATAAATTTCTCCTGAGCATCACTACTTCCATATACTTCTGCTATGGCTCTGAGCTCTGAGTTTGACCCAAAAATCAAATCTACTCTTGTTCCTGTCCACTTTACTTCACCTGTCTTGCGGTCACGACCTTCAAATACCTCTTGATCTTGTGATGTCGCTTTCCAAGTGTTATTCGGGTCAAGTAAATTGACAAAAAAGTCATTCGTCAATACTTCAGGACTATTTGTGAAAACACCATTTTTTGAATGTCCATAATTAGTATTCAAAACACGCATACCACCGAGCAAAACTGTCATTTCCGGCGCTGTTAATGTCATGAGTTGTGCTCTGTCTATCAATAAGTCTTCAGCTGATCCGATATGGTGTGCACTAAGATAATTTCTGAACCCATCAGCCATTGGTTTTAATGCGGCAAAAGATTCAACATCTGTTTGCTCTTGTGTGGCATCTCCTCTACCTGCTGTAAATAGTACAGCAACATCAAAACCTGCCGCTTTAGTTGCTTTTTCGACACCTATACAGCCACCCAGAACGATTAAGTCAGCAAGAGAAATATGTTTACCTCCATACTGGCCACTATTGAAACTACTTTGTATTCCTTCCAATGTAGAAATAATAGAAGCCAACAGTCCTGGATGATTCGCTTCCCAATCCTGCTGTGGCGCTAATCTCACTCGTGCACCATTTGCGCCACCACGTTTGTCTGAACTTCTGGATGTAGATGCAGAAGCCCAAGCAGTAGACACTAATTGTGAAACAGTAAGTCCAGAAGATTGGATTTGTTCTTTAAGTTTTGCTAAATCTTGTCCATCCACTACAGACTTCGTTTCAGGGGACACGGGATCTTGCCAAACAAGAATTTCAGTCGGCACTTCAGGACCAAGATAGCGCTCTATTGGGCCCATATCCCTGTGCGTAAGTTTATACCATGCACGGGAGAAAGCATCTTTAAACTCAGCAGGATTTTCAAAAAATCTCCTTGATATTTTTTCATAAGCCGGGTCAAATCTTAGGGAAAGGTCAGTAGTCAGCATGAAAGGAGCATGACTTTTTGTAGAATCATGTGCATCAGGTACTGTTCCGGCCCCACCAGCATTTTTTGGTGTCCATTGATGTGCTCCCGCAGGACTTTTCGTCAATTCCCACTCAAAACCAAATAAGTTTTCGAAGTAGTTATTGCTCCATTGGGTGGGTGTAGTTGTCCATGCACCTTCGAGTCCACTTGTGATCGTGTTACCGGCATTGCCAGTGCCGTAAGTGTTTTTCCAACCCAATCCCTGTTCTTCAATGGTAGCTCCTGCCGGTTCGGGACCTATGTATTTGCTTGGATCTGCAGCACCGTGTGTTTTTCCGAAGGTGTGTCCACCTGCTATCAGCGCTACCGTTTCTTCATCATTCATAGCCATACGTTCAAAGGTTTCCCGAATATCACGTGCGGCCAAAATAGGATCAGGGTTTCCATTGGGCCCTTCAGGGTTTACATAGATTAGTCCCATCTGTACTGCTCCCAAAGGATTTTCCAAATTTCTGTCTCCGGAGTATCGTTTGTCTCCCAGCCATTCTGCTTCCGGTCCCCAGTAGATGTCTTCTTCCGGCTCCCAAACGTCTTCACGGCCTCCACCAAAACCGAATGTTTCAAATCCCATAGATTCTAATGCACAGTTGCCTGTTAGTATCATCAAATCAGCCCATGAAATCTTCTTTCCGTACTTTTGTTTGATGGGCCAAAGCAACAAACGTGCCTTGTCCAGATTGGCATTGTCAGGCCAGCTATTGAGCGGCGCAAAACGTTGTGTACCCGAACTTGCACCACCACGCCCATCTGCTACACGATAGGTACCGGCACTGTGCCAAGCCATACGTATGAAAAACGGCCCATAGTGGCCATAATCTGCCGGCCACCAATCCTGAGAAGTGGTCATCAAATCGACAATATCTTTTTTTACAGCATTCAGATCGAGACTTTTAAACTCTTGTGCATAGTTGAATCCTTCTCCCATCGGATTGGAGAGTGATGAGTTTTGTCGCAGTATATTCAATTTTAATTGATTGGGCCACCAATCCCGGTTGGTTTGTCCAGCACCCGCTGTTTTCTTACTGGTAGCACCAGTAAAAGGGCATTTACTTTCTTCGTTCACATTGTATGAAGCGGAGATTTGGTTATTATCCATATATAATACTTTATTTGATTTCTACTGAGGACAAAGTTACATTGAATTTTATTATAACTTTTGCTTATATATTTTATGAACATATAAATTTAATCAATAAAACCATTTACGGTTTAGTCTAAAAATTTAAGAATACATGATTGTTATAATTTTTATACCAATATTAAACGTGGTAAAAAGGGGAATGTTTGATGAATTGCCTTCTATTACAATCAAAAGTATTTATTTGTACTTAAAGCAGGAAACATAAAAAAAAAAGCACCCATTGCCAAAATTGAACCCAAAATCCGCATTAGAAATGAACTACATGAAAATCTGAAGACAGAGGATGCCACGCAAAGCTTTACATGGTTCACTCACTACATCATGATTTCGAATCACGATTTTGCTTCGCACCGTTTGGTCATTCTCAATTTTATATCCTCGCTGTAGTTTAGGCTACACCTGCAGGATAAAATCTCCGAGCAATGCCAACTATTTAATGCGATATTTGGGTTAAAAATTACAGTTTAGTAATAAAGTAGACAAGATATTTTTAGTCATATGTCTATCTTTTTTCATTTTTTTTACCGTTATTTCTGCTATAGATCCATATAACTATCACATTTTAACAAGTATGCATTATTTTGCTGCTTCCGACGATTGTCATCTATATTTACTCAAAAATTAAACCTTTTTATTGTTCAGGAAATGGGTATCTCATCAAAAAAAACATAACTTTTATTGATGTGGTCCATTTTTGTACAAAATGTATCCAAACCATTGGTAATGATTAAATATGGGGCTGAAAGTGCCATATTGTAAACTGCAATCTGATCAAAAGTGGACTGGGAAATCCTTATATCAGGTGCCTTACATTCTATCAGTATATATGGTTGGGTATTTTTATCATACACCACGATATCAAATCTACGGCTTAGATTATTTATTTTTATCAATTTTTCTACCTGAATATTGTTGCGGTTAAAATTCGTTTTGTCTATGAGCCAATGAATCATAAGTTGCCTGACCAATTCTTCGGGCTGAAGTAGGATTTTCTTTTTTCTAATCGGATCAAGGACAAATGTTTTACCTTCTTTTTGAGAAATAATTAGTTCGTTCTTCCAATGAAGGAGATCAATGTTTATTTTATTTTCAATTAAGCTCAAGTATGAATTGGTTTTTATGATCTGTTTTTGGGATATGATTTCCTTTTATTATATCCATAACATGTATCAGACTTTTTCCTTTACTTTCTAATAATGCGCTGGTATCAACATTCAGTACATTACAACCGGAATTTTCTAATCTGTCGAGCACATTTTTTTGCCAAAGATATTGGTTAGCCTGCACAGTTGGATCAATGAGGAAGTTTTCAACAATGATGTAAACAGACCGCTCATTGTCCAGCATTGTACCTACTATAGTTTCACTGGCTGATGTATCAATATGCAGTTTTTTGATTCCGAAATCATATAAAAATTGATTCATTTCATCATTTATAAGATCTGAACAAAATGAAATAATACAGGCATGTCTAAGCTGAAAAACGGCAGGTATCTTACCAAATTGCAGCATTTCATCTGTCAGATATCTGACCAGTCGCAATCTTTCTGTCATGGATACAGACGAAAGTTGTTCTGTCACTTCATTTTGTTCTCTTGAGAGTGTAAAATCAGTATTTGAAACAGTGCTGTCCGCTGAATAAAAAGAGATAATATGCTCAAAACTCTGCATGATTTCGAGATTATTATGAATATGATCCAAATAGATAATATCAGAAAATACGCCTGAAGTCAAATGATCTATATCATCGCTATCCGAAATGATGATGGGGAAAATACCACTAAAAAATGTTGCATGTCTGGAAAATAAAAATTTCCATAGTAATGGATGGGCAAATTTTTTCTTTTTGACCATTGTACTATGGAGATTAGGGTTGGATGATTTTAATTCGGACAGATGTGTAATGTAATTTTTTGAAACATGTATCATCGCATCATGTATTAAAGCTATTTGTTTTCGATGAAATAAATTTTCGGCTTCTTCAAATTTTGCCTTGGTGATTTGTTGTCCAAAATTTAACCTGATCATCAGAATTTCAAAATGATACCAGCTTTCAAACAATGTCAACCATTCAGATGGATCAAATCTCCTGAGAATATGAATAACATTTTTTGATTTTTCATCCATGTCATCCAGTAAGTCAAGCCATTGATAGTAAGGAAGGTTTTTTTCAATCCTTAGCATCATTAAATCAATATCATACACCAGATTACTGATGTATTCCAACTGTTTTTTAAAACTTAGCGTGTTGAGTTCAAGTTTATTATCGAGTATGCCGGAGTCATTTATTTTTTCAAGCAATGTTTTAAGTTCCATTTCCAGTGCATTCAATCGTAAATCTTCCGTATTGAGCCTATTGGCAGCTTTAATAAATGAAGCCTGATTTGAATGTATGTTTTCTTTCCATGCGGTGACTATCTTCTTGAAATTTATTAAATGCGGCAATCCTTCCGCAGGTACATTTATATGAACATTTTCAAGTTGGAATTTTTTGGACGACATTTCACTTAATAAATGGGTGTACTCAGCCATCAGCTGTATTTTTTCATTTTCAATCGTCTTTTTTTTCGAGCTTAGGTTTGCAAATATACTGTTTGGAATTTCATTGTACCTTTTCGTATATTTTTCTATTTTGAATGTTAGTAAGTCTATATCTTTTAATGTGTTGGAAGCCCAGACCAACGTATCCCGATGAAATGTTTTTTCAATATGATGAAAACAAGCGTAATATTGATCTCTGAGTTCCTGAGCCATTTCATTAAAAGTAAAAAGGTCATAGGTAATGTGTTCAATATTTTCTATCAAGTGAGTTTTGGTATGGATTTTTTTTGATTTTTCGGAGAACTCTATGATTTCAAAATCTCTTTGATACACATACAAGGCATCAGAAATGGACGATCTGATATCATTTAGTTCTTTTGGTGTAAATTCAAAACTAGACTGATCCAATTCTGTATGCAGGATGTTGACATTTTTTTCAGAATGTAAACCAATATAGGTGTCTAGTATTTCTCTCCAGGAAGCGCCATCCCATATTTCTTCCAGGTAAGTATTTTTATAGAATGATAATATTTCCTGATCTGTTTCATGATGCAAAAAAGCGGCTGTTTCGTCATTTTCAATGTGGAAACTTTGCAGCTGGGTCATTTTTTGACGGATCAGATGGAAATCTTCTTCTGTGGTTTCATTGTCTAAAATTATTTCCAGGGTAGCATGGTTTAGTGAGCATTGCCGGATCAGTGTAGTCAATTGTTTTTTGTCTTCTGCATCAGGTATGACCACCAAAGATGATTTTCCCTGAATAAAATTTGCGAAAATTCTGAGTAGAATAGTGTGTATCGCTGTTTCCTTATTTTTATAGGTAACATTGACAATGCCCTTCTTGCTTTGTATTACTGCAGCTTGTTCACCTGAATGAAGGAAATGATGTATCATCTTTGCTTATTTCATTTCTGATATAAAAATACAAAGATATATAATTATTTTATATATAAATTATCTATGATGTGTTTGTTGTAAAATGGCTTAAAGTTTGAACTTTGGATGGTGGTTTTATCCTTAATATTTAAGATTATGCGTAAATTTTCAGGTTTGCGCGAAAACGAAGAAATTTGATATCAGATACGGTACATATTAGTTGCACCGTCGTTGAGGGTTTACCTGAGCATTCAGGCATGTACAATGAAGAGCTATGCGACTAAATTGAAAGATAACGAATAGCGAAATAAAATATGTCTGTTGATCTGAAAATAATTTTTAATTAGGCTGGCAGAAAAAAAGTGAAGAAATTTTAAACATGCTTTAAATTCAAGGCTGATTCTTTTACGAATTACTGCTCATTAAGGACTTGATTTTTTGAACATTAGGTAAGTTATTTTTATATTTTACAAATATGTTTGTTGTATTTTTTGCTAATCAACCAAAATTGATTTCTTTTACGGTGTAATTATATTGTCTAATCAAGATTAATGATCAAATTTAGTTAAAAACATGGCACTGCACTGGAAGATTTTGATAGGTATGGTAACGGGTATACTTTTTGGAATAATCATTTCATATGCAGGTATGCAGTGGTTTGTTAAAGATTGGATCAAACCATTTGGTACCATTTTTATCAATATGCTCAAATTGATTGCCATACCACTGATCATAGTATCTCTGATTAAAGGTATTGTGGATTTGCACGATATCAATAAGTTTAAAACAATGGGAGTTCGGACATTTGTTATGTATATAGCAACCACAGTAATTGCCGTATCTATTGGATTAGTTTTGGTCAATATCATCCAACCGGGAAATCAGGTAAGTAAGGATACTATCCAGCAGTTATCCACAGCATATGGTACGGACATGAAATCCAATATTGATAAGGCAACAGCTACGACAGCCAATGGCCCGCTTCAATTCCTGATCGACATGGTTCCGGATAATTTCTTCAAAGCGGCCAGTGTAAATTCCAATATGTTGCAGGTGATTTTTTTCGCTATATTTTTTGGTATTGCTCTATTGTTGGTTGATAAAAAGACAGCACAACCTGTGAAAGATTTTTTTTCAGGGACCAATGAAGTCATTATGAAAATGGTCGATATCATCATGCTAATGGCTCCAATTGCTGTATTTGCATTATTGGCGTCATTGGTTACAGAGATTACCAGTCCTGATATATTTGTAGCATTAGGCTGGTATGTTATCACCGTGATTTTAGGTCTCATATTAATGTTGATATTTTATGCGATAGTGGTGTATTCTTATACAAAAGTAACGCCTTCTACATTTTTTAAAGCCATGGCGCCCGCCCAGCTTTTAGCATTTTCTACCAGTTCCAGCGCAGCCACATTACCCGTCACTATGGAGCGGGTGGAAGAACATCTCGGCGTGGATAAGGAAGTAACCAGTTTTGTTTGTCCTCTTGGTGCAACGGTCAATATGGATGGCACCAGTCTTTATCAGGCAGTTGCAGCAGTCTTTATCTGTGAAGCGATGCATTTTAATTTATCTTTTACTGACCAGCTTACTATTATCATTACCGCTACTTTGGCATCTATTGGTTCAGCGGCAGTGCCAGGTGCAGGCCTGATTATGCTGGTCGTAGTGCTCGAATCTCTAGGCTTGCCTGCTGAGACTATGGCTGTAGGTCTTGCTTTGATATTTGCAGTGGATAGACCTTTGGATATGAGTCGTACCATCATAAATATCACTGGTGATAGTATGGTTGCTTTGGTGATAGGAAAGTCATTGGGGAAATTACACAAATCCAAACCAAAAAATCTTGAGGATAATTATAATTTTAATGTGTAATTAGGGTCTAAGTCTTAATATACTTTCCCACTATTTCCTTTTTTTTTTCTTTTGCAGGATCTGCAGGATCTTCATCTTTAAGAATCAATCTTAGCGAAGAGTTTTTAGAAAAATAATTCCAAGCCCAGTTGATAAAAATAATGAGTTTATTTCTTACGCTTAATATAAGCATCAGGTGAAGAAACATCCATATAAACCAGGCAAAATAGCCCTTAAATTTAACAAAAGGTAATTCTACCACTGCTTTGTGTCTGCCTATTGTAGCCATTGCCCCCAAATCTTTATATTCGTATTCCTTCAATAGCTTATTACTCAGAAACTGTCTCAGATTATATGACAATAGTTTGCCTTGATTGATGGCCACATTGGCCACTTGTGGATGGCCTTTTGGATAGGCTTCGGTTTCCATATAGGATATATCTCCGATGGCAAATATATCTTTATAGCCCAAAACCCTATTGTATCTGTCCACCTTAAATCGGTTGGTTGGGGTGATGATATCTGGATCCATGCCTTTGATAAGATTTCCAGTTACCCCGGCAGCCCATATCACATGTCTGCTTTGTATGGTTTCTCCGTTGTTCATCTTTAAAGTTGTGCCGTCGTAGTCGGTCACGATTATACCAGTTTTGATGATTACACCCAAGCCTCGGAGATATTCGGCAGAAGCATTTCTAGACATAGTGCTCATGTTATTCAACGTATTCGGACTGCCTTCCAGGAGTATGATATTCATTTTTGAAAAGTCGATCCTGAAAAAATCCTTTGGTAGAATATCTTTTTTTATTTCTGCAAAAGCACCCGCCAGTTCCACACCCGTTGGTCCGCCACCTACCACTACGATATTCATCAAAGGTGCTTTCTCTTCTTCATTTACATAGAGTATTTTTTCAAAATTTTCGAGGATACTGTTTCTGATGGTGATGGCCTGATAAGTAGACTTCAGCCCGTAGGTGTACTTTTTTATATTTTTATTACCAAAATAATTCGTTTTGCATCCAGTAGCTATTACCAGATAATCGTAATCAAAATTGCCAATGGGAGTGATGACCTGTTTGGTATCCGGATGTATACTTTCAGCTTTTGTTAACCTTATTCTTACGTCTTTACGCGCTTGAAATATTTTCCGAAAAGGAAATGATATCGACGATGGTTCTATCTGTGAAGTAGCTACCTGATAGAAAAGTGGTTGAAATTGGTGATGGTTGAGCTTATCAATTAGCATGATGTCATATTCATTCTCTTTTAAGTTTTGAATAAATTGTAAGCCGGCAAATCCACCTCCCAGTACTACTATTTTGGGTTTTACATTCATGTCGTTCATGATGTTCTTTTAATTTTATAAACAACAAACAAAATTAATATTTGTTTATGTGTATTTATTTTATATAATATTTTATGACATTAACTATGTAGTCTGTAATACGGAATAATATATTAAAATTATAGTATAGCAATGCCAGGATGGTATATAATATCAAAATGCAGGTTTTACTTTTTAGTGCTTTTGACCTTTTTATAAATGGATATTAGACCAAACAAATCATTTTAAACAGGTTAGAGCAGGTCGCGGCGTGCAATATTTCCGTTTTTCACGATCAAAAATTTTGATTTCATTAGTTTATATAATGAATTTCCTTAATTTTTAATTTATTGCCTATTTATTTTTAATTTTGGCCTTTAAAAATTTCAATCACAATAAATAGCAATGGCTGTAGATGTAATTTTGGGTCTTCAATGGGGAGACGAAGGCAAAGGAAAAATAGTGGATTATCTTGCGGACAAATATGATTTGGTATGCAGATTTCAAGGTGGACCCAATGCTGGTCATACTATAAAAATAGATGGTAATAAATATGTACTTCATACCATTCCTTCCGGTATTTTCAGACCGGAGATCACCAATGTCATTGGAAACGGGGTAGTACTCGATCCTATTACGATGGTAAAAGAAATGACTGTACTTGAAAATGCAGGGGTTGACTTTTTGCCTCGCCTTTTGGTATCCCGTAAAGCACATCTGATTGTGCCTACCCACAGATATCTGGATGCGGCTTCTGAAGCCGCCAAAGGATTGGGTAAAATTGGTTCAACCCTGAAAGGAATAGGCCCCGCTTATATGGACAAGACAGGACGTAATGGTATCAGAGTAGGTGATCTTAGTGCAGATGATTTCAAAACAAGATACCAAACCATCAAAGAAAAACACTTGGGCCTGATAAAATTGTATCCTGAAATTGATTTTGATTTGGTAGCTGAGGAAGAGAAGTTTTTTGAAAGTGTGGAGATAATAAAAAAACTCAGGTTTGTCAATAGCGAATATTTTGTCAATAATGCGCTTGTGGATGGAAAAAGGATACTGGCTGAAGGAGCGCAGGGTTCAATGTTGGATATTGATTTTGGTACATATCCTTATGTGACATCATCCAATACCATCAGTGCAGGGGTATGCAGCGGACTGGGTATTGCTCCCAATAAAATACGAGATGTCATCGGTATTGCCAAAGCATACTGTACAAGGGTGGGCTCCGGTCCTTTTCCTACCGAACTACTGGATGCTACGGGAGAAAAACTAAGGCAGGTGGGCAAGGAGTTTGGCGCCACTACCGGCAGACCGAGAAGATGCGGCTGGATAGATATACCGCAGTTATTATATACTATTATGCTCAATGGGGTCACTCAGGTGATTATCACCAAAATGGACGTGCTGGATACATTTGAAGAGATCAGTGTTGCGACATCTTATAAATATGATAATATGATCAGCGAAGAACTTCCTTACGACATAGTAGGCAAACATATCGAACCCCAGTATGCTAATTATGAAGGATGGTTTGAAAGTCTGGATGCCGTTAGTGAATATGACGATCTACCAGTCAAATCAAAAGAATATATCAATCAGCTGGAAAAATGGCTAAAAACAAAAATTTCTATGGTGAGCACAGGTCCTGAAAGAGAGAAACTATTTGGCAGATAATCCGGACAGATATAAAGATTTGAATTTTTTTTTTTGCAGTTGTTATAAAATATTGAATGTTTAACCATAAAATAAAATGAGTAAAAAAGATAAATTTTTAGCTGAAGTTACCGAAGCATATACCTTTAAAGGTGATTCCATTATACTGGGAGCTCCCAAGCTGGATGGAGAAGTCATGACTGATACATTTATCAGGATACCTCTGCGTACACTCAATCGACATGGACTTATAGCCGGCGCAACAGGTACCGGTAAAACAAAAACACTTCAGATCATCATAGAGCAACTTTCTGCTAAGGGTATTCCGACATTGGTGATGGATATAAAAGGGGATCTCTCGGGAGTAGCAGTACCCGGCGATGTCAATCAAAAAATAGAAGAAAGACATGCCAACATTGGATTACCATTCATAGCGTCTGGTAGTCCTGTAGAATTTTTAAGTCTTTCCAATGATGCCGGTTTGCGATTAAGAGCCACTGTAACAGAGTTCGGACCCGTATTATTTTCTAAGATCCTTGATCTGAATGATACACAAGCTGGTGTAGTTTCCCTGATCTTTAAATTTTGTGATGACAATCAACTTCCATTACTAGATTTGGATGACATAAAAAAGGCACTCAATTATATTTCAAATGAAGGAAAAGAAGCCATTCAAGCTGAATATGGGGCAATATCTTCGACTTCTGTAGGAACTATCCTTCGCAAGATCATAGAACTCGAGCAGCAGGGTGGGGATGTCTTTTTTGGCGAGCGATCATTTGATGTGGACGATCTGACCAGATTGGATGAGGAAGGCAGAGGGTATATTTCTATCTTAAGGGTAACAGATATTCAGGATAAACCGAAGTTGTTTTCTACTTTTATGTTGCAGTTGCTCGCAGAGATCTATGCTGCATTTCCGGAAGAAGGAGATTTGGAACAACCCAAGCTGGCGATTTTTATTGATGAAGCCCACCTGATATTTAATGAAGCGTCTAAAGCATTGCTCAATCAGATAGAAACCATCATCAAACTTATCAGGTCCAAAGGAGTGGGTATATTTTTTGTTACTCAAAATCCTACGGATGTTCCGGACGCAGTACTTAGTCAATTGGGACTTAAGGTACAACACGCGCTTAGGGCATTTACCGCCAAAGATAGAAAAGCCATCAAACTTACGGCAGAAAATTATCCGCTGACAGACTATTATTCTGTTGATGTATTGCTTACAGAGCTTGGTATCGGGGAAGCTATTATCGCCGCACTGAATGAAAAAGGGGTACCTACGCCGCTTGTACATTGCTATCTGAGAGCACCACAATCGCGTATGGATGTACTGACACAATCGGAGATTAATAATATTATGTCAGGCAGCAGGATTAAGAGAAAGTATGACGAAGTGATCAACAGGGAAAGTGCCCATGAGATCCTTTCCGGTAAAATTGAAGAAGCAAATTCTGTGGAAACTCAACGTAGACTTCAGGAGCAACAGGAAAAGGCAGCGCCTCAAAGAACCAGCAGCAGACAAGAGAAGAGTACGTTTGAGAAAGTATTGAATAGTACTACTACCAGACAAATAGGCAGGACAGTTGCTCAGACACTGACAAGAGGACTTTTAGGTGTATTGGGGTTAAAGACAACATCATCCAGGAGTACATCAAAAAAGAATTCGTGGTGGTGATGCTAAAATAAAGTATGTTGATCCAAGCTGTACTAATGGTGTTGTTGGCCATAGATTAATCTTTTTTTTACATCCATTTCCTTTTATCTGATTCAACTTTAAAGATAAAGGTATCAGAGATATTTCTTCCTTCAGCTACAGGAATATATGGGATTTTGATCCTTCCAGAAGCAGTGTACAATGAAATACTGCACAGCAGATGACTGCGCTGATAAGGCGACTGATGCATTTCTATTGCCTGAATTTTATACATAGGAAGTACTTCTGATTTATCTCCGAATACTCCGCCTTTGATAAATACCAATTCATTGTTGTGTCCAAAAGATTTTTTTTTATAGGATATATATCTGGTGACAATAAAATAAATGCCGATTATCACGAAAGGTATTATTTTGTCCATTTGTTCCATAAAGAATGCACCAATGATAACCACCAATATCAATATTCCTACTATCAATGAAAATCGGATATAGTATCGTTTATCAATACCTTTCATTTCAAAATGGTCAAAGTTAGTTTTTCCGAAGAGCGTGGCTACCACTTCATTGATGTGAAAGGTATTACATCCCGGGATATGGATATTTTGTTTTGCATTTAACTCAGTACTGGAAGCCTGATTGAGTGAGAGGTCTTTAAATCCTATCCATCGTTTCAATAAGTTATCTGACCAGGATATGTGCTGTATCTTATGGTCCAAGGCAGATACTTCTCTTTTGGTAAAAAGTCCGCTGATAATTTTAAATCCTCTAGCAGATCTTAAAAACTGAAGATCATAGTTTTTGACAACTGACCTTACCAGTGAGATGATAACCGAAAAAATCGTTAGTACAGTGATAAAGAAGATAATGGAATATAATCCCATTTCCCAATCAGGTATTTCTTCTGAGTATTCATCCACATCGACACCTACTTCCTGTAAATTCTGGTATATCCAGAAAAAAAACAGGAAAATAAGTCCTCCTGATTTGATGTGATTTTCTGTCAGACCCACTTTGATCAAATCTGTTGGACTAAGTGACATGATTTTTGTGTAGGCAGGATGAAGTGAATTTATATCAAGTGTTTTATCCTCAGCTATTGGCCCTGATGTTTGTTTTTCAGCCAGCACAAGATCTCTTAATGCGTATGCTTTGGCGGTTTCCAATGCATGAAATTCAAATTCATTTTTTTCTGACCCGGCAGTATCTACTTTGATTCTTAGTACGGAGAAAAACTGATGTATGATATTCTGCTCAAAATTGATCGTCTGAATTCTGGCAAATGGGATAGAAATTTTTTTTCTGCTGAATATTCCGGTATGAAGTATAAGTTCGCCGTTTTGAACAATAAAATAGGTTCTGAAAAAATTAACTATGGAGTACACCATCGTCAGGGTAGAAACAGCCACAATAAACCAGATAATATAATCGCCTTTTTGTTTGGAACCACCTAAAAGAATCACGACAAGAACAGGAAATAACTGTCGTAATACGATATTGACCGTTTTAAACAGGATCATTACAATGGCTACATAAGATTGCCTGTTGGGCACGCTGAAGTCAAATTCACTCTTCTTCATCCGCAGCAACACGATTTGTGATAAAGTTTTTTAGTGCAGCTGCTTTGTCCTGAGTAAGACCTGGTATGCTTAAGTCACTCGCACTTCCACCGGCAGTAAATAATGATAGTTCTGCCAGACCAAACATGCGGTCAATAGGTCCGTGTTCTATTTCACAATGCTGTACCCGATTGAAAGGAATGATGAGCGTAGATCTGAAAAATATGCCGGACTGATAAAGAATGTCTTTTTCCCTGACCGCAAAACCTTCATAATCATATCCTTTCATAGCTAGTAAAACAAAAAGCCCAGACAAAATTGACCAACCCATCACAACAATCAATATCCATGGAAACTGATAGAGTGCTTCTACAAAAATACCTACTATAAGATAGGCCATCAAAATAATCCCAAAAATGATGGTTGTAATATATATACTTACTTTTTTATAGGCGGGATCCAGCTTCTCAAACTGAACATCTTCAGACTTTGGAATGGAAAAAGAGTCAATTTGATTGTTTTGAAATTCCATGTTGTGATAGGCAATATTTTTTTCTTGCACGCCACAAGATAAATAGATTATCCGTTTAAAGGTTCATTAATGCAAGGAATGAAAGACGAACGTATGAATATTTCAGACTTAGATTATATGACACCCATTGTGCCGATGAGTTTTTCAAGCGTTGGAGATTTGCTGCCGCCTTTTGGTTCGATTGTTATAGCGTAAGTTGCAGTATTGTCCACAAAAGCTACTTCAATAATTTTGTTTTTGTCTGCAAATATGTCCAACGGCATCGGGTCAGCTCCGTCTTTCAATGACCATAGCTGAAAAGTCTGATCAGATGTAATGTCAGGAAGATTAATCAGTTGTAGAAAATTTTTCTTTTTTACAACATTGTAATGCAAATAGACAGAGATGCCGACATACCCAGCGGTCGGTGTCATATCTATGATTTTATTGTCAGCATCATTGATTTCATTGATTATGGCATACAGCTGTTGTTGCTGAATAGTGATCGAGTCACATGCTTTCATATCGGACTCATATTTTTTTAGAGTATTATTATTTTCCGTTTTCTGCATGAAGTACAAAGTAAATCCCAATACGGACACCAAAGCAAATAAAGTAGTCAGCATATTCCAAGCAAGGCCTGATTTTGGTGGTGCAACATCTGAATTGCTACCAGCAGGAGAAGGACGAAATGATTTTGGTGGCAGATTTTCAAATATTTTGGCCGCCACATGGGCAGGTGCTTTGATGGCATTGAGTTGTCCGTATTTTTCGAGACTAATAGAGATTTCATGAATTTCTCTCTGGATTTCTATGTGTTTGGATTGCATATTCTGTACATCCTTCTCTTCTTCCGGAGAAAGTTGTCCGAGCACATAAAGCTCTAAAATTCCTGATTCTATGTATGTTTTTAAGTCCAATATAAATTTACATTATAAATAATATATACAACAAATGTTTTTCATCTTTTAATTGATCTCTCAACTGACTGATGGCTTCTCTGAGTCGTGTCTTGACGGTACCCAAAGGGATATCCAAATCGTCGGAGATCTCTTGCTGTGTAAAGCCCTGCAAAAACATTTTATCTATCAGCAACCTGTATTTTTCAGGCATATCTTTGATCAATTCTTTTATATCTATTCCAGACACACCGGCATCTGTTTTCAATTCACTTTCTGATTCTTCAAATGATTTGGTATTATTGTCCATATCAAAAGACTTCAATCTGCTTCGGTCAATGGCGGCGTTTCGTGCTATCTGAGCCATCCAAGTAAAAAGAGTTGCTTTGGCCTCATTGTAGGAATCTATATTATTCCATATTTTTAGAAAAACAACCTGCAATACTTCTTCGGCATCTTCCTGCCGATTGAGTATGCGCAATATAATACCATACAATGCATCGCTGTAATGTTGATACAAGTGCTTCAGACCGGACTCTTCGCCGCTACGTATGGATGATATGACAGATTGTAATTCTATGATCTAATACGTTTGATTTGGTTTTCCAATGAGGAATGAAGTCAAAGATATGTATTATTCACAAAATGAAAGATCAAAAAAGATAATTTTTATTTTCAAAATTCTTTTTAGTTATTTGGTTACGAAATGATATACGGGTATTTTGGGAGATTTGGATTTTAGATATGCTCTTATGAGTGATTTATGATAAATTTATCAAATTCTTACTTTACATAAGTTTCTTCAATAACGCTTTTAACTTTTGATATTTCTATGAAACTGAGTGTTCCTACTACATTAATGATCCTTGATTTATCTATAGTCCTTATCTGGTCCATAACAATTCTACCTTCTTTCTGATTAAACAGAATCGGCACTCTTGTTGGATAATTATTTAGATTACCTGTAATAAGTGCAATAACTAAAGTTCTTAAATTTTTAATCATTTCCACAGGAGAAATAATTACACAAGGTCTGGTTTTCCTTATTTTACTACCAAAGGTAGGGTCTAAGTTTGCAATAATGATACTAAATCAATAGAGAGAATAGAAAAATGGGCAAATTCAAAATAAAATACACAAGTAAGTTTGCTGATGATTTGGCGGGTTTGATACATTTTATTAAAATTAAAGGACTTAAAGAAACTGCATGTAAACACGTAGAAAAAGTTTATTCATGTATAGAATCATTGAATTTCGAAAAAATAGATTACGCATACTGCAGGGAAGTTACTAGAGCAAATGCTGGTTTGAAATGTGTAAGGTACAATGCTAAATATACGGAAGTTTTTTATCCATTTTCGGATGAGGTAATTATCACAGAATTCAGTCCTTCGAAGATGCTATTTATTTAGACATCTTTTGAATAAAGTATACATAGCAAAAACATCATACATACAAGCTCGATTGCGTAGAAAAATGTATAAACAAAATCAAAAATGGTGAAGGATTTCATGATGCGTGTAAGATGAAGTAGCCATCTGTAGTAGATTATATTTTTACAACATTATAAACTAAACCAATTATTTGTATAAATCTTTTCTATTACCCAGATCAATTATATCCACAATCAACAAACTATCAATAATATCATAGATTATATGATAATCTCCCTACCTAATTCTGTAACCATCTCTTCCTTTTAGCTTTTTGAAATCATGGGGTCTAGGGTCATTTCCTAAATCCAATATCGCCATCTTTAGGCTCGAATAATTTGGTTCAGAAATTTTAGAAAGCTTCTTTTGAACTTTTCGTTCAATGCGAACTTTGTACATTAGTTTTCATTTGGGCACGATTATTTTCAATCTCTGAAAATGCTTGAGCTGCTTCGATAAATTCAAGATTTCCTTTCTTTGCCTTATCATAACTTATGATGTCTTCAAGTTCTTCCAATTCTTCTAATATTTGAGTAAACTCTTCGGTTGTTAGAACTACCATAGCATCTTTACCGTGAGCATCTTTTATATATTGAGGGTTCAAAGAAATCATAAATATATTTTATTGTATTGAAAACTAAAACAAGTAAGAATGCCAATAAGATCTTTTATCGTATGTTTACTGTTGTTTTTTTCTAATTGGTTATTTGAAAATAATGTATCTTTATTTTTTGCCTTTATTTATATAAGCCAGATAACATTAAGTTTAATAATTAAACCTAAGAGATACAATTGTTATTATCATCAATTTATCATCAATATTGTATACAAATCTATGCTCAGAATTAATCCTTCTACTCCAATAGCCAGAAAGGTCTCTTTTTATAACTCGGGTTTTCCAAAACAGGCTCTAGGGTTTTTATCAATTTCACTTATCAATTTCTGAATTCTAAGAAGTATTGATTTGTTATTTTTGCTTACCAATAATCGAAATTTGATTGTGCTTCTTTAGTTATTTCCCACGCACAATTCATAATTTGGGGAAAATGAATTTTTGAGTCTCACCACTTTTGAATTGTTCAATACTTTTGATTAAACTTTTTTGATTATTTTCAGTACTTAAAAGGTAATCAGTTTCATCTCTGAGCTTACCATGAGGTACATTCAATTCTTCCAGTAAAGAAAGAATAATTTTTCTATTATTTTTATCTGGATTTATGATAATTGGGGACATAATTTTATTTTTTAAGAACATTTAAATCTACCAACAAAACCAATAATAAATTAGTGTGCTACAACCCACATGCACATCTTACACCCATAAATCCATTGGTCTCCTGATGGAAAGGGTAGGCGAGTCCACTACCATCCAATTCCCAGTAAAACTTGGTTCGTTTTTTAGTCGTATTGCCAATTTCGTTCATGGTGTCGGTGTCGTACAAGCGACCGTTGATCATGGTATAGATGACGTTTTCGGATTTGCGGATGTCTTCCATCGGATTGCCATCTATGACGATGAGATCGGCGAGTTTTCCGGCTTTGAGTGTACCTATTTGATCTTGCATGCCTAGGAGTTCTGCTCCATTTACGGTGGCACTTTTTAGCGCTGGATAGTTGGACATTCCACCTTGCTGAATCATCCATAATTCCCAGTGTGCACCTAGTCCTTGCAATTGTCCATGCGCGCCAAGATTGATGTTGACACCGGCATCTGCTAGTTTTTTG
>Ga0105047_10006589_pt1 | contig 19684 bp, 17 predicted proteins | sample MAT04_FD_78384 | JGI IMG/M metagenome (GOLD analysis project Ga0105047, IMG submission 78384) | Freshwater microbial communities from Lake Fryxell liftoff mats and glacier meltwater in Antarctica - MAT-04 (megahit assembly) | ecosystem: Environmental > Aquatic > Freshwater > Ice > Liftoff...
ACGCTCGCGACGATGAGATCTTTGCCGAGCACGGTTTGCTCGACGGCTTGGGGCAGGGGACCGGAGTTGCCGATGCAGGTCGTGCAACCGTAGCCGACGAGGTTGAAACCGAGTTTGTCAAAATATGGTTGGAGGCCGGTCTTCTGCAGATAGTCGGTGACGACGCGCGAGCCGGGCGCGAGTGAGGTCTTCACGTAGTCCGGCATTTTCAAACCTTTCTCGACCGCTTTCTTCGCCAGCAACCCGGCGCCGAGCATGACCGAGGGATTGGAAGTATTCGTACAACTCGTGATGGCGGCGATGACGACGGAACCATGATTCAGCCCGCCATTCGGCTGCGGCGTTTTGCCATAGCCATCGGGAACCGGCTTCTGGAGCAATTCGGTGAACTTGGATTTGAGGTCTTTGATTTCGATCCGGTCTTGGGGACGTTTCGGGCCGGCCACGCTGGGCTGGACGGATGCGAGATCAAGTTCGAGCACGCTGCTGTAATCGCATTGGCCGGCTTGCGGGATGCCCCACAGCCCCTGCGCCTTGTAGTAATTCTCGAACGTCCGGCAGTGTTCGTCGCTGCGGCCGGTCTGGCGCAGGTAGGCGACGGTCTGCTCATCAATCGGAAAGAAACCCATCGTCGCGCCGTATTCGGGCGCCATGTTGGCCACGGTGGCCCGGTCTGTTAACGGCAGGCTGACGGCGCCGGTACCGAAAAATTCCACAAACTTGCCGACCACCTTCGCCTTGCGCAACATCTGCGTGATCGTGAGCACGAGATCGGTCGCGGTGACGCCTTCGCGCAGTGAACCGGTCAGGTTCACGCCGACGACTTCCGGGGTGAGGAAATACACCGGCTGGCCGAGCATGCCGGCTTCGGCTTCGATGCCGCCCACGCCCCAACCGACGATGCCGAGACCGTTGATCATCGTCGTGTGCGAATCCGTGCCCACGAGGGTGTCCGGGTAGTAAATGTCCCCGGCATGGAGCACGCCTTTGGCGAGGTATTCGAGATTGACCTGATGCACGATCCCGATGCCGGGCGGGACGACGCCGAAGGTCTGGAACGCCTGCTGTCCCCATTTCAACAACATGTACCGTTCGCGGTTGCGTTGGAATTCGAGATCGAGATTCTGTTGCAACGACGTCGCCGATCCGAAGAAATCCACCTGCACCGAGTGATCCACCACGAGATCGACCGGCACGAGCGGTTCGACTTGCTGCACATCCTTGCCCATCCGCGCGAGGGCGGAACGCATCGCGGCGAGGTCCACGAGCAACGGCACGCCGGTAAAATCCTGCAACACGATGCGCGCGACGATGAACGGGATTTCTTCCTGCGCCGGCGCTTTCGCGTTCCAGTTCGCGAGCGTTTTCACGTCCCGTTCCGCGACCTTTTTCCCGTCCACATTGCGGAGGACGGATTCCCGCACGATGCGGATCGAGACCGGCAGCCGTGAGATCGGGCCGATGCCGGCCTTTTCGAGTGCCGGGAGGGAGAAGAATTTCCCTTTCCGTCCGTTACCGAGTTCAAATTCCTGAAGCGACTGAAAGAGATTGTGTGCAGTTGCCATAGCGGCACGAACTATAGGCAGAGCGTCGTGACAGGCAAGTGCAAATCAGGGGACGGTGGTGCTGCGTTGCAACCATTGCACATCGGCATCCACAGTGCCGGTGGTGGGATCGCGCAAGGTGATCCAGCCGATGAGGGCGGTGCCGTCCCGGAAGGGGACATAGAGTGGCCAGGTGCCGGCGGGGGAGACCGCGGCGGTCTGGCGCACGGCGCCACCGAGGGGCAGCTTACCCTTGAGTCGGATTTGTCCATTCGGTTTCACTGTGGCGATGGCCCAGGAGTTGGATGGAGTGCCGCTGAGATCCGGGACGGGGATGTGGTACGTCCCCGCGAATGGGGACGGCCGGCTGATGACGGCGCGGTCGCAGAGTGCGTCTGCGAGCCAGATTCCGTCGCCGACCGAGCCGGTGACGGTGGCGGCTCCGTTGGTTAGGTTGGCCTGCAAGTCCAGCGTCAGCGGGATCTGGCCGCGGCATTTGGCACTGGTCGTCGCGTGGCCGGTGGCGTCGAGGGTTGTGGTGACTGCAAAGCGTGATCCGCCGATGCGTAGTGAGCCGCGTGAACGGCCGCGAATGGAACGCATCTGGAGCAAGCCGGCGGTTTCATAGCGGGCGCCGGTGGATTCGTAGAACAGGCCGGCATAGGCGCCGGTGACATCGTTGGTTGGCATCGGCTGGAACGTCGCGATCAGGCTGAGGCCGGATTCCATGATGAAGGTGAGACTGGAGTTGGTGGAGTTTCGGCCACCGCTCCAGCCTTGGAAAGTGTGACCGGCGGATGGGTTGGCGGTGAGGGTGTAGTTGGCACCGATCATGAGTTCTTGGCCGTGCAGATTGGGCGTGACGGCACCGAGGCCGGTGACGCTCAGCGTGAGCGGCGCGGTCGGTAATTGCACGGTCAACGCCGCGCCGGCGCTGGTCGCGGTCCCGGCGGCGTTACTGACGACGACGGAGTAGGTGCCGGCGTTGTTGGTTTGGCAGTTGTTGAGTGTAAGCGTCGCGCTGGTGGCGCCGGCGAAGTTGCCGCCGTTGAAACGCCACTGGTAAAACAACGGCGCAGTGCCGGTGGCGGTGACGGTGAAAGTGGCCGGGCTGCCTGCGGTGATCGTCTGGCTGGCCGGTGGCGTCGCGATGGCCGGGGCGACGGCGGCGTTGACGGTCAACGTGGCGCTGCCGCTGGTGACGCTGCCGGCGGTGTTGGAAACGACGACGGAATAGGTGCCGGCATCTGTCGGCTGGGCGGTGGACAACGTCCACGTCGCGCTGGTGGCGCCGGGAATGTTCACGCCGTTGCGCCGCCACTGATAACTGAACGGGGCCGTGCCATTGGCCGCGACCGTGAAACTGGCGAGGCTACCGGCGTTGACGGTCAGGTTCGTCGGGGTAGTGGCGATGGTGGGCGCGATGGCGGACGGGGTGACGGTGAGTGTCGCGGCGCTGCTGGTCGCGGTGCCGGTGGCGTTTGAGACGACGACGGAGTACGCGCCGGCATTGTTGGTTTGGCAGTTGTTGCGTGTGAGCGCTGCGCTGGTGGCGCCGGTGAGGTTGCCGCCGTTGAAACGCCATTGGTAGAACAGCGGCGCTGTCCCGGTGGCGGTCACGGTGAACGTGGCGGTCCCGCCCATGATCACGGATTGGTTGGCCGGGGGCGTGGCGATGCCGGGCGCGACGAGAGCCGGATTCACCGTGAGCGTGGCCCCGGTGCTGGTCACCGTCCCGGCGGTGTTGGAGACGACGACGGAGTAGGTGCCGGCATTGTTGGTTTGGCAGTTGTTGAGCGTGAGCGCTGCGCTGGTGGCGCCAGTGAGGTTGCCGCCGTTGAAACGCCATTGGTAGAACAGCGGCGCCGTCCCGGTCGCGATCACGGTGAACGTGGCGGAGTTGCCGGCGGTCACTGTCTGGCCGGCGGCCGGTGTGGCGATCCCCGGTGCGACGGGCGCGGGATTCACCGTAAGGGTCGCGCCCGTGCTGGTCGCGCTGCCGGCGGTGTTGCTCGCGACGACGGAGTAGGTGCCGGCATTACCGGCCTGGCAGTTTGTGAGCGTGTACGAGGCCGCCATTGCGCCGGCGATGGTGGCGCCGTTGAAGCGCCATTGGTAAGACAGCGGGGCGGAGCCGGTGGCGGTCACGTGGAAGGTGGCGGAATTACCGGCGGTGACAGTCAGGTTGGTAAGTGGGCTGGTGATGTTCGGACTGGTGAGGGTCACGGCCGGCACGATGGTGAGGGCGAGGGTGGCGGTGACGGTGCGGTCGGGTCGGTTGTCGGCGGAGGCCAAGAGCGTAATGAGGAAAACGCCGGTGGTGCCGGGTGTGCCGGTGATGCGGCCGCTGGTGGTGTTTACGGTGAGGCTGGAGGGCAGGGGCGAGGCGTTGAAGGTATTGGGAACTTCGGGGCCGGCGGTGATCCGGTAGGTGAACGGCACGCCGTTGGTGGCCGTCGCGGTCCGCGCACTGGTGATGACGGTCGAAGCTCCCGAAACGGCATCCACGCCACCCCAGACCGCCGCCGCGCCCGCCAGCCAGCGGAAGATGATGGCGATGTGCGGAGTTTCGGCGGTGATGGCCACGAGAGCGTTACGGCAGAGCGGCAGGAGTTGGAGAAGCGCGGCCAGGACGAGCGACGTGACTCGTACGGTTTTCATAGTTTTCCGCTTTGCTCCAGTTGGGTGAGCGGTTTGGAAACGGCGGGCGGCGCCAACACGACGTAGGTTGGCAGTCCGAGCGCGCCGAAGTAATCGAGCAATTCTTTGGTGGCCGGGTCGTTGGGACGTTCGGCCTGCAGTTTGACCTGAATGTAGTTCCCGAGTTGGTGCTGGACTGCGGGCGCACGAAACGTGGTGTGCTCCATCGCCGAACAGTTTTTGCACCAGCTCGCCCAGAAATCCACGAACACTGGCTTGCCTTCGCGTTCAGCTTGCTGGAGCGCAGCGAGCAGTTGCTGGGGGGCGTCGTTCGTGACCGTTTGGCGGGCGGCGATAAACGCACGGCCAGCGAGTGTGGCGTAGTACAACGAGAACAGCGCGATCATGATGCCAAACGCGTACTTCACGCGGGTCATCCAGACGCCCGGCTTGGGCAGGAATGACAACCCGGCTCCGGCAAATGGCCACGGCAATCCCATGCCGACACCCAGCAGAAGCGGAAGCACCAGGCCAATCACCAGTCCCCGGTTGTAGAGCGCGCTGGCTTGCAAGAGCACGGAGATGACGACCGGCGCGACACACGCGCCGGCCAACAACGCGGCGACGGAACCCATGGTGTAGGCCATGACGTATTTGCTCTTCGGCGCCGTATTGGCGGGCGCGCGCCCTTGGAACCGTGATAAATCAATCGTGAACACATCAAACATCGCCAGCGCCAGTACGATGAAGATGGCGGCGATGGCCAGGTTGAACCACGGGGATGAGTTGAGCGTGCCGAATTTCGAGCCGGTCAGCACCACGACGGCACCGAGCACGCCATAGGCGACGGCCATGCCGGCGGCATAGGTGCCACCAAGGGCAAAGCCGCAGCGCTTGGAGCCGGCTTGGGTCCCGGCACCGATGATGGCGAGGTTGATCGGAATCAGCGGGAGAACGCAGGGCGTCAGATTCAGGCCAATTCCGCCCAGCACGACCAGTCCCACGGTCACGAGCACGCCCCAATGCGCGGTGGCGGCGGGGATCGGCGCGGCTTCGGACTGGGTGAGAAAAGTCAGGAACGCCCTTTCGTTGAGGTAGCCGCTGCCGCGCGCGCTGACGGAAAATTTGTCTGCCGTGGCACGCCAGTCACCGGCGGCCGGCGCGCCGGCATCGGCAGCGAGCGCCGGGCCGTCAAAGGTGAAAGTCTCCGTTTGCGGAAAATAGCAGCTCGCGTTATCGCAGCCTTGATAGCGGACGATGAGCGTCGCCGGTCGTGTCGTGAACTGGTAGGTGGCGGTGAAGTCCTGGCCGTAAGCCCGTTTGTCGCCCCATTCAACCGGCGCGGGCAGCGTGAAGGGGGTGGGGTGGCCGTCAATTTCAAATTCAAGTTTGTCCGCGTACAGGTGCAGACCCGGGGGGACGACGAAGGCCACGCGGAGTGTCGAGTCGGAACCCAATTGCGGGGTGACGCGGAACGGGTTGTCGGCAGGGGCCGCGCTGACCAGGAACAAGGCTGCGAGGAGGTGTTTCATCACGTTAGTTGCAGCCGCATCCGCCCCCGCCGACACCTCGGCCGCCGGCTGTGGCTTCGCGAGAGAACCAGATGTGTTCGGAGTTTTTCAACGCGAGCGGGTCGCGGTCGGCGCGCATGGTGTAATCGGCGAGTGCGCTCCGTTCCCACGGTTTGACGTTGGTGCAACCCGCGGCGAGCAGGACGAAGAGGAGGAGTGCGAGTCGTTTCATTTCAAGAGCGCCTCAATTTCCGCGAGGTATTGCTGTTTCGTTTTGTCGCCATGGAATCCGTTGTGCACGGCGCGGATGTGGCCGGTGCGGTCGAGAATAAACGAGGTGGGCATGGTGGCGATGTTGGCGGCCGCCACGAGTTGCTTGGCGGCGTCGCGGACGATGGGAAAGGTGGCGCGATGTTCCTTGAGAAAACCTTCCATCGCGGTGCGTTTGTCATCCACATTGATGGCGAGGATCACGACGCCGCGGTCGGCAAATTTCTGGTGCAGTTCTTCCAGGACGGGGAAGGACGCCTTGCAGGGGGCGCACCAGCTTGCCCAGAAATCCACAAAGACGACTTTACCGGCGAGATCCGCCGGCAACGTGCCTTCGAGCTTATAGGTGGCGAGGTCGGGAAACTTGTCGCCGATTTGGAGGGGGCCTGCCTGGGCTGTGGCCGTGCAGAGCAGGCCGAGTAGAATGGCTTTAGCTGGTGATGTAAGCATGGAATCTCCTGGTTTCATGGTGGGTGGTGCGGGTGATGAGACAGCCTTCGGCTTGGGGGTAGGACTCGATGAGACGCAGACCGGCTTCCTCGCCGAGAATGAAGGCCGTCGTGGACAACGCCCCGGCCACGGTGCAACTCGGGGCGAGGATGGTGACCGATTCGCAATCGTTACTGACCGGGTAGCCAGAGCGCGGATCGAGAATGTGGCCATACCGGCGGCCGTTGATTTCGAAGCGGCGCAGGTAGTCACCGGAGGTGGCGACGGCGAGGTCGCACGCGGCGACGCCCGTCCAGCAGGTGCCGGGGTGTTTTGGGTCTTCGAGGCCGATGTGCCACGTCGCGCGTTGGGGCGGATGTCCCCGGCCATGCACATCATGACCGAAATCAACGAGGACGTTGGGGATGCCGTGTTGGAGTGCCAATTGGACGGCGCAATCCACGGCGTATTCTTTGCCGATGCCGCCGAGATCGAGTCCCATGCCGGCATGCGGCAGACGGATGGCGCCCGGTTGACGTTGGACTTTGTCCCAGCCGGTCAGGGCGAGAGTCGTTTGGATGGCGGCCGCGGTGGGAACGACCGGGGGCTGCGCTTTCCAGTTCCAGAGTTGCAGCAGCGGGAGCGCCGTCGGGTCGAATGCGCCGTGAGTGAGCGTGAACAACTCGCCGCAAAGTGTGAAGAGGCGTTCTGTCTCGGCGTCAATCGCCACCCAGTCTTGGCCGGCGGCGGCGTTGATCTGGCCGACGAGGCTGGAGGGGATGAAGCGCGAGTATTTGGATTCGAAGTTCGCCACCCAGTGGAGTGTGGCGCGTTTGAATTCCTTGGCGACGGCGGGAGTGGGGGACGCGAAGGTAATGGCGCAATGCGTGCCCATGGCGTGAAAGTCGAGTTTCGTGCAGCCTTCCCCGGTCGTTTCGCGGACCGATTGCCAGATGCGTTCGCGGATGTGATCGGGGGTTAGAACCACAGGCGTGCTCCGATGGTGAAAACGTGGGCGTTCGGATACGCGCTGGTCGGGGTGTCGTCGTCGCCAAACATGGCGTAGCGTTTGTAGGCCGCGTTCACGTGGAGCCATTCTTTGATGAGGATGGCCGCTTCGACGCCGTAGGTAAGCGTGTGCATGGAGGACAGCCGGTAGTCGGCAGAGTAGGCATCGGGGATCGGCACGGTGGAGTCCGGGTCGGAGGGGTCGCCGGGCAGGCGGACGGCGTAGAAGTCCGCTGCTGTTTGGTCGTAGTAACGGAAAAGCGGGGAGAGGATGAGGTGGTTGCCGATTTTCTGGTGCCAGGCAAGGGCGACGGTGTGGCTGAGGATGTCGAACGAATCGTGATAGAACCGGTAGGAGACTTCGAGACTGGCGTTGGGCTTCTCGAAAAAGTGTGTCAGCGACAGGAAGAGGACTTCTTTCGTGCGGTGGCCGGGGCGTTTCTCTGGGAAAACACCGGTGGGGTCAGGGTAGCCATCGAAGCGGAAGCTCTTGTACGGGTCCGCGAGATAGCCCCACGAGTAACCGAGTGTGAGATTCGCCTGCAACACGGTGTGCGGGTTGAGCAGTTGCGTGACGCCGACCATGACGTCCGTACTGTCCTTGTGTTTCGCGCGCGTCCAGAATTCCGGCTGGATCGTGTCAAAGCTATGGGCGACCCCGAGGAGGAGGGTGGTGTTTTTCTCGTTGAATTCGATGGCGTCGTTCAACGCGATTCCCAGCGAGTCGTAGTCGCCTTCGGTGCTGTAGGAAATTTGCGGGGTGAGCGTGTGATGGCCCAGCTTGGCCGCCAATTCAAGCGCGCCGGCGTGGCGGACGTCCTCCATGTTTGTCGTGGGAACCTGATTCGCGCCAATGGGCGGCGGCGCGCCGGTCGGCGTGGCGCCCGAGATGCCGTCATAGACATACTCGCCTTTGAGGGAGAGGTTGGCCGTGAGGGATTTTTCGAAGAGGACGCCTTGGGTGACGATCTTGATGCGGTTGGCATCCTCAATGTAGTACTCGAATTTGGTGTCCACGTGATCTTCCGCAGAACGCGCGCGACCGAGGGGGAGCAGTTGCGCGGCGAAGGTGAGCAGAATGGTGAAGAGCGACGTGCGCGTGGGTAGGCAGCGATTTTTCATGCAGTCCGTGGTTGCAGTTTGATGCGGCTCCTTGTTTACTGGGGAAAACCCATTTGCAATGGGCGTGCCAACCAAAAATGCGGAATGAGAAAGACTGATTTACCGCGGGTTTCTCACAGTTCACCGATGGATCCGAAGAAGTGGGTGGCAACTCGTTTGCCACCGCAGGCAAACGGGTTGCCATGCGGGACGGTGGGATGGCTCGCTTCCTTTGCCGGAGCAGACCGATGAACGCAGCCGGCCGCTTGCTGCGCATCCGCTGGGTGGAGTTCTCCTTGTTTCTGCTGGTGATCGTCACCGGGTGGGCCGCGTGGCGGGCCTTTCGCGTGGTGCAGGAAGTGGATCGCATTCCCGCCATGCTCGAACCCATTCGGGATGAATACCGGGAGATTGCGGTCGCCGTGGATGCGTTTGTGGATGAATCACACACGGCGTTGGTGTTGGTGGCCATGCGGAATGACAAAGCCGCGTGGCAGCGGTTCCAGCGGCTGGGGCACAACTTTCAGAAATGGATCGAAACCAAACGGGCGACAGTGCCCAAGGGCAAAGTAATCATGGTTCGACCGATTGGCATGACGGTGAACTTCGGCGAGATGCTGGAACAGGTGCGTCTCGCGACGGAAGCGTATTTGCTGGAGAGTCAGGGCATCGTGGTCGTGATGGGAAATTTATCGGCCGCGGAGGATATCGAGGAAAAGGCCGAGGTGAAGGCGGATGCGCTCCAGTTGCTCGCCGTGCGGGCGCACGCGCAGGCGGGAGCGATTGATCTGTTTTTGTCCGGCTCGCGGGAATGGTTTGGTTGGCTGCGGCAATTGATGGTGGCCTCGGTGTTGACGCTCGGCGGTTTGGGCGTGGCTCTGGCCGTGATGGGGTATCAGCGGATTGTGTCACCCCTGCAGCGACGGTTGGTGGAGAGTGAGGCGGTCATTGAACGCCAACAGAAGCTGGCGCACTTTGGAGAACTGGCCGCCGTGGTCGCGCATGAGATCCGCAATCCGCTCACCGCCATCAGCGCCCGCTTGTACCCGCTGGAACGCGCGTTCGTCCGCGGATCGTCCGAGCATGATGACGTGGGTGTGATTCGCGGCGAGATCAGCCGGCTCAATCGAATTGTGAAAGAGTTTCTCGAATCCGCGCGCCCCGCGTCGCCAACCCGTCTGCCCATGACGGCCGGGCCGCTGCTGGAGGAGGTTCGCCAGTTACTCAGCCCGTCTTGCGAGAAGCAAAAGATCGCCTTAACAATCGAAGTGACCACGGACGCGACCGTGTGGGGGGACAGCCAGCAATTGAAACAAGTGTTGATCAATCTGGTTCAAAACGCGGCGGACAGCATCGGCATGAAGGGAACCATTCGCTTACGCGCCCGGGATGGGCAGCACCGGCTTAGCGGCCAGGTGGTGAACGTGGTGTTAATCGAGGTGGAAGACAGCGGTGTCGGGATCACGCCGGAAGTCCAGCGCCGGTTGTTTGACCCGTTTTTTAGCACGAAACCCGGCGGAACCGGGCTGGGGCTGTCCATCGCGGCGCGCATCGTGGACCGACATGGCGGGGCGATGGATTTCCGAACCCAGCCGGGGAGCGGGACGACCGTGATGGTCATGCTACCGGTGGAGCAGCCCTCTTCATGAACAGCCTCGGACGAATTTTAATCATTGAGGACAACGAGTCGCTGGCGACGTCGTTGCAGCACGTGTTTCAACTGGAGGGGTTCACGGTTGAGCTGGCCGGGACGGCAGGTGCGGGGCTTGCGGCGGCGAAGGCGAACCCATTCGATGTGGTGATCAGTGACCTCCAGTTGCCGGGGGCCAGTCCGCTGGATGTGAAAGCCGGACTGGATTTGATTCGGCAACTCCACGCGGCAAAACCAAATCTGCCCATCATCCTGATGACCGCCCATCACACCACCGAGACCGCCATCGAAGCCACGAAGAGCGGCGCGTATGATTATCTCTTGAAACCGTTTGAGCCGGGGGAATTGCTCGAACTCGTCACCAAGGCCGCCGCGGCGAGCCGCTTGGTGTCCGCTTCCGTGGAAGTGGGAGGCAGCGCCACGACCAAGGAGGCCATCATTGGTCAGGGTCGCGCGATGCAGGAAGTTTATAAGGAAATTGGCCGGCTTGCGACCAAGTCCGTGACAGTTCTCATTCGCGGCGAAACGGGGACTGGCAAAGAACTGGTGGCGCGGGCGCTCTATCAGCACAGCGACCGGGTGGGGCGACCGTTTGTGGTGGTGAATTGCGTGGCCATCCCGGAGACCTTGCTGGAGAGCGAACTCTTTGGCCATGAGCAAGGGGCCTTCACCGGGGCGGCGGCGCGACGCATTGGCCGGTTTGAACAGGCGAACACCGGCACGATTTTTCTGGATGAGATCGGCGACATGTCGCTGGGCACACAGGCGAAACTGCTGCGCGTCTTGCAGGAGAAAACCATTCAACGGCTGGGCGGGAAAGAAACCATCTCGGTGGACGTGCGGATTATTGCCGCGACGCATCGCGACTTGGAGACGGCGATTCAGGAGAAACTTTTTCGCGAAGACCTGTACTACCGGCTGAACGTGGCGATGATCCAATTGCCGGCGTTACGCAATCGCCGCGAAGATGTCCCGGCCTTGGTTCGATATTTTCTGCAACGCTACGGCGCCGAGATGGGAGTGCCCCAGGCCGTGGCCGTGAACGACGCGCTCCAATATCTCCAACAACAATCGTGGCCCGGCAACGTCCGCGAATTGGAGAACGTGGTCCGGCGCTCGCTGTTGTTGGCTCGCAGCACCACCATTGGATTGGAGGAGGTGCGCAAAGCCCAGTCGCAAACACGCGCGCCCAGCCCCAATGCCAATCAACCCTTGGCCGGCTATATCACCGAGTTGCTTCAACGCGCGGCGCGCGGTGAACTGGAAAATGTTCACGCCGAGGTGGTGGAGGCCGTCGAGCGGCAATTATATGCGCAGGCAATTGAATTGGCGCATGGCAATCAAGCCAAAGCCGCCAAGTGGCTCGGCGTTTCGCGGCCAACCATCCGCGAGAAGCTGATCCAACACGGACTGCATCCCAGCCGCGATTAAGTCGGTGGCTGGTTACGAGCGCAGCTTGCGCAAGCGTTCACCGGCGGCGTGGAGTGTTTCGGTGCGCTTGGCGAAGTGGAGCCGGATCAGGTGGTGGACCGGTTCGCGGAAGAAGCTGGAGCCGGGAACAGCGGCGACCTTGATTTCCCGGACGAGCCATTCGCAGAACTCAACATCCGTGCCGCGATTGAATTCCCGGATGTCCACCATCACGTAGTATGCGCCGGCCGGCCGAGTGTAGGTCAGGCCGGCGGCATCGAGGTGGTCGAGGAACAGTGTTCGCTTGGCGGTGTAGATCGTGCGCAGTTCGTCGTAGTAACGATCCGGCAAGTCCAGCGCGGTGACGGCGGCTTCTTGGAGGGGCGCGGCGGCGCCGACGGTGAGGAAGTCGTGCACTTTGCGCGCTTGGTGGATGATGGCAGGGGCGGCGATGACGTAGCCGAGCCGCCAGCCGGTGATGGAGTACGTCTTGGAAAGTGAACTGCACGAGATGGTGCGGGCGAACATGCCGGGGAGGGCGGCAAAATAGACGTGGGTGGCCGGGGCGTAGACGATGTGTTCGTACACTTCATCGGTGATGACGAAGGTGTCGTGTTCTTCGGCGAGTTGGGCGATGCAGAGGAGTTCGTCGCGCGTGAAAACTTTCCCGGAAGGATTGGCCGGGTTGCAGAGGATCAGTGCTTTGGGTTTTTGGGCAAAAGCCCGCCGGAGTTCCGCCGGGTCGAAACTGAAATCGGGCGGACGCAGGGGCACATAAATCGGCTCGGCACCGGAGAGGATCGTGTCGGCGACGTAATTCTCGTAGAAGGGCGAGAAGATGATGACCTTGTCGCCCGGGTCGCACGCCGTCATCAACGCGACCATCATCGCTTCCGTGCTGCCGCAGGTGACGACGAAGTTGTTGTCCGGATCCAGCGGCAGGCCCATGAACCGGGATTGTTTACGGGCCAGTGCCGCGCGGAATCGGGGCGCGCCCCACGTGACGGCGTATTGGTGCGGCCCGTGCCGGGCGGCATGCTCGGCGGCTTGGAGTAACTGTTCGGGCGGATCGAAGTCGGGGAAACCTTGGGACAGATTGATCGCGCCGTGGGCGTTGGCCACCCGGGTCATGTGGCGAATGACCGATTCGGTGAAGTGATGCAGGCGTTGGCTGGTCTGCGGCATGGAAAAGATGGGGGCCGAAAAATCCGCAAGGCGCCCCACGGATGCGGGGCGCCTTGCGGGGATGAATGGCGGGTTGCGTTATTTCAACTGCGCGAGGGCCGCTTTGATCGCTTCGAAGTTGGGCAGTTTACCCGGGTCGTCGTTCGACTCGGCGTATTGAATGATCCCGTTCTTGTCCACGACGAACGCCGAGCGTTTCGGCACGCCGCCCATGTCGAGACCTTTGTCCGGGAGGAACGCGGTGTAGGCCACATCGTATGCGGTCGCGATCTTGTGGTCGTAATCGGAGAGGAGGGGGAGGGTGATCTTTTCCTTGAGCGCCCACGCTTCCTGCGCAAACGGATTGTCGCCGCTGATGCCCCACACGTCGGCGTTGAGCGCGGTGTACTGGCCGAGGCCGGCGCTGATTTCGCAGAATTCTTTCGTGCAGACGCCGGTGAACGCCATCGGGACGAACAACAACAAGGTGTTCTTCTTGCCGAGGTTGTCGCTGAGTTTGAGTTTCTTCAAGCCGTCTGCTGCTTTGACGGTCAGTGAAAAATCGGGTGCTTTGGTACCAACTGTGAGGGCCATGTGTGTATCTCCTGGGTTTGATTGAGTCGAGCGAAGGATGGTGGACGATACAGGACTTGAACCTGTGACCTCTTCCATGTCAAGGAAGCGCTCTAGCCAACTGAGCTAATCGTCCCCACTGCCAACGTGCGCGGATATTACAAGCCGGCTCGCTGGGTGTCAATCGCGCGACCGGCAACGATGCAGTTTGGAATACTGGTGAGCAACCGCTTCAACGGTGGTGCGAGCGTCCCCGCGAGCGGGATTCATCGAGTGGCCTCGCGGGGACGCTCGGCCCGCCGGATCGAATCGGAGTCACGGCGTTTTCAACTTGTCGCGGAAGTGTTCGCGGAACTTGGCGACTTTGGGCGCAATCACCATGCGGCAGTACGGTTGCCGGTCGTTGGCGCGGTAGTAGCCTTGGTGGTAATCCTCGGCTTTGTAGAATTTCTGGAAGGGAGTCAGCTCGGTCACCAATTTACCGTCCCAGATTTTTTGCGTCTGGATTTCCGCAATGACTTTTTGCGCCACGGCTTGCTGCTCGTCGGACCGGTAAAAGATGACGGACCGGTATTGGGTGCCGACATCGTTGCCTTGCCGGTTGAGCGTGGTGGGATTGTGAACGGTGAAGAAGACGGTGAGAATGTCGTGCAGCGAAATGACCGCCGGGTCGAAGGTGATCTCATTCACCTCGGCGTGGCCGGTGGTGCCGGAGCAGACTTGTTCGTAGGTGGGGTTGAGCACCTTGCCGCCGGAGTAGCCGGACTCCACTTTGCTGACGCCTTTCAGTTGTTCAAACACCGCTTCGGTACACCAGAAACAGCCGCCGCCAACCGTAATGCTTTCCGCCATGATATTGCCGCCCCACAGAGCGCCTCCGAGAATGATGGTGAGTATGATGGATTTCATGATTTTACCGTGGCCGGCCGCCGCGAGGCGAGCCAGCGTTCGAATGGATATAACGCGAGCCAGCAGAGGAAGAACACGAGGAACATCCGGCTTGTGCACATCAGGTTGTTGAGTGTGTAGCGGTGAAACGGCTGCAGCAGTCCTTCCGCGAGCGTGTCGAATATCACCGCGACGCAGTAAAAGCGCGTGATGAACCGGCCCAACCCCCGCCATTCCTTGACGAGCCAGATGATCATCCCGGTCACGAATACCACCGTGGTGGCGACGAACTGCCAGTATTCCACGATGGGATTCCAGACGAGATGGGCCACGGCGCTGATGGCGAAAAATCCCATCGCCACTCCGAGTTCCCGTTGACGGAGCCATTTCATGGGCGTTTGTACTCGCTGAATTTCAACGAGGCGGAGTTGATGCAATAGCGCAACCCGGTCGGGCGCGGCCCATCCTCAAACACATGGCCGAGATGCGCGTCACACCGTTTGCAGAGCAGCTCCGTCCGGCGCATCCCAAAGGAAATGTCCGCGTGCTCGGTGATGTTCTCCTTCGCCACCGGCTGGAAAAAACTCGGCCAGCCCGTCCCGGACTCAAACTTGGCGTCGGACTTGAACAGCGCCGTGCCGCAGCCCACGCACCGGTACAGTCCGTCCTCGTGGTTTTTCCAATACCCGCCGGTACAGGCCCGTTCCGTCCCGCTTTCGCGCGTGACGTGAAATTGTTCCGGCGTCAGCAGCTGGCGCCATTCGGCGGTGGTCTTGACGACGCGATCCACTTTGATGGCGGCGCCGCGTTCGCCGGCGTCGGTAAACTCCACGATGGTGACTGGGTCGTTCATGGCAGCAGGTTTCTCCTCTGTCCCGGCCTTCGATCCCGCGCAACCGCCGGTGGCGAGTGCGAGGACCAGCAGGGATGCGATGTGGGGTAGACTCATGACGGGGTTTCGATGCGCCCGGCGCAGGCGACGGTTCATCATAGCTGGCCGCCGTCAGAAAGCAACGGAGCCGGCGGTGACAGCTGGGTTGCATTCGGAGGGGTGTGTGGCAGAATCGCCGGCATTCATGACACGCGGGATTCTCAATCTGATCATGGCCGGGTGGCTGCTGACGGCGGGGGCCGGGGCGCAGGACGCCAAGATGCCGACCGAGGCGGAGCTGCTGACCTACCTGCGGCTGGATCAGGCGCAAAGCCAGGCCATGCGCGCCGGCAAGATTGTATCGACCCCGGTAACTGAGGCGACCGAGAAAGAATTAGCCGTCGGCGTGGTCATGTTTCTGCCGGTGCCGGTGACGCAGGCGGTGGAGTTTGTCCGCAGCGGCAAGGTGCTATCCAAGGACGAGGATATCATCGCGTTCGGCGAACTGCCGGAGCCGGCGACGCGGGCGAGTTTTGATCAGATTCGGCTCGGCCCGGAATTTCGCAAGGAAGCGGCGGGATTGCTGGAAGCCGGCCCAGGCTCGAAATTCAACTTGGCCGCGGACGAGATCGCCGCGTTCCGGGCGCTGCGGGGGCAGATCAAGGACAAGGCGGCGCTGCCGGACATCGCCAAGGTCTACCGGGAACTGCTCTTCCAACGCTACCAGGCCTACCGGGCGGCGGGCGTGGGCGGGATTGCCGGCTACGACCGGGGTGGCGGCCGGGAGTCGCGGCCGGGGGAGGAGTTGCAGGGGGCGTTGCGCGAATCGAAGTTGCTGGCGGATCACTTCCCGGAACTGCACCGCGCGATTGCGGAATATCCGCGCCGCCAGCCGGCCAACCTGGAGCACCGGTTTTTCTGGGTGAACCAGAAAGTCGAGGGGCGGCCGACGTTGATCTTGTCGCACCGGTTCCTGCAAGTTCAGGCGGCGGGCGCGGTTGTGGCGTTGCGGCAGTACTACGTGGGGCATTCGTACAATTCGCTGGAGATTCTGGCGGGCTGTCTCCCGGTGGCTGGCGGGGTGGTGGTCTTCTACTCCAATCACACCTCCACCGATCAAGTGACGGGTTTCGGCAACGGCATGAAACGCTCCATCGGGCGCGGCCAGATGCGCGAGGAAGTCATCCGCAGTTTCGAGCAGATCCGGGAATCCCTCCGTGAGTAAACCCGCGGTCTATTTCTACGAAGCCTTCGCGGAGGAAACGGTCGCCTTGCGCCGGTACTTGCCGGCCACGATTCCGGCGGGCTTCACGGCCAAGACGATTCAGGAAGCCGGTGACGGGCACCCGCCGGCAGCGTGCATCAGCATCCGCACCCAGTCGCGCGTCCCGCCGGATTGGCAACTCACCGGCCTCATCTCGCGCACGACCGGCTACGATCACGTGACCGGCTTGAAGATTCCCTGTGGCTATCTGCCGCTCTATTGCAATCGCGCCGTGGCCGAGCAAGCCATGCTGTTGTGGATGGCGCTGCTGCGGAAGCTACCGGCTCAGATCGAACACTTCGCGCGCTTCAACCGCGATGGTCTGACGGGCGCCGAATGCGCGGGGAAGAAACTCCTCGTCGTCGGCGCCGGCCACATCGGCGCCGAAGTCGTGCAAATTGGCCGGGGACTCGACATGGAAGTCCGGCGCGTGGACGTTATCCCCGACCGGGCGGATATCACCATCGAGGCCGGTCTGCCGTGGGCCGACATCATCGTCTGCGCGATGAACCTGACTTCGCACAATGCCGGCTACTTCGACTACCAGCGTCTCAAACAAGCCCGCCCCGGCGTCCTCTTCATCAACATCGCCCGCGGCGAGTTTTCGCCGACCGGTGATTTGGAGAAGTTGCTCGATGAACATCATCTCGGCGGCGTGGCGCTGGATGTGTACGACGGGGAAGCGGAGTTGGCCGTCGGATTGCGGTCGGGGAAGGGGAACTTTCCGCTCGCCGGTCGGCCGAACGTCATTCTTACGCCACACAACGCGTTCAACACCGTCGAATCCGTCGAACGCAAAGCGCAGCAGGCGGTGCAACAGGTGGTGGAGTTCTTGAAGACCAGCAAGATGTTGTGGCCGGTGCCGTGATTGACTTTACCTCGTCGCCGCCGTCGTGCTTGGCCGCGCCGCGCTCGAAACAGAAGGACTCGCCGGTTTTGTCAACATCGAGCGGTTTGGGATGTCCAAGCAGTTCGCACAGGTCGTTGAAATGGGATTGGGCGGCGGAACGCTCGGTCAGCTCAACGGGTTTCCATTTGGCGATGAAGTCGGCAGCCGTCATGGCCGGGGAGTATGCCAACGTGACCCGGCGGCATTGACTTTACTCGGTGCTCCTCCTATTTGTGACTCCGCCGATGAATGAGATTGATGTCGTGCGGGATATTTCACGAAAGTTCGAGCAGGCCGGCATCCCGTACATGTTGACCGGCTCGATGGCGATGAACTATTACGCGCAACCGCGCATGACCCGTGACATCGACGTGGTGATCGCGCTCGCACCGCAACAGATCGAAGCCATCGTGCGATTGTTCAGTCCTGAATATTACGTCAGCCGGGAAGCGGTGCAGCAGTCGGTCGCTCACGAATCAATTTTCAATGTGATCCACCAAGAGAGCGTCATCAAAGTGGATTGCATCGTTCGGAAGGCGAGTGAGTACCGGCGGGCGGAATTCGAGCGCCGGCAGACCGTCAAGATTCTGGATTTCACCACGTGGATTGTGAGCAAGGAAGACTTGATCATCTCGAAGCTGTGGTGGGCAAAAGACTCGCATTCGGAGTTGCAGTTGCGCGATGTGCGTAATCTTTTGGCGACCGGCTTTGACGCGGCGTATCTGGGACGCTGGACGCGAACGCTGGGGTTGACTACGTTGTTGGAAGAGTGCCGGCATGAATGATACGCAACCTGAAATTGAGCGGATGGTGCGCGAGAAAATCATGGCGCGCTCCGGGGAGGAGCGTTTCGTGATGGGTGCCCAGATGTTCGACGCGGCGCGGGAAATGGTTTGTGCATCCTTTCCGCCGGGATTGTCTGCCGACGAGATTAAACGACGGCTTTTCGAGCGCCTCTATGGTGAACCGCTTTTTGCAGCGCTGGTTCGCGAGAAACCGGACAAGCGCTACTGCTGATTTAGAGGGACGCGCTCCGTCGCGTCCGTTTCCGGGGAACCGGCCACGACGGAGCGTGGCCCTCCAACGTTGCCGGTAGGATTGACTTTGCCCTATCTGCGCCGTATCAAACTACGGCTTTATGGAACGCAAAACCTTAGATCAACGCGCGCAGATGACCGACCTCGAACGGCTCCGGCATTCGACCGCGCATGTGCTGGCCACCGCCATTTGTAAACTCTGGCCGGATGCGCAATTCGCGGCGGGGCCGCCGGTCGAGGACGGGTTTTACTACGACGTCGATCTCAAGCATCGCATTTCACCGGACGACTTCCCGGCCATCGAAGCCGAGATGAAGAAGGTCGTTAAAGAGAACCAAGTCTTCGAGAAAGTCACCGTCACGCGCGAACAGGCGTTGGCCGACGCGCAGGCCGGTCGCCTCGCGGCGCTGGCGGCGCGGGACGTTCCCAGCAAGTTCAAACTCGACATCGTCCAAGGCATTCCCGACGGCGAGCCGATTACCTATTTCAAGAACGGCGAGTTCATCGACCTCTGCGCCGGGCCGCACGTGATGCGCACCGGCAACTGCGGCGCGTTCAAGCTCACCCACGTCGCCAGCGCGTACTACAAGGGCGACGAGAAAAACCCGCAGCTCCAGCGCATCTACGGCACGGCGTTCAAGAACAAGACCGAGCTGGAGGCGCACTTCACGATGTTGGAGGAGGCGAAGAAACGCGACCATCGCAAGATCGGCGCGGAGATGGGCTTGTACGTGATGGACACCGAATATGTCGGTCCCGGCCTGCCGTTGTGGTTGCCGAAGGGCACGGTGATCGTCGAGGAACTGGAAAAGCTCGCGAAGGAAACCGAGTTCGCCGCCGGCTACGTCCGCGTGAAGACGCCGCATCTGGCGAAGGAGAAGATGTACAAGACCTCCGGCCACTTGCCGTACTACGCCGAGAGCATGTTCCCGCCGATGAATATGCCGGTCGAAGGACAATCGGCACAGGAAGTTGATGATGCGTTCGATCACTTGATGATGAACTATCATAAGTTGAATTCGCAACTAGACCCTCTGTTGACTCGGTTTGAGGAACGAAAACGAATCGAGCCACCTGAAGAACCGGTCTTCAACGAGTTGTTTCAACAAAAGCAAAAGTTGGACAAGAAGTTGGACGAACTTGTCAATGCTCCGCGGACAGAACGCTACTACCTCAAAGCGATGAACTGTCCGCATCATCACCGGATTTTTGCGGCCGAGCCGCACAGTTACCGGGATTTGCCGTTGCGGTTGGCGGAGTACGGGACTTGTTACCGGTACGAGCAGTCGGGCGAACTCTTCGGTTTGATGCGCGTGCGCTCGCTCAACATGAACGACGCGCACATCTATTGCACGCCCGAGCAGTTCGCCGCCGAGTTCAACGCGGTCAACGAGATGTACCTGAAGTATTTCAAAATCTTCGGCCTCGAAAAAT
>Ga0105047_10006590_pt1 | contig 19681 bp, 14 predicted proteins | sample MAT04_FD_78384 | JGI IMG/M metagenome (GOLD analysis project Ga0105047, IMG submission 78384) | Freshwater microbial communities from Lake Fryxell liftoff mats and glacier meltwater in Antarctica - MAT-04 (megahit assembly) | ecosystem: Environmental > Aquatic > Freshwater > Ice > Liftoff...
CATCGGGCCGGGCGCAGCCGCGACCCTCGTCTGCTTCTTGGCCCGGCACGTGCCCGGGGCCGACGGGGTGAAACGCCGCGACGGCTCCGGGCCCGTTCGCAGGACGACGGCACGGGCGCTGAAGCCCGCCGGCGTTGGTGCTGCGGGCGGCGTACGGCACGGGGTCCGATACCCGATGACGTGGCAGACCGCGTCAGCGCCGCACGCCGCCGGATACAGCGTGCCCGCGCGCGCGGAGCCGCCCGACCTCCGTGCGCAGCGCCACGAGGTCGGCGCCGATCAGCCCTCGCCGCTGAGGTCACAGCCGCTCGGTCCCGGTCCCAGATAGGTGTACGACATCCGGACGGGCCGGTCCAGGAGCCTCGTCTCCATCTCGCATCCTTCGGCGGTCTCGGCCGCCGACGGGTCCGGAGGTGGGCAGCCCGGCGTCGCGCACTGGAGCACCGACACGTTGACCGTCCAGTAGGCAGGGGCGAGCTCGCCGAGGCTGACCTCGCTAGGTCCCAGCGGCTCGACGACGACGACGCGCTTGTCGGCGTCCGAGACCTGAAAGTCGACCGTCGTCGCGCTGGCGATGACATGACCGCCCTCGGGGAACGTCGGCATCTGGTGCAGGCCGACGGTGAGTTCGAACGGTCCCTTGGGCGGTCCCGGCCAGGGCGGGAAGCCCCCCTTGCCATCGCCGACGAGAACGAGCGCCGGGGATCCGGTCCCGACGGTGACCTCAGCCAATCCCGGACCAGCTTGCGCAGGCACCGTGATGGTCGTCTGCACTGTGCCGTCGGGGTCACCAGCGTCGTGCCTGCCGAACTCGGTCGTGTCGGTGCCTTGCGTAAAGGTCACGAGCAGGTCATCGAGCGGCTCGGCCCTTCTGCCTTGACCGGTGTCGTAGCAGCCATCGAGGTAGTACGTGCCGACAACCTCGAGGGTCTGGCCGGGCTGCGCCTGCCGTGGCGCAGTCTCAACGTAGGGACCGGCGCAGGAGGCGGCGTCCGCGTTCGTGCCGAGCGACTGCACCCCGCACGCCGCGGTTGCGGCGCAGCTCAGCAGCAGCGCTGCCAGGACAAGCGGCAACTTAGAGAGCATGGTCATGAGACGCAGCATCGGCACCTCCCGTTCCGCTCGATAGTCGCGGCTAGGAGGTGCTTGCACCCGCCCCGGTGCGCGCACCGCTCGCCTGGTTATGGTGTCCGGTTTGTCTCCCCCCGTTGGGGGAGGTGACTCCCCCGAAATCCGATCTGAAGATAGGGCCGCTGGGGGACGCGCGACTCACGGCGGCAAAGCAGCCTGAAGGGACGGCGAACACGCGCCGCACACTGTTCGAGAGGCACCACAATGCGCTACCAGGACTTCCCCGCCAGCTACCCGCTCAATGTCCGGGCCAGCACGATGGTGCTCCGCACCATCCGGGCGGCCGTCACCGAGGACGCCGAGGCCGTCGAGGCAATCCGGTTGCGGCTGACCAGGCCCGATATCGGCGAGTCCCTGCTGCTGGTCACCAGCGTCGCGATGTGCGCGGTCGCGGTGCAGCAGCTCACCGACGAGCGCGGAGTGCTGGATCTGGACGCCGTGCTGGCCGCGGTCGGGGGAAACTGCTCCGACAACAACGACGGACCGATGAGCAGGACCCGCGCGGCGGTGTTCGCGGCCACGCTCGGCGGCGTGGGCTATCCGGAGCTGCTCGAGCCCATGCTGCTCGACCCGGCCGGCTGGTCCTCGACCTGGCCGGCGATTGTCGAAGCAATCACCAGCCTGCTCTGGCTGCAGGCCAACGGCCGCGGTGAGCCGGCCGTGGTGGCCTACCAGCTGCTGGTAAAGCAGATGATGGCCCTGCCGGGTCACGCCCGGCAGACAGCGCGGGCCAGCCGCTAGGCGAGCCGGCGTATGCCCGGTCCCGGTCGCAGCAGCTGGGCTTCAGCAGCCGAGTCGTGCTCGTGCTCGTCGGGGCCAAAAAGCGCCGGACCGAGGCGGGCCCTCCCGCCTCGATCCGGCGCTGGCTTGCCTCTCCCGACGTCAGGCCGCTAGCGGCAGCTCGTCCGGGATCCGGCCTGACTGTCTTGTCGGCTTCGCCGTGGCGGCGTGGTGGGCCGCGATGGCGTTGTTCAGCAGACCGTAGGCCAGGACGTCCAGCAGCTGGCGGGCTCCGCCCAGGCTCATCGCCCGGTTCACCAGCAGGGTGCGTTTGAGTGCCGAGTTGAACGCCTCGGCGTCATTGCGGACGCCGTACAGGCGGGCGAAGTCGGCGTCGCCCTCGGCGATCACGCGAACGGCATCGGCCCGGCGGTGGTCGGGGTCGCCGGCCTCTCCGTGCGGGGTGACCCAGGCCAGGAAGGCGCCGGTGGCGCATGGCACCTCGTAGGCGACGTTGAAGTGGAACCGCCCGGAGGCTCGTCGTGGGCGTTTGACCTGCTTGCGGGCTAGTCGGTGCACGATGGCGGGGCGGCCTTGTTCGTCCAGTGCGACTTCGTGGATGGCTCCGTCGACCGCGGCGAGCTGGTGGGTGCAGGCCTGGCCGTTCTCGCCTTCGTGCTCCCACAGCCCGAGGGTGAACCACCTTGCGGGTTTGGTCTTGCCGTTGCGGGCGGCGGTCTTGGCCGAGGCGTGGACCTTGTTGATGACCACCACCCCGCAGGTGCTCATGAGGTCGTCGATGTGCTTGCCGCGCATCGCGCCGTCGTAGACGACAGCCTGGATGCCGCCGGCCGCGACGGTGTGTAGGGCCTTGATGGCGGTGACGGCGGTGTCGGCCTCGCGGCCGGGCCGGTCGACTCGGGCGACGGCCAGCACGACGCGCTGGTGGGGCAGGTCGCCGCGGGCGTAGAGCGCGACGTAGTTCTGGCCGTGCACGCTGCCGGTGTGCCCGTGGTAGTCGGCGGCGTCGGGGTCGTAACGGCGGGTGGGCTTGGGGATCGCGTTCCCGGCCGCATCCCGGTAGGCGATCTTCGTGTCGCCGGTCGCCGGGTCGGTGCTGCGGGTAGCGGTCGGCGGGCGGTACATCGGTCGGATGACGGTGCCGTCGCCGTAGACGACGCCACTGCGGTCGGGGTGGCACAGCGACCCGGGGCCGGCCGGGTCGAGCAGGCCCAGGGAGCGGGCCTGCTCCACAGCGAGCTCGGTGAAGCGCTGCTGCAGCTGCGCCAGCACGGCGGGGTCGGTGAAGTACTTGTTGCGCGCGTGCTTCCAGGCCGGCCAGTCCGGGGCTTGACGGCCAGCAGCCGGAATGTCGAGGTCGGGGTGCAGGGCGCGCATCCGGTCGACCACGACGAGGATCTGCTGCCAGGTCTGGGGTTGGGCGAGCTCGACCTCGACCTTGGCGCCGGAGCGGAACACCCGGGCCAGCACGCCGTAGGCCAGCAGTGCCCAGGCCGGGTGGTGCTGGGGACGGCCGACCGGCTGGCGCATCTCGACCTCGGCGGCCAGCCGGAACAGCGCCGGGCTGGAGAACACCGCCTCGATCTGCTGGGTGTGGGTCAGCACCTGGGTGCGGACACTGTTCAGGTGCCTCATCGTGCGACCTGCAGTGCGGCGACCTGCTGTGCGGCGACCAGTGGGCTACGCCAGGTCAGGCCGATGTCCTCTGCGGCGGCATCCAGGCTGCGGTGGCCCAGCGCGGCGGCGACCTGCTCGATCGCCTGGCCCTGGTCGTAGAGCTGCCGGCCGGTCCAGTTGCGCAGTGACGCCGGGCGGATGTCGCTCTCCTGCTGCAGCCCGGCCCGGTCCAGCACCTCGCGCAGGGCGTTGCAGATGACGGCCTGGGCCTTGGCGCCCCCGGCGGGAGCAGCACCGCCGTAGGCCACAAGCGTGCTGCCAGGTGCGCCGGCCCGCAGCAGGGCCACCGAGCGACGGCCGACGACCTGGGCTCCCCAGCCGCTCAGCAGAGCTTCCCTTGGGTCGTGACGGCGGGTCCCAGGCAGCTGGACGCCGGTGAGCTGGGTGGTGCTGTCGAGGTCCTGGAGCCGGACCTGCGTGATCTCGCTGGACACCGCTCCGGTCTCGCCCAGCGCCCACACCACAGCGCGCACCGGCGTCCTTGCCCCGACACCGACCTGGGCGCTGGCTCGGCACAACACCACCTCATCGTCGGTCAGCGGCCGGGCCGCGCGCTGTCCGCGCGGAGGCAGCAGCAGGTCCACCGTCGGGTCCACCACGACCAGACCCAGGTGCCGCAGTGTCCGGAACAGGGTGCGCACGGCCGTCCGGCGGGCGTGCTGGGTCGGCACCTCCGGGTCCGTGCCGTACCTGGTCTGGGCGAGCACGAAGCCACGGACGTCGGCGGGCTGGACGTCGGCGACGATGAGCCGTCCGGTGGCTGCCAGCCGCCGCTGGAAACGCAGCACCGTCTCGGTCATCCGCGCCAGGGTCTGCTCGGTGTGCTGGCCGCCAGCAACCCAGTGGGCGAAGACGTCGTCCAGGGCGGTGCTGAACGGGACCGGCGCAGTCGCTGCCACAGGCGCGGACCGTGCACGGGGCTGCTGCCCCGGTCCTGCCAAGCCGGTCATCGGCGGGTGCGTGATGAGTCTGCGAGCCATGGGAGTCAACCTCCGGCCGGGGTGCGGGCGACCCTCGGCGCAACAGAAGGTGCTCGCCCGGACCGGGCTGGCATTGGCCACCGACCGGGCGTTCGCGGCCCGACCGCGGCCGCGACGGGCCGACTGTCAGCAAGGGGTTGCGTCCCGTCGCGCCGCACTCAGAGGTAGCGGGTGTCCGCCACATCGGCGGACCGCACCACCGGCTGCTGCGTCAGCCGGGGCGCCTAACCCCAGGAGGGGTCATGTCCACAACCAATCACTCGTGCGGCACCACCACGCCAGGCCACCCGTCACCCGACGAGCTGGCCGAACGGCGCCAGCGTCGTCTCGAGCAGATCCTGCGTCGGCGCGAGCGTCTGGCCTGCATCGCGGTCGAGCGCATGTCTCACGACCTGCCCGACAGCCACGACTACGTGCTGGAGCAGCTACAGCTCGAGCAGTCCATCCAGCACTGCTGGCCCGAGGTCTACGACCGGCTGCTCGACACGTGGGTGATGGAGGACGTCTCCCGCATGCACACCTCCGACCGGCCACTGCCCGGCTGCGGCATCTGCATCGCCACGACAGCAGTGGGCCGCATCAGCGCCCGACCCCCATGGGAGACCGCGGCCTGAGGGCCGCGCATGGCGTAGACCTCAGCGAGGTCGCCGCCGGTCAGCCGGATAGCTAGCAACCACACAGGAGGGCGGGACCGCACAGCGGTCCCGCCCTCTCTCCTTTCCCAGGCCCAGCACAAGGCCGCCCGGGGCCCGAGGCCCCTGGCCGCGATGGTGATTGACAGGACGTGCGCACTCCGGACAGGTCCAAGACGCCGGCGTTCCAGCCCAGAGATGGGCAGACGACGAGCACCTGGTCCTTGAGAACTTCACAGCACAACAAGCACACGTCAGCCGTCGCCGGCCGGGGCCTCCCACGAAAGGAGGTGATACGCACAGGGCCCCGCCTGCGACGTCACGACGCCGATGACCGCACCCATCACAGCATCGAGATGAGCTCGCCATCCGGGCGCCGCAGTTGCTTAGCCCGGATCCACCGACAGGCTTGGGCTCTGAATGCGCGGTAGAAAGATCAAATGCTTCTGACCTGGGATGATGTCTCTTGCGACGGAGTACATCAACCAGTTCGAGAGGGCATCTGACGGGTGCGAGCATCCCATGACCTGAGTCGTGTCACCACGACCTTCGACGAGAACAATCTGGTGCCGAACGCCGGGCTGCTCCTAACCTCCTGCCGGGGTACGGACGACCCTCGGCACGGCAGAACGTGCTCCCCCAGCGCAGCCCAGCACTGGCCCCGAACTGTTCCGAGCCCTTCCACGGGGCCAGCGTCGCGCAGGCGGCGATCCGGCACTGTCACGGCTGCTGGATCACCGTCGCGCCGTCTTGCGTCAGACTTGGACCGTCCGGTAGCTGGCGCGGGTACAAGCGACGTACAGCTTCCGGTGTGTGTCACTGGTGACGACCAGCCCCGAAGCGAGCGCGGCCCGTTCGCTGTCGGAGAGCCGCAGTCCGACGTGGTCCCACTCCCGCCCCTTGGCCTGATGCGTCGTGAGGCCGGGTACAACTCGCCTCTCATGTCGAAGCCGATGTGCGATGTCGACGAGCCGACTGGTGTGGGCCGGATGCGCCCTGCGCATCGGCCGCTCGGTTACCTGCCCCATGACTGCCACCAGGTGCGCGTACGCGGCGAGGAGGGCAGCTCGGCCGTCATCGCGCAGTAGGTCCATCACCTGCTGCAGTTCAGGCTCGAGTTGACGGGGCACCTCCGCGTCCAGGATCCCCAACACGGTGAGGGCATCGGCGAGGTAGGTTGCGTCCTCGCTGAGGACGTTGCGGGTCACATGGTTGAGCAACAGCGTGGCTGCGGCCTCCTCGTTGCCGCCCTTGAAAGCATGGAAGGCCAGAGGCAGCACGTGATGTCCGACGTCCCACGTCTGCTTCCAGGTCAGCGCCAGGACGACATCGACTCCGGTCGCCGTTCCGCCGGCGCCGTCCGCGGGCAGCTTCACTGGCTGTCCGGCCCGCAGGAAATCCGCCAGGTCGCGCTGCTCGCCGCTGCGCCAGCGGAAGGATGTCGTCAACGGCAGCGTCTGGACCCCGGCGCGGGTGAGCAGCTCCGGGACCAGCTCCGGTCTGGCTCCGCGAAACACGTACAGTGCCTGCCACGGGTCACCGACCAGGGTGACGGCGATCCCGACCTGCAGTGCCAGCTCGATGATCTGGATGTCCAGGTCGTTGGCGTCAAAGACCTCATCGACAACCAACGCACCGATGGTTGTGCTGAGCCGGTTCTGTACCCGGGTGGCGCAGTTCGGGTTGAGTAGTGCCTGCTCCAGCACGTCGCGTACGTCCTGGTGGGTGCACGTCCCATCGCGGATGCGGGGGACGGCTTCGGTGGCCGGCACGCTGGAGCGCGGCCTCGGGACGAACCCGCTGACGACCACGACGTGGGCATTGTGTACGCCGATGCTGTAGGTGGTGCGGTTCCAGGTGGCGCCGCTGAACGAGGCCCAGCTGTCCTTCACGTCAAGGGCGAGGTGCCCGTTGGGCCAGTGCAGGAGGCCGCTGGCGAGCAGGTCATGGACGAGCTCGCACATGATCGTGTCGAGTGTGACGATTCGGTGCGGCCAGGTCAGCGCGGCGGGTCCCCACAGCCGCTGCACCCGCCGGCGGAGTGCTCTGGTCGCGGAGCGGGTGAAGCTGACGGCGACAACCGCCCGCGGGTCCCCGCCTGCGGCCAGGAAGCGGTGGACGCCGTAGCGATGTGCCGACACGGTGGTCTTGCCGGTGCCGGGGCCGGCTTCGATGAAGACCTTCGCCGCAGCCGCCCCCGCGGCCAGCCGCTGCTCCGGCGTGAGACCGGCGACGGTGCTGTCCCCGAGCGCAGCCAGCGTGGTCACGGCGGCAGGCGATTGCGACATCGTGTGGTCCGCCGCCGTCACGCTGGCGTCGGGTCAGGTGTGTCGCTGTCGGCGCCTGCCTGGACTTCGGCCTCGGATGGCGGTGGCGGTGGCGGGGGGGGGTCTTCGGCGTCGGCGTCGGCGTCGGCGTCGACGTCGGGTGGCGGGGCCGGGTAGAGAAAATCGAAGACACGCTGGAAGGCATTCGGGAGGGTGACCGTTCTGCCGGAGGCGCGGGCGGCAGCGACGCCCGCGGCGAGGGTGAGTGCCTTGTCGCTGGCGCCGGGCCCCGCCGCAGTCGCAGGTTGATCGCCCTTCTGCTTGCGGGCGCTCCGGAAGATCATGTGTACCGCCTCGGGTGTGAGCGGCTCGGGAACATCTAATCCGACCTCGACTAGAGCGGTTCTGACCAGGTCTTCGTTGCCGTAGGTCAGGGCCGGTTCCAAGGTGGGGTGGCTGTGCTCGATAAGCACGACGTCCGGCTTGTGCGCGGCTGCCCAACTGGGGGTGGTGGGTGTGCCGTCGAATGGCAAATCACTGTCTCGCAGGACGGCGAGGCGTGTGCAGAGCTCGTGGTCGCGAGTTGCGAGCAGCCGAACCGACCAGGAGCCGACCTTCGTGCCGACGGGCACGATGCTGAGCGCGTCGATGAACGCCTGCTTGTCCAGGTCGGCGCCAGCCCAGACCCACCCGAACTCACGGGCGATGGCTGCGTCGGTCACGCCCTCGACGATCACTAGGCGTTCAGCGAACAATGCCGCGGAACGGCTGGCATCAAGGTGCAGCCGCGTCCTGCGCAGCACCTCAGTCCGATCCGTCAGCGGCAACGTAGCGACTGCGCGCGCAACCCGCCGGCCGTCTCCCAGCTTGCGCAGAATCACCACGTCTTCGGGGTCGCAGGAGGTGATCACGTCAGTCGCGTGGCTGGACAGGATGACCTGAAGCTCCGGACGGTCCCGGACCGTGCGGCGCAGGTAGCGCACCAGGGAGTGCTGCAGCTGGGGATGCAGATGCGCCTCGGGCTCTTCGATGATCACCGTGGCGTGGAATGCGTCGGATGGGAAGAAGGAGTCCTCCTCGCTCTCACGTTCGGCGCGAGCCTGCGCGAGAACCTGGGCCGCCGCATCGACTGCGTCCTGATCCGACAACTCAGGCAGCTCGCCGGTTGCGCCGTCCGGCCCGTTGCCACCTGCATCGCCGGCCTCACTGCCACTCACCAGTGCTCCCGGAGCCGGCGATGTGCGCGTCGCGTCCGGGATGGCGGCCAGTGTCACGGCGATGTGGAGAAGATTGACGTAGCCGAGGCCCGAGACCTCGAGCGGCTGCGCATGCGCCCTACCTTCGAGTGAGGCCAGCATCAACTCCAGCACCCGGGCAAGATAGGCGTCGTCGATCACCTGTCCGCGGACATACGGCCAGGCACGACTAACACCGGCAGACAGCGCGCGCAGGTGCTCCCCGATCCGCTCCTCGACGGCCTCGATCAACCCGTCCTTCGCGAGGTTCTCGAGGAGCGCCGACGCCCGAGCGCGCAAGCCGCCGAGGTTGCGTCCCCGCCCGGCGTTCTGCTGCTGAGCTCGAAGCAGCTCCACCGGCACCCGCGCCTCTCGCCGCGCGAGCTCGTCCAGCGGGTTGCGCCAGGCGGGCAGGTAGATCAGACGGAATGCGTCGGTGTGCTCGCTCGTGATCAACGGCCGAACGGAGATCTTGCCGAGATCGCGGTGCAGCGTCCGGCTCCACGTCGCCGCGACGGTCCCGGGAGCAGCTCTGCCGCTCTGGCTCAGGATTCGCTGGCCTAGCGGACCTTCCAGCGCGCCATCGCGGGCAAAGGTGTACTCGACCTCGACAGACCGCTCGCCCTCGCCCAGTGCTGTGGACGACGGCCGGGGCAGCCGCGGGAACGTCTTCGGGTGCGCGAGATAGCTGCCCTCGGCGAACGTCGTCTTTCCGACTGAGTTCGCCCCGGCCAGCACGCAGAAGCGGTCGGGGATGGTCACCTCGAACTCGCCGTCCGCGCTGGCCCGCAGGCCAACGACCCGCAGCCGGCTCAGATGCACCAGACCTCCATCCTGTGACCGCCGCGTCGAGGTCGAGCAGCGAGCTCGCAGCCTTCCCCATCAGCTCGTGGCTTGGGGGGACGACTCCACCGGGTCGCGGGGGCGCCGTCGTCGGCCTCAGGCTTCAGCAATCGCCAGTGGAAACCGTGCCCGCAGTGTGCGACGCCCGCTACTGCCGCTGATGGCCCTTGTGCCGACCAGGGAATGACGCAGGTGTCACAAGTCGGCGCCGGCGGGCTGCAGGGCGCCCTGGTTCCACGGTCGACCGGAACTTGGCCGGCCCGACGGACAATCCGTCAGAAGGGAACGCTGCCCTTAGTCGGGTCGTCGACCTTGGCGGTCTGCTTGCACCGTGGGAAGTTGCTGCACCCGAGGAACTTGCCGTACGGGCCGCTTCGCTGCACCAGGGTGCCCTCCTGGCAGGACGGGCAGATCTTGACCGTCTCGGCACGTCTACCGTCGGCCGTACGAAGGTCGAGTTTGCCTGCTTCCAGAAGTTCGACGACGAACTGGGACTCCTGCCCGGCGACAGCGAACAGCGTGACAGCGCGGCGGGCTCGGGTAAGCGCGACATACAGCAGCCGTCGTTCCTCGGCGTGCGGGTAGGCATCCGGGTCTGCCATGGCGAGGTCGAGTACGGGGTCGTCCTCGATGTTGCTCGGGAACCCGTACCTGCCGTTCGTGAGGTTCGGGATCATCACGAAGTCCGCTTCCAGGCCCTTGGACCCGTGGACGGTCTTGAACGTGACGTCCAGACCGGCCCACCTGCGGCGCGGCAGCAGGTCGCGGTCGAAGTGGTACCTGCCGAGCACGAAGACGCTGAGGTTGCGGCCGGGCGCCGTGGGCTCGTCGCCCCGGGCGATACGTGCGGCCAGGGCGTCCAGCCTCGCTGTCAGCGCCTGGGTCACCCCGTCGGCGCCTGGCACCTGTACCAGGGTGACCGGCGCGCCGGCCTGCTGGTGCGCGGACACGACGGCCTTCGTCAGCTGGCGGGGGTTCTTGGTCACGAACGCGCTGGCGACGTCGCACAGCGTCTGCGGGCAGCGGAAGGTCGTCTGCAGACGCAGTGTCGGGCCGCGGCCGAACCACTGCTCGAAGTCGGTCATCACGGAGATGTCAGCGCCGGCAAACCGGTTGATCGACTGCCAGTCGTCGCCGACCGCAATCAGGAAGCGTCCGCTGGGCTGGACCAGGGCCCGGGTCAGTCGGGCGCGTACCTGGCTGGCGTCCTGGAACTCGTCGACCATCACCAGCTCGTAGGGCGACCGGGCCCGCTCGGCCTCGAAGTGTCCGGCTGCTTCGACGAGCATGTCCTCGAAGTCGACGGCGTCGTCGGCCCGCAGGCGCGCCTGCCACTCGTCGTGGATCTGCCAGTACAGCTGCAGGAACAGCCGGGCCCGAGGTGCTGATGCTGCCGATGCCCGCTCGTGCACCCGCTCCTCGAGAGTGATGCGGTCCAGCGAGTTGGACTTCACGTGCGCCATGAACGTGCGGACCAGTCGGGCGAGGTCCTCGTGCCGCAGCAGCGTGAGCCCAGGGGCGGCCCGGTCGGGGTTCCAGTCGAGCGTGGCGCCGTGCTCGGTCAGCTGCCGGCCGAGCTGCTCCAGGCCCTGCGGATCGATGATGCCGGCCCACGTCGTCTCGACCAGCGTCGTGCCCTGCTCCCGGTGCAGCGCCTGCTTCCAGCGCATGGACTCCTCGTAGCCGGTGAAGTGCGCCGGCGGCTTGCCCTGGGCGTCGACGCCCCAGTGCTCGTGCCACACCTCGAGCTGGGGGTAGAAGAAGTCCGGCCGGTACTGCGAGTGGGCTCGGTCGGCGACGTCGACGCTGTAGGGGCGCTCGTACTGATAGGGGACGCCGTTGAAGAACAGCCAGTCGGCGATGAGCCGTTCGCCCTCGCTCTTGACCACCTCGCCGTGGGCCGTGCGGAAGCCCGTCGCCCGGGAGGTCTTGTCGTAGCCGTCGGGCTCACCGCCGTCTGGCGCCTCGGAGGCTCGCGGGTACACCAGCCGGAACAGGTCCCACTGGTAGGCGAAAGCCGGTGAGCGGTCACGCAGCTCGTCGACGATCCGGCAGACCATCGCGGTGTCTTGGCCGCCGTCGAGCCAGGCAGCTGCCCGTGGTTTGCGTCCTGTCGCGTCGCCGATGACCTTCAGGCCGAAGGCGTGGAAGGTGGTTGCGGTGACGCCGTCGGACGGCAGGCCCAGTGCAACAAGTCGGTCGACGACGCGCGTCCTGAGCTCTGCAGCGGCGTCGCGGTTGAACGCCAGCAGCAGGACCTTGTCCGGCTGGACGAAGCCGCGCATGATCGCGTAGGCGGCCCGTGCCACCATGACCGACGTCTTGCCCGAGCCGGCGGACGCCACGACGTGCACCCGGTTGTCCAGCGTCACGACCGCTCGGATCTGCTCGTCGGTCAGTGGCCGGCTCTCGACGGTGTTGAAGAAGGCGGCATGACGCGTGCTCTCCAACGCCAGGATCGACTCGTTGTGGGTGACGACCCAGGCGTCCAGGTCGACGGACAGGAACTGAACTCCGTTCTGCTGTTCAGGGGTTAGGCCGGCGACGACGTCGGGAGCCCTGCGCAGGGCCTCAGCGACCTGGGCGCCAGGCCGGACGGCCAAAAGATGGTCGATGGTCTCCCGGGGGATCCAGCGACCTTCGCCGATGGCGAGGGTCGCGACCGACGTGGCGTCGCGGAACACGCCTGCGCCGCCGCGATGGCCGGCAGGGCAGCGTGACGGGCCTTGAGCCGTTGCAGCTCGGCGTTGAGCTCTGCTACGTGATGCCGCGCGAGCCCATGCAGCACACACGGCGCAGAGCCGGACACGATCAGCGCGTGACGAAACCAGCCCTTCCTGGTCGACAGCCGTGACAGGGCGTCGCCGGCGAACGTCGACGTCCGACCGGCGGTGACAAGGACCATCTCGTCGCCGTCGCGGTGGAGGCGCCACTGGCGATCCGGCCGGCCGCTGTCACGGCCCCACGTCGGCACGGCGGTTATGGCCGTGCCATGGCGCACAGCCGCTCGGCGTCGGCCTCGGGGGCAGGTCGACACGACGCAGAAGGCCGCCTCGCGGCCGAACTCGTGATCACTTTCCGTGACAGTAGGTCGCCGGGCGGTTCGGTGAAGCCCGTTTCGACCAGCTGCTCCACCAGAGCAACGAAGAGCCGCGGGCGGCGCTCCGGATCCCATGCTCGGCCTCGCGGGACTGCCAGAAGGGCTCCCATGCGGCCGTTCCTGCGACCAACCACCGCTGCCCGGTCATGCCGTCAGTCAGGCAGGCGGCGAGCCTGGCCATGTTCAGCGGAGCCTGGTCGCGCAGCACGACCGAGGAGAAGCCGAGTACCGGGACCACCACAGCGCCCGCCCGATGCCCGGTCAACAACGAGTCCTGCAAAGCCTGGTCCAACGATGACCGCCGGAGAAGCGACTGAACGCTCAGCAGGCCGTGCTCGAACAGCGACGGCCAAGCATCGCCGTGAGCGAGAGGGAGCAACCTTGGATGGCGACGGGTGAACTCGGCGACGTCCATGCCAGCAACCGTGTCACGTCGAGGCGCCACCCTCCGCCGCGTGCCTGACTGCAGCCGGCAGGCCGGCGCCATCCACGACAGGCACACCCAGTGCCTGCAGTCGAGACAGCCCCACCGATCGCTGCTGCCAGTCCCGCACAGCGCCGCCGGCAACAACGCGGAACTCCCACAGCGTCGGATCCAGCGGCGCGTAGAGGTCGGGGTCTCGGCAGATGTTCAGGGCGAACACGTACACATCTGCTCGGACGTCCGGCAGGTCCGTATAGGAGCCAGCAGTCCCGGCAATCCAGGACCGTGCCAGGAGGCCGCTATAACGCACCGGCGACGGCTCGCCGGACGGCTGCCAGGCCTGGACGTACGCGCCGCACTTGACCTCGACCTTGATGCCAGAAGGCGTCACCAGGTCCCACGGAGCCCACTCTTCGCGTCCGACGGTCATGTCGACGTCCAGCGCAAGCCCCACCAGGTACTCGGCCAGCACGCCTCGGACGGCGTTGCTGCGCAGGTCCGCGTACGCCCACCGCCAGAATGCCGGAAGCTCCGCTCGGCGACCACTCACAGGAAGACCGTACGGCGGTCGATCCAGCGGATGACACACCTCGTCCCCCCGCGAGGCTGCGGACACGGCCTGAGCCGAGCTGTCGTCCGCGATCTGAACGTGACGTCGTTCCAGGAACTCCTGGACGGCGTACTGCATCGCTGCGTTTCTCGTCCTGAGACGGGCCCGCCCCAACACCTTCGGCCCGAGGAAAAGCGCACGTCAACGTAGTTGTTGCCATACGCCAACGGCCCGGGTGGTACTGACATTAGTCGTGCCACCGCTGGTGACAACTTCCAGTGCCAGGCGACCAGCACGCTCGGTAGCGACGACATCACCGCAGGAGCCCGGTCAGGCGACGACGCCCTCGGGCGCAGCCTCGGGGTCCTCGGCGCTGCCGACACCGCGGCGCAGGAGGGCAGCGAGCACCGCCGCGACGAGCAGTACACCGACACCGAGCTGCAGCGCGAGCACGTAGCCCTCGGTGGTGGCGACGGCCGGGTCGATACCGGCGGCGATGCGGTCACCCGCTCGGCGCAGCGCGACGGTGGTCAGCACCGCGAGGCCGATGGCACCGCCGATCTGCTGCATGGACTGCACGAGCCCGGAGGCCAGACCGGCGTCGCGGTCGGTGACGCCGTGCACCGCCCCGTTGCCCAGGGTCGGCAGGACGAGGCCGCTGCCAAGGGCCAGCAGGATGCTGGCCGGCAGTACCTGGCTTGTGTACGAGCCGTCCGCGGAAAGCCGGGTGAACACCAGCGCTCCGGCGGCGGCCAGCAACAGACCGGCTGTCATCACCGGCCGCAGCCCGACCTTGGGGATCAGCTTGGTGGCCAGGCCGAGCGCCACTCCGACGGCGATGCCGAAGGGCAGGAAACCCAGGCCGGCTCGCAGGGCCCCGAAGCCGAGCACGTTCTGCAGGTAGAGCGTCGTGACGAAGAACTGTGCGAAGAACACGATCGAGAACAGCAGCGCCACGACGTTGGTGACGACCCGGGTCCGCTCGCGCAGGAACGACAGCGGCAGTAGGGGGTGGCGGGCGCTTCGCTGGCTGAGCGCGAAGACGGGGAGCAGGACGATCCCAGCAATCAGCGGCAGCAGGACCCGGGCCCGGGTCCAGTCGTAGGAAGCGGCCTCGATGAGACCGAACACGATCCCGGACAGCCCGGCGGTGACGAGCAGGGCACCGCGGAAATCAAGGCCGACGGCGTCGCGCCGGCCCAGCCCGCCGCTGACCAGGCGCGGCACGAGGACGAGCGCGAGCAGAGCGACCGGCAGGTTGATGAGAAAGATCCACCGCCAGGTCGAGTACTCCACGAGCGCGCCGGAGATGATCGGCCCGCTGGTCCCCGCGAGGCCGGCGATACCTCCGAACAGGCCGATCGCCTTGACGCGCTCCGTCGGCTCGGTGAAGAGCAGGGCGATCAACCCGAGCGCCGCGGGTGCGGCCAGAGCCTCGCCGAGCCCTTGCGCGAGTCTGGCGCCGACGAGTACGCCGGGCGAGGTGGCGGCCGCGCAGGCCAGGGACGCGATACCGAAGACAGCGACGCCCACGAGGAACATCCGCCGCCGACCCAGGACGTCGCCGAGGCGGCCGCCGAACAGCAGCAGGCTGCCAGCGACCAGGACATAGCTGTCGACGACCCAGGTCAGGCCGGCGGGACTGAAGCCAAGGTCTTCCTGGATGGTCGGTAGGGCGATGTTCACGGCGCTGATGTCCAAAATGATCATGAACTGGACGAGCAGCAGGACGCCGAGCGCCAACCACCTCCGGGGGTCGCGCTCGGCAGTGCTCGACGGCGACGAGGCAGAGACGGGCTGGGACATCGGAGCTCCTGGGCGAGGTCGGCGCTCAAGCCTGCGGGGGCGCGGCTAGACGATGCGAAAGGTAATGGACTGGTAGTTCAGTAGCAAGTTGAGGGGCAAAGAACCCTGCTGCGCGCGGCCGACCGGCCCGCGGGCTGTTCAGGAACCGGTCGGCGTCGTGCCGCGCCCGTCAGCCGTGGCTCTTCACCCGCCGTCCACCGCGCGCCTCCTGCACGGTCGCGTCGATGCGCCGGGAACGCGTCAACGGGTTCCTGGCCGAGGCGATCCAACGCAGGATGTTGCGCCGCGCCGACGGCGGGAACGCATCGAACTCCGGCTGGGCAGGCGGCTGGTGGGCGAGCGCCTCGGCCAGGTCGGCAGGCACCAGCAGCGCATCCACGTCGTTCATGGCATCCCAGTCGCCGCTGGCCCGTGCCCGATCGACGCCGGCCTGCCCGGACGGCTGCATGAGTCCGTCGCGGATGAGTCGCTCGGCCCGGTCCTTGTAAGACTTCGCCCAGGGCTGCACCCGTCGCGGGCTCACGAGCTGCCGGGTGCGCTCGTCGTCGATGCGGCGGCGGACCCCGTCGATCCAGCCGAAGGCGACGAGCTCGTCGAGGATGTCTGCGCGCGGCACGTACCTGTGAGCGACAGCCTTCTTCGACGTCACCAGCCAGACCGCCTCATCCCGCGCGTGGTGCACGAGCAGCCAGTCGTGCAGGCCCTGCCTGCTCATCACCTCAACGCGCTCGAACCGGTCGAGGGGGTGCATCTGATGCTCCTCAGCAAGGTTGACCGGCCCATGAGCGACCTGCCACGTGCATGAACGCTCGGCCTCTGGCGGGCGGTACGACGGACGTGCCAGCTGGGACCACGCCTGGCGTGGCGGTGACCCGCAGGCCTGCCCGGTGCTCGTTGTAGGGGGACCTGTCCGCGCTGACGCGGACGTCTCGGTGGATCCGGAAGTCGTCGACAGCCTCGCGGCTACGGCCTCCAGCAGTGGGGTGAACGGCTCGTCGACGGGGTCGGTGAACGCGTCACGGTGCGCGGCGAACAACGCGCTGTCGTTGTGCTCCTCCAGACCCAAGAACCAGGAGAACGTGGCCTCGATGAACCCGGTGTCGGCAGCGGTCACCCTGCTCCCTCGTCGTGTAGTGTTCGACGATCCATACGTTAGTGAACGTTTCGTCGAGAAGCAACCGTGACGTCAATGACGAGTACCTTGAGGTCATGACCACCACGCCGGGCTCGGAGCCAGCGGGCCAGGAGCCTGTCGACGCACGGGTCGTCCGGACCCGTAGAGACGTCCTCGCCGCCACGATCGAGGAACTGGTCGAAGGCGGGTGGGACGGTGTCACCCATGCCCGCGTGGCGAGCCGCGCCGGGTACTCCAAGGCCACGATCTACGCGCACTGGCCCGACCGGCTCGCCCTCGTACGCGACGCGTTCGCCAGCTTCGGGGATATGCCGCACCACACCCCGACGGGGGACCTGCGCACCGATCTCGTCGGAGAGCTCACGTCCTTCCGTTCCGCCATGACCGAACACCGGCTGGACCGTGCTCTTGCCGTCCTGGCCGAACGGGCCGGGCCCGTCCCTGAGCTCATCGAGGTCCGGAACACCTTCGTCGAGGACGGGGAGCGGCCGATGCGCCGGACCCTCGCGCCCGTGCTCAGTGGTTCCCGCCTGGAGGCGGTCAGCGCCATGCTGTGTGGGGCGATCGTCCATCCCGTCCTGCTGCGCGGTCACAGCCCCAGCGACGAGGAGATCGGCACTGTCGTCGACGTCATCCTCCAGGGCCTGCTCACGGCGCGGTGACGACAGCGCTGCCTCCTCGCTGCAGGACAAGGCCACCGATATGCCCGGGCTGCCTGCCCCTGCTCGTCCCGTCCGGCCGTACGACCCGTGGCTCCGCACGAACGTCAGCTCGGAGGGCGAATCGTCGCGTGTGTCCGGCGTCTACGTCTAGGTCCAGGACCATTCCGGGCACGCCCACTACGGACCAACCACCCCTACCGGCCCGCGGGCGCGGGACCTTTCCTGAGCCGGTCAGCCGTACGGGCCGGCCCCCGAGGGGAACCGGCCCGTACACGTGCTCGCTGCAGGTGCTCAGGCGTCTGCTCCGACGTGGTCGGCGTGACCCTCGCGCAGGCCACCGCCGCCGGCGCTGCCCTCGCCGGCCGCGATGCCGCCGCCCGGACCACTGACCCGCGTGAGGCCCGCGCCGTTGTTGCCACGCACGCCGTTCACCGACTCGGTGGAGTAGCCGTAGCTGATGACGGCGTGAGCGATGGCGTCGATGTTCTGCTCGAACACCGTGAGGTCCAGGTTGTCGATCGTGTCGCCGGCCTCGTGGTAGTTCGGGTCGAAGGCAACGCCGACCTCACTGCCGAACAGCTGGTTGTCCAGCTCACTGGCGAGCTCCTCAGCGCCGGTGAACCGGCCACCGGAGGGGATGCCGACCGCGATGAACGGACCGTAGTCGGACCGGCCGCTGAAGTCGGTGGCCTTGCTGTTGAGCCCGACCGCGCTGAAGAAGCCCGCGAACAGCTCCTCGATCTGGGCCGATCCCGCGGGGCCGGGACCCGCGCCCTGGCCGTCGCTGTCGTCACCGTCGTAGACCATCCGCGCGAAGTTCGGCGAGGCGATCATGTCGAAGTTCAGATACAGCCCGATGGCCTCGAGCGACTCGGGGGCATTGGCCTCGAGGTCGGCGACGTAGAACTCCGCGCCGAGCAGGCCGAACTCCTCGGCGCCCCACCAGGCGAAGCGGATCGCGTTGGTCGGCTTGGTCTTGGCGAAGGCCTCCGCGACCTCGAGGATGCCGGCCGAACCGCTGCCGTTGTCGTTGATGCCCGGGCCCTCGGCGACCGAGTCGAGGTGCGCACCGACCATGACGACGTTGTCCGTGCGGCCGGAGGTCTGGGCGATCACGTTGGAGGTCTGACGGAGCTCGCTGATCGTCGAGGTGGACACCGAGACCACCTGCGCCGAGGAGAGCGCGACGAGGTCGGCGTAGCTGACGCTGAGGACCGGGATCGTGACGCTGGGCGCGCCGAGCGTACCGGCGAACAGCTCGGTGGCGCCCGCAGCGCCGCTGTTGCCGATGATCACGGCTTCGGCGCCGGCCTCCTGGGCGTTGACCGCCTTGACAGCGAACGCGCAGCTGCCGCGCTGGACGACGACCACGTCGGTCGGCCCGCTCAGGTCAGCACTGTCGAAGTCCGTCGGCTGGCAGCCACTGGTGCTGGCCCCACCCTGACCGAGCGCGAGATCGACGGGCACGGTCGTGCCGGTGACCTCGCCCGAGCCGCTGTAGGTCATGACGAGCGTCTCGATGGGCTCGCCGGCGGCGGTGAGGGTGGCCGGGGCCAGCTCCTGGAAGAAGGGGAAGTCGAACTCCTGCACCGTCGGGGAGTAGCCCGCGGCGCGCAGCCGCTCCACGACGTAGTCGGCACTCGCGTCGTAGCCGGGGGTGCCCGAGGCGCGGGTGCCGCCGTTCGCGTCGGCGATGTCCTGGAAGGCCTGCAGGTGCTCCAGCCCGCCGGCGGCGGACGCGGCCTGGCGCAGCTTCTCAGAGGTGTTGTTGTTGCGGTTGGCGGCGCCCTTGCCCGCGGGCGCGGCCAGCGCCGGAGCGGCGACGGTAACAAGCAGGGCCGAGGCGGCGAGTGTCGCGACGGTCGTATGGATCCTGCGCACGCAGAACCTCCGCGGTCGGCGCCGGTGGGCCCGCGATGAGGTGGACCGGCCGGTCGGCCCTCCGGTCGAGTCAGCAAGACCCGCACGGAGTAGTCCAAAGCGGAAACATGGTCGGTCAGGGGGACAAAAGCAAGCGCCTGGACGGAAGGGGTCGGTCTCGTTCCGGTCACGGACAGCCCCCGGTCCCCCACTTCCGACAGGACCGGCTTGCGGGCACCGACGACCTCGGCGGTCGGCGGTGAGGTGGAGTTCCCCCTCCGGGACCGGCGCCGCGTCGGCGCGTTGCGACCCGAGCCGCTCAGGCCGACTGCCAGGCGCTGTCGAAGAACGCTAGCTCGAGGTCCATCGCGCGCCGGTAGGCCGCTGCGGTGGCCGGTACGTCCTCGGCGTAGCGGTCCAGCAGCTGCTCGAGGACGGTCGCCAGCTCCTCGAAGGCGGGATCGGCGTAGGTCCGAACCCATTCGCCGTACGGCCCCGCCGCCCGCGCGTCCAGCGACGAGCCGAGGTGGGCGTACAGCCGCATGCACGGCGCCATCGCCGCACAGGTCTGGCCGACGCCGCCCAGCGAGGCCGTCGCCAGCAGGAAGTCGGTGTACGCCGTCGTCGCCGGCAGCGGC
>Ga0105047_10006591_pt1 | contig 19681 bp, 15 predicted proteins | sample MAT04_FD_78384 | JGI IMG/M metagenome (GOLD analysis project Ga0105047, IMG submission 78384) | Freshwater microbial communities from Lake Fryxell liftoff mats and glacier meltwater in Antarctica - MAT-04 (megahit assembly) | ecosystem: Environmental > Aquatic > Freshwater > Ice > Liftoff...
ACGACATTGTCAAATCATGTTGCGAGGCTTGGAACAACTACGTCGATATTCCAGAATCTATTCGACGATTATGTACAAGGAAGTGGGCTAAAACAAACAATTAATTTTCCGAAATGGTATTATGTCTAATATTTTATTTCTTTAATTTTTGATTCGCCAAAATAAACTACTCATGAAAAAATATTAATATAAACAGACTTTAACGAGTCGTGATTAGGACTTTGCCTTTTTGATCGACAAACACTGAATTTTCCGCTTGCGCGACCATCCCCTTCCCTTGTTCGATTAAAGGAGGGTATCCTGTGACCACACCTGCCTTAAGCAAGTCTTGAAGAGCTATTTCCACTATCATTAATGGAGTCTTTTCGGAAATCAAGTCATGAATGGCAAAAGGAAGATTTTGAAACATGCTAATCTTATCCATTAGCAACCGAGCGAATTGAGACGATAAGCGACATTCTTTCTCGAAAGAAAAAATCGTAGGCCGATCCGACTCGTAAATTAGACCATAGCCGTCAGTCACGAAAGGTTCAATGGCAAATGTCATACCGGGTACAATTTCGCCCTTTGAACGATCATGATAATTCGGAATGGAAGGCGCGGTGTGGATTTGATAATAACCTAATCCATGCCCGCTTAAATTCCTAATAGGTTTAAGCCCAAATGACAAAATCGTTTTTTCAATAATTCTTCCGATCTCGCTAATTTTTTGTCCTACATGAATCGATTGCTCGGCTGCAAGCAAAGCCGCTTCAGCGGCATCAATGAGATTTTGCTTTTCTCCTGAAAGATCGATCGTGACAGCGCAATCTCCGATTGCTCCCTGATAGCAAATGCCTACATCTAATTTGATAATTTCATTAGAAAAAATGATATCTGTGCCGGGCCATGTTAAAAAATGAGCGGCTACTTCATTTAAAGCAATTTGAGGCGGAAAAGCAGCAATCGCTCCTAAATCAACTATTTTTTGACTAATTTTCTTGCGGACATCGTTATAAGAAGAGCCTCGAGTAATTAAAGATTTTCCATATGCCCGCACCTCTTTGGCGAGTGCTCCGGCTTTAATAAAATTTTGAAAGTAATCTTCTTTCATCTTTTCTCATAAAAATGTTTCGAACTTCAATGGCTTAAGTTTTTTTCACTTTTTTGGCAGGCGCTGCCTTAAGCATGATTCTTTTTTTCCCGGTGGCCTTATCGGAGGTTTTCTCTTTAGCAGGTTTAGAATTCTTTGACTTTCCTTTAGGAGCTGACTCGACGGCTTTTTCTTTTGTTGCCAGTTTTTTATTGGCCGCTACTGCTTTTCGAACTTTAGGCTTTTCATCAAATTCATCATCATCATCATCATCCGAATCATCGAAACCGGGCTCGATATCATAAGGAGTCTTTTCAACAGGAGTGGAAGGAGTCTCGACCCATTTACCCGACAATGTACGTAATGTGGAAAGTTTTTGATTTAGGTTAGCGTCTTCCGAAGCCCCAAACAAAATTTTTCGTTGTAAAACATCTTGATCACCAAATTTCGACGAGAATGCTGAAAAAATAAGTGATTGGTTCATTTCCGGTGTAAATAAAAAAGGCAGCATAGGAGTAGGCACGGTGGTATAAATATCGATCGTGATTTGGGGTTCAATGTCTTGCTTGATTGCCTGTTTTGGAGGACGCCCTCTTTTTGGCCGCGGATTTAAAGCTTCATTGGAATAATAAGTTTTAGCTTTAGCAACAAGCATTTTTCTCACTGCCAAAATATCCTTAGTTACTTTAACTTGAAATAATGATTGTTTAAGCTTTTCACTTATTTGGCGGGGAAGCTCTAAATCTTCTTCAAAAACAAAATGAAAGTGGTTGGCTCTCAACCATTCGATGATTCGAATTCTTGAACGCTCTTGATAGTATTGCTGCCATTTTTCCTGTTCAGCATGATGATCAAAAATGAATTCAAGAAAATTTTCTCGAGCTTCTTTCGATTGAATAATGTCTAACAATTTTTCTTTCGTATCAATATCATAAACCTTCTCGTTAACAAAACCTTCCATAATCTTCTTCGTTTCATAGAAAGAAAGTTTAGGAATTTGACAATAACGATCGGTATGCTGACTAATTTCTTCTTCTAATACATCCAATTCGGCTTGCGATTTATCCAAATCGACATAAATCAAAAACCCCTCAAGACGATCGATATAGAAATCTCGTTCATCATCAGATTTAGCAAAAGCCTCCATGAGTCGATGACATCTTAGAATGAGCGGATTTTGAGCTTCCATAGTTTTACTAGCCATTTATAAAAGTCCTTGGTTTTTTAATCTCATTTTTTAAGCTAGCAAAAAGCCGCTAAATCTAACTCTCCATTGAAAACACAATAAGCCGAACCGGTCATTCCCACTTTTGAAAATGTTTGATCCTCTCTCGCAAAGGTAATCGTTAACTCTTCGCCCGACTTTGTTTCTACAATGATCGGTTCGGAAAAATTTTCAAGATAGGCTGTGGCTAAAGCTCCTGCAGTTGCACCGGTACCACAAGACAATGTCTCGGCTTCCACCCCTCTTTCAAAGGTTCGAATTTTAATCTTTTGCTCGGAAAGCACTTGAACAAAATTAACATTTACTCCATGAGGCGCCCACATAGGATGGTTTCGAATTGTCTCCCCCCACAGCTCCACATCGACTGATCTCACTTGATCTACAAAAATGACCAAATGGGGGACGCCTGTGTTGAGATGATGAGCTATTAATTTTTGATCCAAAAATTCAATTGTTCTATTCCATCGGATATCTTGCGGAGCTCCCATATCTACAAAAACAACCGAATTTTCCCACTTTGTCGATAGAATTCTGTGCATTGTCTCAATAGTATACAGAGGCCGGGTAAACCCTAAAGTTTGTAACCAAGCCACGAAACAACGTACGCCGTTTCCACACATCTCGGCTTCAGAACCATTGGGATTGAATATTCGCATGCGTACATCAGCCTTAGCAGAGCACTCTAACAAAATAATCCCATCTGCACCAATCCCTAATTGACGATGGCAAAGTTTTTTTACGAGATGGGGATGAAAATAGGGAAACTTTCGGTTACGATTATCAAAAAGCACAAAATCATTGCCGGATCCCACATACTTGCTAAAAGAACGACTTACCACACTTTTACTCATCGATATCTTGGAAAGACGCCACAACTCTATCCAATAACCCGAATGTTAAAGCTTCGGATGCTGTCATCCAAGTGTCTCTGTCAATCGCTTTTTCAATGGTCGCAAAATCTTTACCCGTTGCTTCCATGTAGATTTCAATCAAAGCATTTTTAGTTTTTATGATTTCACGTGCCTGAATTTCAAGGTCCGTTGCTTGCCCTGTAATCACGCCGCCTATCAAAGGCTGGTGAATCATAATTCTTGAATGCGGTGTAGCAAAGCGTCTTCCCGGAGCAGCAGACAAACTCAAAATCGATCCCATGGAAGCAGCAAGACCTGTAATCAATGTCGTCACCGGAGAAGTGATCATGTTGATCTGATCCCAAATCGCAAAACCCGAATCTACTGCCCCACCGGGACTGTTTATAATAAATAAAATCGGTTTGCCGGGATCCGTTATTTCTAAGTACCATAACTTTTTTATGATTTCATTAGCAGAATGACTATCCACTGCATCTGAAATGAAAATACGGCGGGCTTCTAAAAGCGCATGCTCGATTTTATCTCCGGTTCTAGCGGCCCCATCTTTACGTTCTTTAGCTTTAGCCATGTCATACTCCCTTTGTATACTCTCGATTTTGATTATCATCCATCTTAAGCTTTTTGCATTCCCATTTCAAGAAAACTTAATCAAAAAGTAGAATTTGAAATAAAAGTGTCCCGTTATCTCAATTTTAAAAATCAAATTTCAATTTCCGGATAGAGAGGGAAACGCTTGAGCAACTCATCGACGCGCTTGCATGCCTCTTCTAATATTAACGGGTCTACTCTTGCTGCAGCTTTACTTGGCAAGCCTGTTTTTTGGATAATAGACGACTGGGTATGGGAAAGAACTAAATAAATAATCTCCGCTATCTCAGCCATTTCTTCCTTACCCATCCCTAATGTAGTTAAAGCAGGCGTCCCTAAACGTATCCCGGAGGTATACCAAGGCCCCTGTTTATCAAAAGGAATAGCATTACGATTAATGGTGATTTTGGCTTCTCGCAAAACGGACTCTGCTTGTCTTCCCGTGATACCGAAAAGAGAAACATCTAAAACCATTAAATGGTTTTCAGTTCCGCCTGTGACTAATCGGATGCCTTTTTTAATAAAGCAATCCGCTAAGAATTGCGCATTTTCGACAATTTGATGAGCGTAAGTTTTAAATTCAGGTCGATTGGCTTCTTTAAAAGCCACCGCTTTGGCTGCCATCACATGAGGGAGCGGACCACCTAAAACTAATGGGCATCCTTTATTCACCGCCTCACTATACTCTTTTTTACATAAAATAATGCCCCCTCTCGGACCACGCAATGTTTTATGTGTGGTTGAGGTCACAAGGTCGGCGTAAGGAATGGGATTAAAGTCTCCTTCAAAAACTCCACCTGCAACTAATCCGGAGAAATGGGCCATATCGACCATTAATACGGCACCCACACTATCTGCTATCTCTCGCATTTTGGCAAAATTCAGACGACGAGGATAAGCGGAATAACCGGCTAATAAAATTAAAGGTTTTTCGCGCTTAACCTGCTCGGCTAAAATGGCATAATCAAGCAATTCGGTTTGAGGATCGACATCATAAGTGACTGCTTGCATCATTTTTGATGAAATATTATGTCTATAACCATGCGTTAAATGCCCACCGGAGTTTAGCGACATTCCCATCATCTTTTGGTTTACCAACAACTGACGAACTTGTTCATATTCCTCTTTGGATAACTCATCAAGTGATTTTTTTCCCAATTTTTCCATCTGCGGATTTTGAATTTTATGCATTAAAATCGCCCAAAATGCGACTAAATTGGCATCGGCCCCCGAATGAGGCTGAACGTATGCATGTTGACATTTGAAGAGTTGCAACAATTCATTTTGTGCCGTTTCTTCAATGAGATCAACATTATTGCATCCCGCATAAAAACGATGATGAGCAAACCCTTCTGCATATTTATCCGTTAATAAATTGCCCATAGACAACTGCACGGCTAAAGAGGAAAAATTTTCCGACGCAATCAGTTTAAGATGTGTGCGTTCGTCTTGCAATTCTTGGATAATGGTATCTGCAATAGTTGGGGAAACAGTACGAATATGATCTAAGGCTGCTAAATAAGCCACGACTGCCGGATTGTAATCATCCGGATGAGAATTTAAGTATTTTTTTAAATGAGCCATTTTTGCACCTCCGCTAGTAGAGAAAACCGTTATTTTGTCTTATTTTTATCTTTTAAGCAAGTAGTCAGTCTTAAAATCGGCTTTAAATTTTTTGGAAGCATCTTTAAAGGAATTTAATTAGTGAGTTTTGTTCCGCCAGGAATATGGACTCAAAAAATTTGAAAAACCCAATTAAATCAAAAACGCAATTTATTTTTATATTTCAATTGTTTTCAAATTATAGATGTTTTACAATTGGGAATATACTATTTTTTTAATTAAAGGTTTTAATGAACATAAATCAAATAAAAATTGATGGAAGAAATATTTTTTACGAAGTGAGTACTTCTGATGAAAAAAGCAAACAAAAATTGCATCACTCGATACGAAAATTCTTAGAAGAGCAGAAAGCGGCAGTACGATTTGCTGAAAAGATTGACCGAAATTTTGAAAATTACGTTGATTGGAACTATGATTACACTATGAATCATTATGAAAATATTTTTAATAGGACAATAATTAACACACAACTTCACGACATTAAGCCTCTAAATGTCGTCGGCCATGTTGAAGCCAACTTAATGTCTTTATTTGCAATTTTTTCTGGTGAGGTGTTTAAAGAAGATAAAGGTTCTGAGAATCTTGCCAAGCTATTTTTACATTATAAATTTACCAAGAATTTAGACGAAAAAACTCCTCTCTTTGAACCTCCTCTCGCTTCTAGCTTTACGAAGGATCACCGTAAGGCCGGCATTGCAAGGGTTGAAAAATTCTTGACAAAAATAATAGAGGGTAAATTAAAAAGCCCTCAGGTAAAGCAAGATGAAATTGACAAGCTTCCAGCTAATCTAGAAAAAAAAGCAGAAAACCTAGCGCGTATCGCCGAATTACAAAATAAGAAAAAAGGATATGCTGAGCATTTGAAACAGTTTGATCATCTTAAAGAGGAGAACGCAGCTAAAGACATCTTTGACAAACTGAATACACTTCTATCTATAGAAAAAAGAACGCTTTCTCCTGAATCTGAGGCAATTAAAAACAAACTTTTTACAGTTCTTGAGCTCATGCAAGAAGAATTAAAAAAAGACAAGCCGGATTGGGGAACGATTAATTGGAGTTATCTTACAGACGGCAACATTGTTAATTTTTTAAATAATGCTTCAATATCAGCATGGAACTCTTTAAAAACCAGTTTTCGAGATGTAATTAATGAGTTCAATAGATTGACAAAGGTTAAAGAAGAAATTAATCAGTTTAATTTAAGACATCCCCTACTTATAACTAAATCAACTACTCCAACGAATAATGTTAAGATAGTTTCGGAGGAAGAATTTAGCATGGAAAAGCCCGTTGAAATAAACGAAGATGAACCTTTAAACATACATCCGCTTCTGGATGTAGCCCCTAACATTCCAGAACCTAGAGAGCAAGAAACAGAACCAGTCCCCCCTAATGAACCAGATTTTTTCGAACATATCGTAGAAATAATTGAAAATGGAATGTTAAACGCACATATTTTGGAAGGAAAAAAAGAAAACGTCCAAGAGCCGATCATTCCTGAAGGAAATAATCTTGTTAAACCTAAAGAGGAATTTCTCGAACCTTTAATAGAAGCAGTTAATAACGGAAAGCGAGATATCCAAAATCCGATCATCCCTCAACATAATGATCCTATAAAACCTAATCAAAAGCGCTTTTCTCTACATTTGAAGTTTTTTCAAGGAATAGTAAATAGCATCAATAGAGTAAAAAAGGGATTAAAAGCTCTTTTTAAACTCTTTTGGCCATTTAAAAAAAATTCAAGTAAAGAAGCGATTTAATTGCCGGTTGCAAATTTTAGTACATATTCCGAAGAGGAAAAAATTCCGGCTTATTAATATTCGACGAAAGAGTGCTTTGTCTCTTCCGAGAAATTTAATTAGCCGGATGACTCTAATTTTTCGTAAAAAAGTGCCACTAGAAACGAAATCAGGAAAAATTAGGAGTAAATTGCATGCAGGCACCTTCATTTAAAAGATGATTTTCGTCTTTTTCATAAGTTGCATCATTCAACAAAATTTTGAATTCACATTTAGAAAAACGTTGATCTGTCTCCCATATCCACTCATCCGCACAAACATTTATCAGTTTCTGACCTTTTTCCCAATTCAAACCGGCCCCTTTGCCTCGAATAAAAAGCTCGTTGGAAAAACCTGCATTATATTTGATCGTAATTTTAGTTTTTTGCCGGCTTTTCTGGGCTGTGGATGGTTCAACTTTGAAGGAACTTGGCGGAACGGGTTTTGTATTTAAAGAAGATTTCAGTAATGTTTCAACTGCCGTTTTTGTCTGATCGGAATTAGATTTAACGCTTTTAACTGTTTTATCCGACGCCTTAGGGGGTGCTTTTTTAGTTAGCATCACAATACCTCATGTTTGAGAGTTTTAAATAAGCACGATAAATTTCCGTAAAAAAAAATTCATCGTTTAAACTAATTTATCTAATCTTTTTATTTGTATTGCCATTGCCCCTTCTGTGTCAATAAAAAAAATGTTGAGACAAACAAACTCCGTCTGTTTGTCTCAACCCTCTTTACTGCTTCACCATCAAATTTTTCATCGTTAAATTGACTTTTTTAATGTAGTCCGAATATTTTTCACGAAGATCCTTTTCAGTAATCGAATAAGGAATATCGGGTGTTACACCTAAATTTTCAATAGTTGTGCCATCTAATCGAAAGGCAATAGAACCAGTTAAACTATAACCACGTACTCCAAAACGACTTGCATGTTGATAAGGCCTTACATAGCCGCCTGCTCCGGCAGTCTTTTCTCCAAAAATGAGAGCTTTTTTATTATCTTGGAGAATAGCAGGGAAAAAGTCGCCACAAGAGAAGCAAAAAGAATTAACCAATACCATGATCGGTTTATCCTTAAACTTAAGCTTTGGACGCGGCATGATTTCATCGATTCCCATACAATATAAGGGCCTGGTAAAGACTTCACCCGATTCCCAAGTTTTGACAATAGTAGAGGCATAATTTTTCATTTGCCTAATTAATTTGTTTGTAAACAAATACCCGCTCATCGTTTCTTTTGGAGACTTTTCGGTTAAAGGGGGAATCGATTCCAAAATTTTGTAGAGGATTGCCATATTCTTTACATCTTCCGGAATCAAGGTTTCACGTTGTGAAGGTACTTTCAAAGGTCGGTCAGTTAATGCTGACAATATGCCATACATAAATAGCATATTACCACCCGGATTATCTGTAATATCCAGCACAAGACCTTTAGCGCGTGCGTTAAAGACTTTTAAAACCTCAATAAATTGTGCTAAATAGCGTTCACTTTGTGCTTCTTGCAGATCAAAAGTGGGGATGTAAATGTAGCCGATTGGTTTACCCGTTTTGGGATCCAGATATAAATAAGCGTACAGCTCTTCAGTCTTGGAAGATTCCCACAAAACATCGCCTAATACGGGCAAAAATCCCTTTTCGCGTTCATCTTCTTCTTCTTCTATACGGCGTCGTTTTTTATCCTGTTTTTTTAGCGGCTTCTTATTTTTAATTAAACTTAACATGTTTGCATGACCAAAATCTTTCGCGATACCTACAGAAAAATCTTTAGCTATTAAGCTTTCAATCCTCTCGACAAGCGTTATTGAAGAGAAGGAATCTTCATTTCTATCGGTAGAAGTGCATCGGTCTGCTAAAAGAGGATTTGGGACCAACTCCGCTACATGCATCCAAGGAAAAACGAAGACCGAGTATTTCCGAGTTTTTTGATTTTTTATAGTTAGAGTAAAAGCACCTTCCGGAACGCTGTGCCCAAGCGAGGCTTTTCTATAAAAAAGATTTCTAACAGCGAACTCATAACCTGTCGAAGAACGATCTCCATTAAAGTTTTCATCAATGAGCTCTTCCACAACCTCCCGGATAGGCCGTCCATCAAACTCGATAATTTCATCCCCTACATTAGGAATGCCCTTGTTATTGATCATGATGCCTCTATCAGCTTGAGTAAACTCATCGCCAAGCAATAGAACTTCGTCCATGGAAAAGTTGATGTTGGAGTCTATGAAGTAATAATGCTCTCCCGCTTTTTTTATTCCCAACGGAAAAAAGGACAAGGCAGTCGAATGATAGGCGACTTGAACGTGATAGTCTTTTGTAGAACCCAAAAACCAACTTAAAATTTTTTGATAATCTTGAGCTGTTGAAGGATTTTCCTCTAAAATTCGCATTCTAGCTTTCTGATAGGATTCTTCTAAATCCCAACCGAAGTATTCATTTTTCCACTCGGTCGGACCATATTTAATCGAAAGTTGGTACTTAACAACATCTAAATCTTGGAGCATTTGATCTTGAATTCTGCCCGAAGCCTCGATATTTACCGAGAAAGTAAACATCAAAACATACATTAAGCTTAATATTCTCAATTTTTTAAACATTCGTTATTATCTCCTTTTTAAAAGGGATAAACCATAAGATTGATTCTAATTTAAGTCAAATTAAATTGACTTAACATCGACTTTGCAAAATTTTGACATCCCCTTCGGAAGAGAGGTAAACTTCAGCGTAATGAATTGAGTAGGAAGAGGGTTTTTACCCGTTCGTACTCAATTTATTTAGCCAGAGGAAGCTTCTCTCCGAAGGGGATGTCAAAATTTCGCAAAATCGAGTTTAATGATCGTTGATTAAATTTTTCATATCCGAGTTAAGTTGTTTAATGTAATCAAAATAATTTTCGGAAATATCTCTCCTAGTCAAAGAATAGCAGATGTCAGGGGTCACGCCTAAGTTCTCGATAGGTGTTCCATCTAAACGGTAAGCAATTGAAGCGGTTAAGCTATAGCCGCGCACTCCAAACCGACTCGAATGAAAATAAGGCTTAACATACCCCCCCGCTCCTCCAGTTTTTTGGCCGAAAATAAGAGCGCGTTTATTATCTTGTAAAATAGCAGGGAAAAAATCGCCGCATGAAAGAGTGTAAGAATTAACCAATACCATAATAGGTTTATTCTTAAAGTTGAAAATGGAATGGGGCATGATCTCATCGACTCCAAAAAGATAAAGCGGTTGTGTAAATACTTCGCCCGATTCCCATGTCTGCAAGATAGTTAAAACATAACTTTGAATTTGATTAATCAACTTTTCGGTGAGAGGATAGCCGCTTAAACATTCTTTTGAATTATCAGATTCCGAAAGTGACATTTCTTCAAAAAAATTATAAAGAAGAGCCATTTTTTTCACATCTTCCTGAATGATTATTTCACGGTGAGTGGGGACCTTCAGAGGCCTGTCTGTTAATACGGATAATAAGCCATACATGAATAAGACATTTCCACCGGTATTGTCCGTGATATCGAATACGAGGCCTTCGGCATTCATTTCAAAAACCTGTAATGCCTTCGCAATTCCAACTAAATACTTCTCCGCTTCCTTTCCGGACTTGCCGAATGAGGGAAGATAGATGTAACCGATTTGTTGTCCTGTCATGGGATGTTTGTACAAGTAGGCATAGATTTCACCATTTTTTGGACTCTCCCATAGAACCGGCCCCAGTGCAGGCAAAAAACCTTTTTGCCGTTCATCACCGCGTGTTTTGATCTCAGGCTTTTCTTTTGGCCGTGGACCTACAGCCACCCGTGTCAATTCCACTATACTTTCGAGCGCTAAATCTTTTGCAAGACCTACCGAAAAATCTTTAGCCAATAATCGGTCGATCATTTCCACAGATGTTTCCGGTGAGAAATCATCGGGGTTCACGAAGAAGGCATAACGATCTCTTAAGAGGTGGTTAGGAATTAGTTCCTTCATATGTATCCAAGGAAAATTTCTCGTCACTAACTGTTTAGTCTTTTGACTTTTTAAAGTGATCTTAAAATATCCGGAAGGCGTACTATGACCAAGGCTTGCTCGTCTAAAAAAAAGATTACGAACGACCAGTTCATAAGCAGTTTGAGTTCGATCACCATTAAAGTTGTCTTGAATTAAATCTTCAATGACTTGTCGAATAGAGCTGCCGTTTAACTCAAGAATTTCATCACCTATCGTCATTCGATCAATGTTTTTTGCTATCAGCTTTTGATCTTCATCAGAAATATCGAGCATTCGAGCCTCTTGACTAGACAATTGCAGGGCCGATTCCATACCTGCAAAATAATAGGAGTCACCTATCTTTTTGACTTTAAATGGAAAAAAAGACAAAGCAGTCGAATGAAACGAGACATTCACATGATAATCTTGAGTAGATGCTAAAAATTGACTTAAAATCTTTTGATAGTCAAAGGGTGTTGTCGGATGTTCATCTAAAATTCGCATTTTAGCTTTATTATAAGAGTTTTCTAAACTCCATCCGAAATGTTCGGTTTTCCATTCAGCGGGCCCATATTTGATCGAAAGATGATATTTTGCGACGTCCAGATCCTGAATCATCTGCTCTTGAATGGTGCTTGCCGTAAAGGCTTCTGTTGATAAAACAGAACCGAAAACAAACATAATACTTAATACTCTCCTTATTTTAAACATTTAGCGCATCCTTTGCTTACCTCTTTATTAACAGCTCGAATGTAACCGGAATATTGGTTTTGAATATCTTTTCGAGTGATTTCATAAGACACATCCGGCGACACTCCTATATCTTCAATCGGAATGCCATTGTTTCTATAAGCAATCGAGGCTGTTAAGGAAAAGCTTTGGACTCCAAAGCGACTTGGATAGGAATAGGATTTCACATGTCCTCCGGCACCGGCTGTTGTTTGGCCAAACAAAATTGCTCGATTATTGTCTTGCAGAATAGCCGGAAAGAAGTCACCACAAGATAAATTCAATTCATTAATCAAAACGACGAGCGGCTTGCTGTATTGAACTTTAGGATGAGGCTGAACTTCATCGATACCGACCAAATAAAGGGGTTGGGTCAACCTATGTCCCGCTTCCCAGTTACGAATGATGTTCAAAGAATATTCTTTAATCAATTCAACGACACGAGGAGTGAAAGGATAACCTGACAAGGTTTCTTGTTCATCCTTTAGATTTAAGGACGAAAGTTGATTGTACGAGTTGAGTGCATTAAACACATCTTCTTGAATAATGAGTTCACGATGAACGGGAAGGTGCATCGGCTTGTCTGAAAGTAGCGCAAGCACGGCATACATAAAAAATAGATTTCCACCGGTATTATTAGTCGTATCAAAAACTAGGGCCTCCGATTCCTGCTTAAATCGCTGTATAATGGAGATCAGCTCAAACATAATTGCATCATATTGCCCTTCAAACGAAAACGATGGGAGATAAATATATCCTACATTTTGATTGTAAGAATTTTGATACAAATAAGCATAAATCTTGTATTTCTTAGGAGTTTCCCAAAGAACTTTTCCCAAGGGAGGCAGAAATCCCTTCAGGCGAAAATCAATCTTATCGGCTTTATTACCCTTTCCTCCAGCGGCTAACAACGCTTCAAAGGCATTGGCATTTTCAGAAAAAACTGCGGGGATGGTCATCAAGTCCTTAGCGATCGCTACTGAAAAGTCTTTCGTAATTAATCGATCAAGCGCAGTGCATGAACAAGGTCGAATCCGGTCGGAGGAATTCACATTCATTTGAATCGAGTGATTCAATAAAGGATTCTTCACCCATTCAGGAATATGGAACCAAGGCAATTGAACCTTAAAAGGCGGTTTCTTGTTGTCGTGACGCAATGTCAATTCAAATAATCCTGCTGGAACGCTTATTCCCATTTTTGCTCTTCTAATAAAAACAGTTCTTTCTGCTAAATTATAACCCGTTTTCGAACGATTTCCGGCAAAATAATCATCAATTATTTGTTCGACCACTTCATCAATAGGCACACCGTTAAGAGCTAAAACCTCATCCCCAAATCTAACAGATTTCAAATTTTGATTAAGAGTCGGAAAATCAACCTCATCTAATTTAAAGGTATCTTCCGAAGCATTCAAGTTCAAGGACTTGTTCAGTGACGTGATGTAGTAATGGCCTTTTATCCCCTTAATAGTCAGAGGAAAAAATGATATTTCTGTAGAATAAAACATTGCCCCGACATGATAATCTCTAGTGGATAAAAGAAAATCTTTGAAGATTTTTTGATAATCTTTCATTGTAACTAAATGACCCGACACGATCGATTGTTTAGCTTTTTCATATTCTTTATCTAAATTCCACCCTAAATAACTTTCTTTCCACTCAGCCGGCCCATACTTAGTCGAAATATGATATTTAGCAGTTTGCAAATCTTCTAATAAAGGATTTTGCAACTTCTCGTCAATTGCAATCGAAAAACAGAGAGAAAAGTATAAAGGAGCAATTAGAAACAGAATTCGAATGAATTTTAAATTAAACAACATTAACAAACCTCAACAATTTTATTGACCTTCTTTATCCCCACTTTCCTTGTGATGCTTCATCAAAGTATACGCTGCAACTTCCTTAACGCGCTCAACCTGGGGTGTAACAAACTTGACTCCTCTGTCGGCGGACGTCGAAAAAAATCCAGCTAATTCCTGTACAGTAGTATCTTCAGTCATTCCTGAGCTTGGTATAACATAAATTGGCTGGAATTTTTTCAACGTTTATTCAGGGACGCAGTCAAGTTTGTCACACCCCACGCTCACCCTATCGACCTGATTTTTCAAAACTATCTTTAATGTGCTCATACATTCTCTGTTCTTTATTGCCCACTGCTTTTAATTTTTTTTCCAGGCATAAAGTCCTCCTATATTTTGCATCCTTTCCTTTTTAATCAAAAAGAAAAATAATAACATCTTAAATTCAATGAATTTTTCCGGCAATGTGATCGGCAATCGAGAATCTAGTTTGGTTCTATTAGCCTCGCATAGTCTAGATTGCATTAAATTTATAATTTCACGTTTTAACCGACTATAAAATCAATTTGAAAGACATTCTTTACAACGGAGATCCCATGAAAATCTGCTTATTTTTTTTCACTTTATTATTCAACCATTGCCTTCTTTTCTCGACACTAAACCCTTCAATCTTTCAAGAATATGGCATCAGGGGAATAGTCGATAAAGAATTCGAGGTTCAAGACACCTATGATCTAGCCTGTGCAATCGTCACTTATTTTCATCAACAAGATCCCGAAATTCATTCCATCATTTTGGGGGCAGATGGTAGAGTTCACTCCCCTGCAATTAAAAAAGAAATCACGCAAGCTTTACAGGAAAGAGGATTCGATATCATCGATATCGGAACTTGCACGACTCCGGTACTTTATTTTGCTTTACAGCAAATAAAAGATCATCCTGTGGGAATAATGATAACGGCTTCGCATAATCCCGGTGAATATAACGGTTTAAAAATGTGTTTAGGACATGATTTAATTTCGTCAAAAGAGATCCAGGAAGTTAAACGCATTTACAATGAAAAGTCTTTTTTACCCCGATCGCCTCAACCGGGAAAAGTTACCAAGGTAGCCATGATCGAAGATTATGTCGATTATTTAGCCAATTTATTTCCACATCTCATCGGCTCGGAAATCAACGCGATTATCGATTGCGGAAATGGGGCAGCCGGAACAGTTTTGCCGGCGTTATTGGAAAAAATGAAATGGGAAAAAATGCAGCTGCTCTTCGCGGAAGTCGATGGCACCTATCCTAACCACATCGCTGATCCTGTAGTAGAAAAATACATGGAAGATTTAAAAAGAGAGCTCGCTAATACCGCAGCTACTTTTGGGTTAGGTCTCGATGGCGACGGCGATAGAATGGCCGCCATGACAAAAACAGGACGGTTAATTAAAGGAGATCAACTCTTAGGTCTTTATAGCAAAAAAATTTTAGAACAACACCCGGGAAGTGCCATTGTATTTGACATATCCAGCTCTAAATCAATTTTTGATGTGATTAAACAACGGGGCGGTGTTCCCCTGGTAGCAGCTACAGGGGTTGCAAATATAAAAAAAATGATGAGTGAAACGGGAGCGCTCCTGGGAGGAGAAATGAGCTGCCATACGATTTTTAAAGATCGTTATCTTGGATATGATGATGGAATATATAGTCTGATGCGCTTTGTCGAATTAATTCATGAATCGAGCCAAACTTTAGACAGCCTATTAGGAGAGTTTCCTGCTGTATTTTCAACCCCCACTTTCAGAATTCCTTGTGAACGCGCAATCTGCTTTAAAATTGTCGAGGAGCTAAAAGAACAATTTGCCCTGCAAAAGGACGTTGAATTAATCACTATTGATGGTCTGCGTGTCAACTTCCCTAATGGATGGGCAATCGTACGGGCGTCTAATACGGAACCGGTAATCAGCATTCGATTTGAAGGAAATACTGCAGAAGACTTATTATGCATTAAAAAATATTTTTACAGCACAATTAGTCGACACATCGATTGTAAAGTCTTTTTTAAATAGGGAACTATTATTTTGATCACCATTTGCCGGACTTTTCTTCGGAGAGTCTTGGCAAATTGATAAAATCCTCTCCGTCTCGCGAAAATCCATTAAAGAAATCATCAAATTTTTTTCATGGATGGTTCGCAAAATCATTTCTAATAAACGATATTCTTGAATATTAATTCAAATATCTTTATCTCGACTTTTCAAAATTCTGACATCTCCTTCTGAGAGAAGCAAACTTCAGCTTATTAATTTTTCGACAGTAGAGATATTTTACATCTTTCGGGGAGTTTATAGTCGGAAAGTTTTTTATAAACCTTTTAATACTATTCGTGTATAGTTTTTTCTTACTAATTAGGTTTATCTTGTATGTTGGAAAAAATTTTCACTCATCTTTTTTGCTTTTTTATTTTTCAATCCGCCTTAATCGCTCAAGCCTTTCCCTTTGCCGAGGAAAAAGAAATTGCAGATGACAGATTGCAGACTGGCAAAAATACACCGGTTATTTTTGACCGGTCCTTAAAGTTGGCGGAGCTAATCGATATTGCCATGAGTAATCATCCTGAAACCCGACTTGCGTGGTGGAATGCAAAACGAGCAGCAGCCTCTTTAGGAGCTGCTCGAAGTGCCTATTATCCCATTATAGGAGTAGATGCAAGCTTAACACAGGGTCGCGATTTCAAATTTATCAATGGACCGGATGTCGATTATACGATCGTCGGAGCAGATTTAACGTTGAACATGCTACTTTATGATTTTGGGGAACGCGATGCTTCTGTCGAAGCGGCTAAAATGACTTTATTAGCAGCGAATTGGCAAACGGATTGGACTCTGCAAAGTGTTTTAGTGCGTGTTTTGGAAAATACATATTCTGTTCTACAACTACAAGAAATTTTTCAAGCTGCCATCATTTCCGGACACGATGCTTTAAAGATGCTTGATGCTGCTCGTCAACTTAATGAAGCGGGAATTAATCCTATTACGGATGTCTACACAAGTCAAGCACAATACTCCCAATCAATGATGGACGTCATTCAACAACAAGCGTCGTTAGAAATTGAAAAGGCTAAGCTTGTTTCAAGTTTAGGCTTGATGGCCGGCACTGAAATTTCTTTGGAGCCTATTTTACATTTACCCGAATCTCAAGAAATTCATTTAATGAATTTGATTAAAATTGCGATGAATCAAAGAGCGGATTTGATGGCCCGGCATGCTCGCTTAGCAGAGTCAAGGGCCATAGAAAAAAAGACAAGGCTTTCCTACCGACCTAAGCTTTCTTTAGGAGCCCGCGGAGGCGCAAATCATGCTTTTCACGACAAGGCGAATGCAGCTCAATATCAAATCAAACTAAATTTAGATATTCCGCTATTTGACGGGTTCAACCATATTTATCAAAATCGCATGGCTTATGCCGATACACAAACTTCTTTGGAAGAAGTGGCCAAGTTGGAACTCGATATTTCTTTAGAAGTTCTAAGGTATAGCCAAACTTTGCAAGCTGCTCAGAAAATGCTTCCTTTTGCAGAAGATAATTTAAATAATGCTAAGCAAGCTTATGAAGGAGTTCTTGAAATATATCGAGCCGGAAAAACCGGCATTACCGTTGTTTCGAATGCCCTGCGCCAATCGGCGGCAGCTCGCATCCGCTATACCGATGTACGCACCAAATTACTGGTCGCAGCTGCTAACCTCGCTTATTCGACCGGAACTCTTTCACCTTATATGGAGTCTTCATGCAAAAAATCGCATTAACCTTATTCAGTTGCTTAACTTTGATCGGTTGCAGTTCTGAAAAAAAAGAAGCTATGACTGAAAAAGCAGCGATTCCCGTCATTGCGGTCCATCCTACGATAAAAGATATTCCTGTTTATATTGAATCGATCGGCACTTTTCATCCTTCAGTCAACATGGAGATCCAATCTCAAATCAGCGGTATTCTCGCTGAAGTTTATGTTAGAGAAGGACAATGGGTAAAAAAATCTACTCCTTTGATGAAAATCGATTCGCGTATTTATGAAGTTAAAGTACGGGAAGCCGAAGCGCAAATTCGTATCGATCGCGTGGAATCGGATGCGGCTCAAAAAAAAATAGAAAGGTTTAGAAAATTAGCGCAACGGGACTTAGTGGCTCAAGTCGAATGGGATGAGATTGTCACTCACGCCGATAAAGCCCGGGCAATTTTGAACTTAACTGAAGCTCACTTGGAGAGCATTAAATTGGATCTAGAAAATTGCACTTTAACTTCTCCGATTGACGGGAGAGTGGGTAAATTAGATGTACATCCAGGATCGCTAATTTCAGGTGCCAATTCTCAGCTTATTACAATTTCTCAAATGGATCCTTTGCTCATTGAATTTACGGTCACGCAACAAGAACTTGCTAAAATCCCGACCGATCACCCTGTAGTTGAAATTCAAGCCTTATGTGGATCCTCCTTTGGAGAACGTTGTGCAACAGGGTCAATAACTTTCTTAGACAATCATTTTGATCTCAAAACGGGACAGCTTCTAGTTCGAGGAAAATTGGAAAACCCTGAATTTGCCTTTCGTCCGGGACAAATGATTAAGTTAAGAATTCCTATTTCGATTTCTCCAGGTGTCATGTTGATTCCTCAAAAAGCTGTTCGATATAATGAACAGGGAACTTATGTTTATATTGTCGATATCGAAAAGACAACATCTATTCGACAAATCATCCTGGGAGAAGAATCGGGCAAGGATGTGATCGTGTTGGAAGGAATCACGCCATCGGATATCATCGTCACGGATGGCCATCTAAGGGTTAATCCCGGCAGTAAAGTGGATGTACACGCATGAATTTATCAGCCCCCTTTATTCTACGACCCGTGATGACCACATTTTTGATTTTAGCAATGATTATTGCTGGAGTAATGGCTTATCAAAAACTTGCGGTCAGCGATCTTCCTACAATCGAGCATCCTCACATTCAAGTCACAGCAGGATACCCGGGAGCAAGCCCGGATACAATGCTCAATCTTGTTACCATTCCCTTAGAAAAAGAACTCATCCAGGTTAAAGGTTTGGAAGACATCTCCTCTAGAAGTTCGCAAGGCCACACGAGTATTTCGCTTTCATTCGGCCTAGAAAAAAATATGGACCAAGCCATTCGCGATGTCCAGTCGGCTCTCAATCGAGTCGGATCGAGATTGCCACGAGAAGTCGATCCCGGCCCAAGCTACCATTTGCAAGATGAAGGGCATGAACCGATCATGTATATTCTTCTCACATCGGACCATTCTAATGTAAAAGAGTTGCAAAGCTATGCCGATGCTTATATTTTACCCCGCTTAAATCGTATTCCGGGAGTAGCAAATGTACTTCTATTCGGATCAGGCAATTCAATTTGGCTAAGATTAAACCCTGAATTGATGGCTGCGAGACAAATCGGATTTGATCAAATTGCAGATACGATTCATCAATATACTTCTCAAGTCCCTTTAGGGACTATTCAAACCACCAATAAAACCTTACCTCTTGAAATGACAGGTACTATCAAGCAAGCTAAAGAGTTGGAAAATTTAAAAATCGGTCAAACACAAGTCCGTTTACGAGAGATCGGTGAAATCTCCGATAAATCGGACGATCTTGAAGAGTTTCATTTTATTGAAAAAGACAAAAGCACGCATGCTTTAATTCTAGCGGTACAAAAAATCAATGATGGAAATACAGTCGCCATTTCTGAGGGCATTCAAAATGCTTTAAATGTATTAAACAAAGAATTGCCAAGTTCAATTCATTTAAACTTATGGTTCAATAAGGCAGTTTGGATTGAAGAATCGATCTTAGATGTCCAATGGTCATTGATTATCGCTTTTATTTTAGTCGTTGTTGTCATCTACTTAAGCTTAGGGCGCGTAATTGAAGCGATGATTATTAGCGTTGCCCTTCCCCTTTCTTTACTCGGTACTACTTCTCTCATGTATTTAATGGGCTATAGTCTTGATTTGCTTTCTCTATTAGCTTTGACCCTATCCGT
>Ga0105047_10006596_pt1 | contig 19672 bp, 15 predicted proteins | sample MAT04_FD_78384 | JGI IMG/M metagenome (GOLD analysis project Ga0105047, IMG submission 78384) | Freshwater microbial communities from Lake Fryxell liftoff mats and glacier meltwater in Antarctica - MAT-04 (megahit assembly) | ecosystem: Environmental > Aquatic > Freshwater > Ice > Liftoff...
CGCGGCCTGATCATCGGCGATACCACGACGCACGGGAAAGGAACCGTCCAGAACGTGATGCCCGTCACCAAGCAACTCTTCCGCTTAGGCGGCGGCCCCAATCGCGGGGCGTTGAAGTTGACGATCAATCAGTTCTACCGAGTGAACGGCGACAGCACGCAGAATCGGGGGGTTGAGTCCGATGTTGTGCTGCCCTCGGTGATCGATCACATGGACCTGGGCGAATCGTTCATGGACAACGCCCTCGCCTTCGACCGCATCGACCCGGCTCAGCATACGGTGTACGACCAGGTGACCCCGGCCGTGGTGGCCAGCGTTCAAGGCGAGAGCCGCGAGCGTGTGCAGGCCGATCCGAAGTTCCAGGAAGTGCAGAAGGACATCGACCGGTTCCTGGCCCGCAAGAATCGCAAATCGGTCTCGTTGAATGAAGAGACGCTGCGCAGCGAACGGGACGCCGAGAAGGCCGCGCAGGAAGTCGAGAAGGAAGAGCAGGAACGGGAATCCGGCACCGCCGAAGGCCCGATCTTCCCCGAGAACGAGTACAACAAAGAAGCCCTGCACGTGATGCTGGATTACATCGGTTATCTGACCGGTGCGAAGACGGCGAAGAAGTAAGGCGGGCGAGGGCTGCGAAGGGAACCGTTATGACAATGATCACGCTGCCTGCGGATTTGGAAACCCGGCTGGCGGAAGTGGCGAAGCTGCGCGGAACCACGACCGAGCAGGTGGCAGTGGACGGGTTGCGGCGAATGTACCCTGAGGAGACCGTTAGCTCCCACAAGCCGCCGGTCGGGACGTTGTTTGATTTTCTCAAGCCTCATCTTGGTGTGATTGACGGCCCTAACGAGGCCTGTTCGCAAGATACTGGTCGTCAGTTCGCAGATGGGCTACTTGAGGAATGGCAGCGGAGCCAGCCATGACTTTGACGGATGCGGGTCCATTGATCGCCTTGCTGAATCGCAACGATCCTGCATCACGAATTTGCACGACAGCGCTGAAACTGTTGCCGGGCGTTCCGCTGCTGACGACATGGCCTTGTTTCACAGAGGCGATGTATCTGCTGCGTCGAATGGGCGGCTATCCGTTTCAGCGGCAACTGTGGTTCATGCTGGAAACAGGTCGCTTGATGCCGCACTGCCCGGATGAGGCGGAGATTGCCCGAATGTCGGAGCTCATGGACAAGTACAACGACCTGCCTACGGACCTGGCTGACGCCTCGTTAATCGCCGCAGCCGAAACGCTTGGAGTCCACCGCATTTTCACATTGGATCAGTATTTTCGGGTGTATCGCTTCGCGGATGGAACCGCCGTCGAGGTTTTCCCGTAGCCTCGCGAGGTGAACGCGCTGCGCGGACGTGCCTATCGGCGGCAGCAGTGGCGGCGGGCGAAAGCGCGGGCGGTTCGGTTTCTGCGCCGGCTGTTTGCCGCCGATCCGCAGTGGATCACGCCGGGCAGGATCGCGGCTTATGCCGTGAACCGCACCCCCTGTTCCTGCCCGCTGTGCGGCAACCCGCGACGATTCACCGGCGAGGTGACGCGGCAGGAAGTGCAGGCGGAATGTCGGTGCGCGGATTGATGCATTGTGGATGCCCAGCGGTTGCAACCCCTGGGCGACGTTGGGATTGCTCATCTCCGTTCTCCTTAAAAGTGAGCTGGGGCATGGGAGCCACAGCATGACGGTGTCTCGACTCCTTACCCTAGACGACTGAGTTGCGCGACAACGTGTTGAGGAATGCCGTACGGTCCGCGAATCTCAAACACAGGTGAAAAATGACCTGCGGAAAAATCGCGAAAAGTGCTGTGGACCACGCGCCGAGGGTCGCTCGAGGTGTTCCCCAGGTACGATTACCCGCGCATTGAGCAATCAGAAATCGGCTTCTCAAACATCGCAAACAATTTGTTTTCGATTTCTGGGCAAATGACGCAGGCAGCGCAAAAGACCATGCTTTTGGTTGACTCGGCAAATGGAGTTGTTTCTCCCCATCCTTGATGAGACGCCTGTGCCACGACTTGTCCTCCCCACGTCGGGTGGCTGGGGCGTTCTGGAATTGACCATTGCCATCGACGCGCATGGCCCCAGGTTTTTGCCTCATCCTGGGGCCATGCGCGTCGCTCACCGTAGCAAAGTGAGAGAGCGCCCCAGCCACCCATGCGCTGAGTTTTCCAAGTGCCCCAGGACCCCGGCGGGGAAACATCGCCGTTTGGATTCGCAGAGTCGGTGTCTTGCGTTATAATCGCGGGCCGGCACAGTTCGTGCCATCGGTTCCCGGATTCGCGACGCACAATCCGCCGGCAGTCGATTCGCAAGGTGAGAAGGATGCTCCATGGCGACCGATCAGTTGACGCTGTCCGAGAAATTGCAGGCTCTGGCCAGGAATTACTGGTGGAGCTGGCATCCCGATGTCTTCTCGATCTTCCACGATCTCGATCCCGTTCGCTGGCGGCAGCTCGATCACAATCCGGTGTTGCTGCTGGATGAAATCACCGGGGACGATTTAGAGAAGCGGTCGCGCGAAGCGGTGCTCCACTCGCGCGTGAACTTCGCCTATCGCCGCTGGCAAGAGTATATGGCGTCGGAAGAGACCTGGGGGGCGACTCAGGCCGGCATTCTCGGCCGCAATCAGGTGGCGTATTTCTCGGCCGAGTTCGGCATTCATGAGTCGCTGCCGAATTACTCCGGCGGCCTGGGTGTTCTCGCGGGCGACCATCTGAAGAGCGCGTCCGATCTCGGCATTCCGCTGGTCGCCGTCGGGCTGTTCTATCATGAAGGCTATTTCTCGCAGCAGATCGACGGCGAGGGTTGGCAGCAGGAAGTCTATGCCCATGTGCAGAATTCGCAGTTGCCGATTCAACTCGCCAAGCTGCCCAATGGTGACCCGGTTATCGTCAAAGTCGACACGCGGCAAGGTCCGATTTTCGCGCAGGCGTGGCAGGTCGACGTAGGCCGCGTGAAGTTATTTCTGATCGATGTCAACATCGACCGCAACAGCCCCGAAGACCGCAAGCTCACGGCTCGGTTGTACGGCGGCGATCAGCGCACGCGCATTCGCCAGGAGATCGTGCTGGGCATCGGCGGAGCGCGCGTGCTGACGGCCCTCGGTTATCGTCCGAATGCCGTGCATATGAATGAAGGCCACTCGGCCTTCGCGCCGCTCGAATTCATCCGACTGCGAATGACGGAAGACGGCTTGTCGTTCGATGAAGCGTTGCGGGAAACGGCGATGATGTCGTGCTTCACCACGCACACGCCTGTTCCCGCCGGGCATGACCGTTTCGATTATGGTTTGATCGATGAACATCTCGGGCCGCTCGCCGATGAACTGGGCATTGGTTCCGGCGGGTTGATGGGCCTGGGACGGGTCGATCCGCAGAATCATCACGAGCCGTTCTGCATGACGGTGCTGGCATTCAAATGCAGTCGGCGGGCCAACGCGGTGTCCAACCTGCACGGCGTGATCAGCCGGCGGATGTGGGCTTCGTTGTGGCCGTGGCACAGCGCGGATGAAATTCCGATTGGTCACATCACCAACGGCGTGCATGTCGGCAGTTGGCTCGCACCGCAAATGCGGCTCCTCTACGACCGCGTGTTGCCCGCCGGTTGGGAAGTGCGGACCGGCGAACCGGAAGTCTGGGCCGGTTTTGAACAGCTCAGCACCGGGGAATTGTGGGAAACGCATCAGACGCTGAAGAATCGCCTGATCGCGTTTTCACGCATCCGCAGCACGCGTCGCGCGCAGCGGTTGGAGTTGCCCCAAGCCGAAACGAATCAGATTGTGGACCAGTTGAATCCGGTGGCGTTGACCATCGGCTTCGCGCGGCGTTTCGCCCCCTACAAGCGTGCCGACCTGGTGCTGCGCGATCTCGATTTGCTGGCGCAGCTCATCACCGATTCCAAGCAGCCGGTGCAGCTGGTGTTCGCCGGCAAATCGCATCCGGCGGATAATCAGGGCAAAAGTATCCTGCAGCGAATCTTCCGGCTCACGCAGGAACCGGAGTTCAAAGGCAAGATCGTGCTGCTGGAAGATTACGACATTCACCTCGCCCGTTATCTGGTGCAGGGGGTCGATGTCTGGCTGAACAATCCTCGGCGTCCGTTGGAAGCCTCCGGGACCAGCGGTCAGAAGGTGGTCCTCAACGGCGGGTTGAATTGTTCGATTCTCGACGGCTGGTGGGCGGAAGCGTACGACGGCCGCAACGGATTCGCCATTGGCAACGGGCGGACGCATGTGAATCAGGACATTCAGGATGACCGCGACGCCAAGGATTTGATGCGCGTCTTGCAAGAGGAAGTTGTGCCGCTGTTTTATGATCGCGATGCGGACGATTTGCCGCAGGACTGGATCGCGCGGATGAAGCGTTCGGTGCGCACGCTGGGCTGGCGTTTCAATTCGGACCGGATGGTGATGGATTACGTCCGCAGCTGCTACCTCCCCGCCGCCGGCGGCGTCTCGTGCGACTTTTAGCAGCGCTTGAATCGCGGTTCGTCTTTGTCTTTCATGACCCCTCGCCCCGTTTCGGGGGAGAGGAGGGCGAGGAATCAGGATGGGGTGGCACGTCCCTGAGGTTTTGGGAAGGGCGTGGTCTGCGAGTCATCGCCACGCCCATCGAAGACTCTGGGACGTGCCACCCAACTGCGCACTCCAGCCGTAAGCGGTGGGCCTCGCAGAGCCTCGACCGCACCCTACTGGGAACAGAGAAGGGTCGCTGGTCTAATAATGTCGAGCACTTGCTCCGCAAGTGCAAAAACTGGCACTTGCGGAGCAAGTGCCCGACATTCTGGATCACATCCGGCTCTCACCTCAATCACCAGCGGGTTTGACGGTTGGGAGATCGAAGACTAGGATCGGTGATAAATCGCCGAATTTCCGGCAGGTTTTTGATTTCGCTCGCCCCAGGTGGATGCCCCCATGCCCCGTTATGCGCTGCTCAGCGTCAGTGATAAGACCGGTCTTGTTCCGTTCGCGCAAGGTCTTGCCAAGCTCGGCTTTGAACTGATTTCCACGGGTGGGACGCGAAAAACGCTGCAAGAGGCCGGGCTGACGGTGATTGATATCGCCGAGCATACGGGCTTTCCGGAAATGCTCGACGGCCGGGTGAAGACGCTCCATCCGAAAGTGCATGGGGGGCTGCTCGGCCGGCCGAATCTAGCCGACGATGTCTCGGCGATGCATGCCTATGGCATTCCCGCCATCGAACTGGTGGTTGTGAATCTGTATCCATTTGTCGAAACGATTTCCAAGCCGGGCGTCGCGATTGAAGAGGCCATCGAACAGATTGATATCGGCGGTCCGAGCATGATTCGCTCCGCCTCGAAAAATCATGCGTTCGTTTCCGTTGTCACGTCGTCCACTCAATACGAACGGGTGCTGGCGGAATTGCAGCAGGGGCAGACGAGCCACGAATTGCGGCGCGAACTGGCCGCGGCGGCATTCGAGATGACGGCCCGTTACGACCGGGCCATCGCCGACTACTTCGCCAAGATTTCCAAGAGTGGCGGGACGGAACCCGATTTCCCGGTGATGCTGTCGCTCAATGTTCACCGCCGATCGGAACTCCGTTACGGCGAGAACCCGCATCAACGGGCCGCGTTTTACATTGATTCGCAGTATGACCCGGCGACGCTGGCGGCGGCCGAAGTGCTGCATGGAAAAGAACTCTCCTACAACAATCTGCTGGATCTCGATGCCGCGATGCTGATCGTCCGCGAGTTCGATCAGCCGGCGGCTGTGGTGGTGAAGCACAATAATCCGTGTGGTTGCGCGGTGGCGAATGAGCTGGCGACCGCGTATGTCGCCGCGGATGCCGGTGATCCGGTGAGTGCCTTCGGTTCAATTCTTGGGTTCAATCGCCCGGTGGATTATGCGACGGCCGAGCAGTTGTGCGTGCCGGGGCATTTCATCGAAGCCATTATCGCGCCGGATTACGCGCCGGATGCATTTGAAATGCTGACGACCTCGCCGAAGTGGAAGCAAAGTGTGCGGTTGTTGAAATGCCCGGCGATGACCAGCCCGCGGCCGTTGAGTCTCGATTTTCGCCGGGTGAGCGGCGGGCTGCTGGTGCAGGATCGGGATGAGGATGTTGATCCGCGGCAAGAGTGGCAGGTAGTGACGAGCCGGCATCCTTCGGCGGAGGAGATGGAAGACCTCGCCTTCGCCTGGCTGGTGTGCAAGCATGTGAAATCGAATGCCGTGCTGTTCGCCAAAGATGGGGCGGTGGTCGGCGTGGGGGCGGGGCAAATGAGCCGGCTCGATTCGGCATTCATCGCGACTTATAAAGCGGGCGAACGAAGTCAGGGTTCGGTCTGCGCGTCCGATGCGTTCTTCCCGTTCCGCGACGGCATCGACCAGATCGCAGAGGCGGGGGTGAAAGCCGTGATCCAGCCCGGCGGCTCGAAGCGGGATGACGAGGTGATCGCCGCGTGCAACGAGCATGGCATCGCGATGGTCTTCACGGGCCGGCGGCATTTTCGGCATTGAGTTTTGGGACGGTGTGGTTGAAAACCGCGAACCCGCCAGCGATCGGCTTGGTCGCTGGCGGGTTCGCGGGCTTTCTGCATCGCCTTGATGGGTCATAGGTTACGGCGAATGGGGGTGGTGACGGGCGAGATTTTCTTGAAATCCGCTCAAGATTTTCTCCCGGCCGGCGAATTCCTCGGACACAGGCAATCACCACGCGACGCCAATGGGGTCGTCGACTTGCCCAGTTCGCTTTTGTCAGGAGTTCCGGTCATGTTGAAAAAGATCGTTCTCGGGTCGGCCGTCGCCATGGCGTTTGGCACATTCGTCTTCGGCCGCGATGTGGTCAGCTATGTCCGCACCGGGTTTCATTCCGTGCGTGACGCCGTCAAATCGGAAGTGCCGATTGAATTCGAGATTCAACGGGCCCGCGCGATGGTGGACCAACTCGTCCCCGAAATCCGCCAGTGCATGCACGTCATCGCCGAGCAGCAGGTTGACGTCGAACATCTGAACCAGTCGCTGACCAAGAAAGATGCCGACATCGGCAAGCAGCGCGGCGCGCTGTTGACGTTGCGGACGGACCTGGGCAGCGGCAAATCACTGTTCGTTTACGCCGGCCGCAGCTATCAGGCGCAGGATGTGAAACGCGATCTGGCGACACGGTTCGAGCGGTTCAAAGCTGCTGAGGAAATTCTCGCCGCGGATCGGAAGATTCTGTCGGCCCGCGAGCAGACGCTGGGGGCCAATCGCGAAAAACTCGACAGCATGTGGACGGCCAAGAAGGATCTGGAAGTCAAGCTGGAACAGTTGCAGGCTCGGTTGCAGACGGTGCGTGCCGCGGAGACGGTCAGCACGCTGGCCATCGACGATTCGAATTTGAGCCATGCCCGCAAGCTGATCGCCGAGTTGAACAAGCAGCTCGACGTGAAGGAAAAGGTGATGGACGCCGAGGGGAAATTCACCGGTTTGATTCCGGTGGAAGCGACCGAATCGCCTGCGGTTCCGGACGACATCGGCCAGCAGATCGACGCGTACTTCGACGCCGACGCCCCGGCCGACGCGGGTTATGCACAGAAGTCGTGATGCAATCCGGAAGCCCAGGGGTTGCAACCCCTGGGCTTCCTCGCAATCAAATATGATCCGCCGTGGCGGGGAACACGTTACACTGGAAATCACACACGGTTTCGTTCACGACGCTGATTTCGCAGGCTCTACCGATGAAATTCACCTACCCCTCCGATGCCCGGCCCGTCGATGGATACACCATCCGTCGCGGCATTCATCGGGGGGGTTATGGCGAGGTCTACTATGCGGTCAGCGACGCGGGCAAAGAGGTCGCCCTCAAGCTCCTCACGCATGATCTGGAGACCGAACTCCGCGGCATCCGCCAATGCCTGAACCTCAAGCATCCGAATCTGGTCTCGCTGTTCGATGTCAAAACGGACAGCGACGGCGAGCATTGGCTGGTGATGGAATATGTGCATGGCTCGAACCTCGAAGATGTGCTGACAGCATTCCCGCAAGGCCTGCCGCTGGGTGAAGTGCGCGACTGGCTCGCCGGTCTGGTGGAGGGGGTCGAGTTCCTGCATGATCGCGGACTCATTCATCGCGATTTGAAACCAGCGAATATCTACCGCGAAAACGGCGTGGTCAAAATCGGGGATGTCGGCCTGTCCAAGCGGCTCGATGGAGCACGCGGCCAGCACACCGAAAGCATTGGCACCGTCTACTACATGGCCCCGGAGATCACCCACGGGCAGTATGGCCCGCAGATCGATGTCTACAGCCTGGGCATCATTCTGTACGAAATGCTGACCGGTAAGTTGCCGTTCAATGGGGAAACCTCGGGCGAAATTCTGATGAAACAACTCTCCGCCGCCCCCGATCTCGCCGCTGTCGCGCCGAATCTGCGACCGATGCTGGCACGCGCGCTGGAGAAAGATCCCAAGCAGCGGACACCTTCGGCCCGGCAACTGGGGATCGAATTCGAGCAGGCGTTATCGCCGACGGCAATTCCGGAATCGCATTTTGTGAAGGGTGCGACACGCCCGGTGCCTGTCACCGTGGAAGCCGCGCGGAAGGAGACCGATCGCAAGCGCGACACCGCTGCTCGGCGGCCTGTTTCGCCGCCGCCTGTGGCAGTGCGGCGGTCTGCGGATCGCGAGCCGGTGGTCTTTGAGAAATCGAATCGCCGCTTTGTGTGGGGTCTGGCGGCGATGGTCATCATCGCCCTGTGCATTCCCTGGCAGCGGATGAGTTGGGGTGATGCCGGCGAAACGGCGGGCATTCTCGGTTTTTACGGCGGAATCGTCTTGTTGATGTTGTGGGCCAGCGGTCGTTGGAAGCCGGCGTCGAACACATTGTTCTCACGCCTGTCGGGATCGCCTCCCGCCCCGATGCAGTTCGCTGATTGGACAGGCTCGCTGGCCTTGGGGAGTCTGGCGGCGATCATCATTTCGTCCGCCTTGCTGTTCATGCCGCTGGAGTATATTCACGGCCCATGGCAGATGCGGAAACCGGAAGCGGTGGTGTTCTTCACAGCCGTCTCGGTCCTCGGAGTGTGGGCGGTCATCGGATTGAAGTGGTTGGCACAGCGTACGCCGTGGGTAGGCCAGCATCCGCGATTGATGCACGCTTCCGCCGGCTTGCTGCTGGGATCAATCGCGTGCCTGCTCGATGACTTTCTGATGTTCGACTACAACACATTGCGGATGCGCGGCTGGGGCAATGCCATCTTTGATCATCTTGGCGCGAATCCGCTCCTCGACGGACGGCAGCCGACCTGGTTTGGCTACGCCGTCGTCTTCGCGGGTTTGTTCTTTCTTCTCGGCCGGAAGTTTCAGAAGTTGCAGGCCCCGCAGCGCGCGGCCCGGTGGATGATGCGGTATCCGTTCATCGCCGCGTTGTTCGCATTTGGCCTGGTTCATCTGTTCGCCTTCCCCCAATTGCCGGCCGTGCTGTGGGCCGCGACCATTGTGTCCGCCGTGCAACTCGCCGCGCCGTGGCAACCCTCGAAATAGCGATTGAAACAGGATTCTCTCATGCTCCTTACCGGCATTGCGATTGTGGGTCTCGTCTTCACGGCACTGTTATTGGTCGCCACAGCGGTCGGCTCGATTCTGTTCTTCGCCAATCGGCCGGGAACGGGTGTCCGCCGCGTGGGGCGGGCGATTGGTACGGTTTGCGGCAGCCTATTATTGGTGCTGCTCATTTTGGGAATTGGCGCGGGGAGCTTTGCCACAATTCGCCGCGCGCGGCATCCCGCGCCGCCCCATTTAAAACATGCGGAGAAATTGCCGCCGTATTTGCGAGATAAGTCCGTCCCCCCGCATCTGAGACAAATGGAACCCGAGGTGGCGGAAATCCCGGTCGATGCCCTGCTCCCGCCGAGCGACACTCCGACCAACCCTGGCGAACGACCGGCGTGGGTCGATGCGGGAGAAGTTAAGCAAGGGGACGCCACCTATGTGGTGATCTCCAGTCAGCAATTCGCCACGGTCGATGAAGCCCGCGACAATATCAAACGGGCGGCGCGGACGCAGTTGCTCGCGGACTTCGAGAAAACCTACGGGAATTCCACCAAACTCTTGAGCGGTCGCCTCTCGGACGAGACGCTGAGAACTCTCGCTGTGCGGCAGGAATTCGTGGAAACCGTGAACCGCGATTTCGGTAGCTTTACCGCCCCGATGCACCGGTTCTGGTGGCAGATCGAACTTTCGCCCGCCGTCCGCAGCGAACTGTATCCGATGTGGCGCAGCAAGGAGCAGGAGATTCGCACCATGGTCGTCGCCGGCAATCTGGCGTTAGCCACAATCGGGCTGGTGCTCGTCTCGTGGTTCACCCGCCGGAAGACAGTGATCCCGGATCCTGTACCCGCACGTCCTGTCTCCGCCGCGGTGCTCGGCCTGGGCGCAGCAGCCCTGCTGGCGGAACGGTGCAAACGCTGGTGGAAGTGAGCCAGAAGACCAAATGATTGATCTCACGCAGAGACGCAGGGGTCGCAGAGATATAGAGATATTTGGATGTCGTGGATTGAGTGCCAAGAGTGCTTGGAAATTCCCATCAGATTCAATCTCGACTCCCTTAGACCCAGCTTTTGACTGCTGGCTTTTCTCAGCGTCCTCTGTGTCTCTGCGTGAGATCCCGCCTGGTGTTCCAGACGATGTGTCACGACCCATGACGACGGGACAAAATCGAGTTGAACCGTCTATGATGCGATCATCCGTCTGGGTGTGATCCCGCAACCTCGATTGTCATTGGAAGCGAGACGTGTCTGATCCTGTGGCCGATGCTGAACTGGTTCGCCGCATTCGGGCGCAAGATCCGGCTGCGTGGCAGGAACTGATCGCGCGGTATGAACGGCGGCTGCTGGCGTTTGTCGAGCAGCGATTGGGAGATCGGACCGCCGCCGAGGACGCCGTGCAGGAAACGTTTCTTGGTTTCCTGCGTGCTCTGCCGAATTACGATACCGCGACGCCGCTGGAATCATTTTTATTTGCGATTGCCGCGCACAAGTTAAAAGACGTGTTGCGGCAGCGCGGTCGGCGGCCGTTTTTGTCGATCTGGAATCGCGGGGAGGATTCGACGGCAGAGGAACCCGCCGGGCGCGGCCGGCGGGCTTCGGCGCTGGCGCGATCGGCGGAGCAGCATAAATCGGAAGAATACGTCCTCTCCCAGGCGCTGCGGGAACTGGTGCAGACGTGGTACAGCCGCGGCGAGTTCGAGCGGCTGGCCTGCATCGAACTCCTGCTCGTCCTGGGGCGTTCCAACAAGGAAGTCGCCGTCGAACTCGGGATTTCGGAACAAGCGGTGGCGAACCACAAGCAGTTCGTGGTGCAGAAACTGAAAGCCGCAGCGGTCAAACTGCCTGATACCGATCTACGGCGATACGGGCTTTGAGCTCAAGGCGTTGTAATGTGCAGTGTGATGTCGCCGACTGCGTGTTTCCTCTCTCTCGGCTGGAGCATTGGTCTTGAGACCATCCTGATGTCTTAGGACAAGCGTGCTGTCTTTGGCTTGGTCCCCTCTCCCCCGTGGGGGAGAGGGGACCAAGCCTAGTAGTCGAGCGCTTTGACGAGGCTCACAATGCTGAGCATCCAGCCGTATTCGGTGGGCCTCGCAAAGCCTCGACCACACCCTACTTGGAACAGAGCGGGGTCGTCCGGTTTAAGAATGTAGAGCACTTGCTCCGCAAGTGCCAGTTTTTGCACTTGCGGAGCGAGTGCTCTACATTCTGGATCACAACCGGCTCTCATGGGAGCAGTTGCGTTTGATCACACCTCAAACGGTTCCATATGCACGACCACGCCGGCGACGGTGGGGACCTGATCTCTAATCTCCGCTTTGACGTGGCCGCCGATCGCGTGGGCGTCGCGCAGTGGGAGCAGCGGTTCGGCCTGGACGTGGATTTCCACGAAGTACCGCAGGCCGGCCCGCCGGACGAAGAGTTTTTCCACGGCCATTACGCCGGGAACCTGCGCGGCCGTTCGGCGGACCTGCTCGACGAAAGTGGTCTCCGGCGTGCGGTCCATTAAGTCGTGCAGCGCGCCGCGAAGAATCAATCCACCGTTGACCAGAATGATCGCGGAGGCGACCAGTGCGGCCCAATCGTCGGCGGCTTCCCATCCCGGCCCCATCACGACAGCCAGGCAGATGCCGACGAATGCCGTGGCGGATGTCACCGCATCGCTGAGATGATGCCAGGCGTCGGCCTGTAACGACCGGCTGCCGAGGGCTTCGCCAGTCTGCCGGACCCGTTGCGAGACGAACCATTTCACGATGACCACCAGCACCAGCACGCCAAGCGTCCAGGCCGCGGGGGCGTGATGGGGCAGGCGAATTTCGCGGACGGCTTCAATCGAGATGCCGATGGCCGTGCCGATCAGCATGAGTGCCACGACTCCGGCGGCCAGACTTTCCGCCCGGCCGTAACCGAACGGATAATTCTCCGTCGGTTCGCGTTCGGAAATCTGCAACCCGAGCAGCACGATCAGCGAGGAGAAGATATCCGCCGTCGATTCCACGGCATCCGCAATGAGGGCATACGAATTCCCAGCGACCCCGGCGACCAGCTTCACCATCGCGAGCAGCGAATTGATCAGAATCCCGAGCTGCGCCGATTGCAGTCCACGGCGAAGATCGAGGGATTCAGGCATCAGCTCATCAATGTGGAGAAGTCAGAGTCAGCGGGTCGCCGCGGCGTATCGTCCCAGCGCCATGAGCGGGAAGTAATGTCGATAGAGATGATAGCGCAGATAGAACACACGGGGGAAGCCGGTGCCTGTGAATTCGGTTTCGTCCCAGGTCCCGTCGGGCAGTTGCGTGTCGATGAGGTAATCGATGCCGCGGTGGACCGCTTCAGAGTCGGCTTCCCCGGCGGCGATCAGGCCGAGGATGGCCCAGGCCGATTGCGAGGCCGTGGGCGGGCCGCTGCCGCGCAGGCTGGGGTCATCATACGATTGAGCCGTTTCCCCCCAGCCGCCACAGGCTTGCTGTTTGGATTTGAGCCAGTCGGCGGCGAGGCGCAGGCGTCGATCGGTGGCGGGAATGCCGAGCTGCGTGAGGCCGACGAGGACCTGCCAGGTGCCATAGATGTAGTTCACGCCCCAGCGGCCGAACCAGCAATGATCGGCCTGCTGATCGTGCCAGACAAAATGCAGGGCCTGTTGAATCCACGGTTCGTTCGTCGGCAGATGCAACCGGGCGAAGGCTTCGAGCACCCGGGCGGTGATGTCGGCCGTGCTGGGGTCGATCATCGCATTGTGATCGGCGAAGGGGACCTTGGTGAAGACTTCGCGCGTGTTGTCGGCGTCGAACGCGCCCCATCCGCCATCGCGGCTCTGCATCGCGCGGAGCCAGCCGATGCCCCGGCGAATGGCGGCGAGCATGGGTTCGAGTTGCGTCATCTCGGACAACGCCGCATCCGCCGTTGCGGAACGGCCGGAGAAGAGGGTCGTTTTAGAATCATCAAAGCCCGGCGATGGCATCGCCGGGACCGTCCCGCCGTCGCCGACGGCGGGCTTTGGGGTCGCATCGCGCAGAAACTCGTACTTCCACTCGACGCCGAACCCCTCCGGCAGGCAACGGCTCAGGGCGATGAGGGCCATGCAGGTGTCGTCGATGTCAGGATAGAATTCGTTGTTGTACTCGAAGTACCAGCCCCCCGGTTCCGTCTGCGGATGCGACAGCGACCAGTCGCCCGGCCGGCGAACTTCCTTCGACAGCAGCCACGTCACGGCTTTTTGAACCGCAGGGTGCTTGCGCGATACGCCGGCATCGCGCAGCGCGATGATGCTGATGATCGTATCCCACACGGGCGACTTGCACGGCTGCAAGCGGATGGTGTCCCGCTCGGCGATGATCAGCTTGTCGAGTTCCTGAATCTGCTGCTGGATCACCGGGGAATCGACCGAATACCCCATCGACTTCAGGGCGATGATGGTCCAGATGATCGGCGGGAAAATCGCACCCAGGCCATCGCTGAGTTGCAGGCGTTCCAGAATCCACCGCTCGGCGAGTTGCACCGCGTGTTTACGGAACGGTTTCCAACCGAGCCGCTCGCCGAACTTGATTGACTGATCGACGCGATGAAAAAACGCGGCCCAATCGATCCAGCCTCGTTGGCCCTCCTGATTCACCCCCGACAACCGACGGGGCAACGTCTTTTGCGGGGACGCGTACAACTCGTCGATGCGATGTTCGGGCGGGAGCGCGGTGATTGGCCGGAAAGCCCACAACAGGCTCAGCGGCACGATGATCGTGCGCGACCATGCCGACATCTCGTAGATGTTCAGCGGCGACCATTTCGGGATCAGCATCAACTCGGGCGGCACCGCCGGGCAGAGTTCGTAATCAATCAGGCCCAGCATCGCCAGGTAATAGCGGGTGAAACTGTTGACCTTCTCGATGCCGCCGGCGGCGAGGATGGCCTGCTTCGCGCGGAGCATGTAATCGGCGGCTGGATCGTGGCCGGTGATTTTGAGGGCGAGATAGGCTTTGACGGACCCGCTGATTTCAATCGGCCCGCCGGGGAACATGGCCCAGCCGCCATGCCGTTGCTGTTGAGCCAGCATGTACGCCGCCGCGGCGTGGGCTTTTTCCGATTGCCCCTGTTCCAGAAACGCCAAGAACAGGATGTATTCGGATTCGAGGATCGTGTCGCCTTCGAGTTCCCCGCACCAATGGCCGTCAGCAGCTTGATGAGCGAGGAGCCAGTCACGTGATTTTTCGAGGGCGGCTTGGGTGCGGGACGCAGCGGTCGCTGCGCGATCTCGTGTGGCGTGACCAATTCCCCCCGGTGACTCACCGGGGGCTAAGACGGCATTCAATGCCTCAGAGACTTCCCGGCGGGGGCCGAATGAGTCGGTCGTCATGTGAACTATCCGTAGGCTTACGACATGGTCGATGGACACCACGTCATATGTCATCCGATTCGAGAGATCAATGCCGGTTTCGCCAGATAAGAACGACGGGTGGCCGGGGCTGGAGCCGTTTCGGCGAAGCCCCGGTTTCGCGATAGGACACGGCGGGCTGACGGCGAGCTGCTCGCCCAGACCGGGGCTTCCTTCGCAAAGCCTCAATCCAGCCCCGGCCACCCAGCCTGTTAGACGGTGGCTGGCTCGCGGGACTGCTCCCACAGGGCACGCGATTCGTGGTCGCCGACGATCACATCGAAGCCGAGGTCTTTGACCATTGCGAAATCGTCGGCGGCCGGCTGGCCTTTCGTCGTCAGATAATCGCTGACGAACATCGAATTGGCGGCGTACAGGCTCATCGCCTGCATCGACCGCAGATTCACTTCCCGGCCGCCGGACACGCGAATCTCGGTCGTCGGATTCGTCAGGCGGAACAGGCAGAGAACTTTCAGGCAATAGCGAGGATCAAGATCGTGCCGTTGTTCGAGGGGCGTGCCGTCGATGGCGTGCAGGAAGTTGACCGGAATCGACGAGACGTTCAGTTCGCGCAATTCGCGGGCGACATCGACGACATCGGCATCGCGTTCGCCCATGCCGACGATCACGCCCGAGCAGAGTTCCATCCCGGCGGCCCGCACGGTCTTCAGCGTTTCGAGGCGGTCGTCGTAGGTGTGGGTCGTGCAGATTTCCGGGTAATGATTGCGGCTGGTGTTGAGGTTGTGGTTGATCCGATCGACGCCGGCCGTTTTGAGCCGCTGGGCCTGCTCGGTCGACAAAAGTCCCAGGCAGCAGCAGATGTGCAGACCGTATTTATCCTTGATCTTTTCGACGGTGCTGGCGATGTGTTCGACTTCGCGATTGCTCGGCCCGCGACCCGACGCCACGATGCAATACGTCCGGGCCTGCGATTCGACCGCCCGCGCGGCTCCTTCCATCAGCTTCGCTTCATTGAGCAGCGCGTACTTCGGAATCTCGGCGTCCGAAATCTTCGACTGCGAGCAATACCCGCAATCTTCCGGGCACAGTCCGCTTTTCGCGTTCTTCAGGAAGTAGAGATGGACCTTACGGCCGAAATGATGCTTTCGCACGCGAAACGTGGCCGCGAGAAGTTCGAGCAGTTCATCGTCGGGAGACTGGAGAATCGACAGCCCTTCGGCGGCCGTGAGTTCGTGGCCCGCGAGAGCCTTCTCGGCGAGGTCATTCCAATTCTGGACACGGATCATGCGGGATTCTTTCGCCACCGGTGGAAGTGATTTCGTGCGGCATAGTGTAGCAACATCGCATAGGAATGTAGAGCACTTGCTCCGCAAGTGCTTTTTTTGGCTGTTGGTCGTCGACCACAACAAACAATCCAACCGTCCGACTTCGTTTTTTGCACTTGCGGAGCAAGTGCTCTACATTCTTAAACGGCAACACCATAATTTTGCCAGCGACTCGCCTGCCGCGTTGGTTGACGTGAGAACACCGGATCGACTATGCATCTGGTCATGCTTCACGCATTCTCAGTTCGCGGGTTGAAACGAAGTCTTTCGCGGATATGCGCCTCATGAAAACGACCTGTCCCCAGTGTGACACGGAATTCGACGTGGAGGCCCAGCGGGTCGGGCAGGTCATCCCTTGCCCATTCTGTCGCGAAGATTTCGTGGTGGACGCCGAGGAAACCGAATCGCTGACCGATTTTGTCGACGACGCCCCCGCGGCCAGCAGTCCGAAAACGAAAACGTGCCCGATGTGCGGGGCGACGAACAAATTCAGCGCGGGTGAGTGCAGTGCGTGTGGGGAATCGCTGACGCCGTTTTCTTTGACGACGCGCGGCCAGGTGTTCCGCGATGGCCAGCGACTGGTGATGACCAAAGGGGCCGAGTTGCCCTATCGCTGCATCAAAACGAATGAAGCGGCCGACAATCTGCTGAAACGCAAACTCTATTGGCATCCGCCGTGGGTGTACATTATTCTGCTCGTTTCACCGCTGATCTACATCATTCTGGCGCTCGTACTGCGTCAGTCGGCGGATGTCAAAATCCCGTTGTGCCAGCGGATTCGCCGCCGCAGACTCTACGCGATCCTCTCGGCCTGGTTCTGCGGGTTAGGCATGTTCGCCATGATCTTCGTCGGCATCATTCTCACCGAACCGCGTTATCTGGGAGATGCCGGGTTGATCGTCGCCTTCGGCGGCTTCTTCGCCGGCTTGATCGGCCTGATCGTGAGCCTGATGTTCGCGAACATCGTCTCGCCGACGAAAATCGACAAAACGCACGTCTGGCTGAAAGGCGTCCATCCCGATTATCTGGATGGGCTGCCGGATTGGGAGGAAGGTTGATGTTGGAATTCGATTGCGTTTGTCATGTTTGCCCGGTCAGACTCATCCACCTCGCCAATCACGTCGAGCTTGCTCCGAGGTGAAAGGCCGCGTCATGGCCGATTCTGAGGACGAACGTTTTTCGCTGAGGAAATGCCTGCCGGGCCAACAACGCCGCCGAAACGAACGATTCGTCTAGGAAGTACGATTTTGATTCCGGTTCGATGGCGACGTACTCGTCCCGATGCTCGACTTCCAGTGTGCCGCGCCATTCGCGGTCGTACAATTCTTTCGCACGCTCGGCAATCGACATCGCTGTCCCCTCAGCTCAACAAGCAGTGAGAATCCACGCAAATCCTATGCGATTTCAGGCGGCAGTTGAAGCCGGTTGTTCGACACATCGTGCTGGATGCTGCGGTCCTTACTTTGGTGAGCAGGGAAGTTCACGATTTAGCCCGCCAGGGCGGCAGAACTATAGCCCAGGACGTGAGTCCTGGGTCGGCTCCTTCAAAGAATGCAGCCCGGAGGGCGACAGAAATTTCTACCGCCCTCCGGGCTGAAATCCATTTAGAATACTGCTTTCCCAGGACTCACGTCCTGGGCTAAGTTCTGACGCCCTGACGGGCCGAAATCAAAGCGACCATCGCGCCGTGAACACAACACTGTCAACAAACATCATCCACCGATGAGCGATCACCGCTTGCTGGATGGCAGTCAATGAACCTCAGCGCGGACATTCCCCCCCCCAACCCCGCCCGGCGAATCCGTCACAAAACCGAACTTTCTGCCTTTTGCGGCGTCTGATAGAATCAGTCAGACGATTTCACGACGTTTTTCCCCGGACCAGAACCATGCGTAACGAATCCGAAGTTCCCGTTTCCGACTCTGCCTTCACGATCCCGGTCGCGGATCGCCTGAAACGCTTGCCGCCGTATCTGTTCGGGAAGATCAATAAACTCAAATACCAGAAGCGGCAGGCGGGGATCGATGTCATCGACCTCGGCATGGGGAACCCGACCGACGCCCCCGATCCGCTGATTATCGAAAAGATGCAGGAAGCCCTGCTCGATCCCAAAAATCACCGCTATTCGGTCGCCAACGGGATTCAGAATCTCCGCAAGGAAGTCGCCGCGCGGTATTTCCGCAAGTATGGCGTCCGCCTGAACCCCGACGATGAAGTCATCGCCTGCCTGGGGTCGAAAGAAGGCTTTTCGCACATGTGTCTGGCGCTGATGGGCCCCGGCGACACGGCCATCGTCCCCGCGCCGACCTTCCCGATCCACGCCTATTCCGTGATGCTCGCCTCGGGCAATGTGATCGCCCTCGATGTGCGGGAGCCGCACAAGTTTCTCGAAAACGTCGCCTACACCTGCGAACACCTTTACCCGAAGCCCAAGCTGGTCGTGGTCAACTTCCCGCACAATCCGTCGGGGACCTGCATCACGCAGGATTTCTTCGACGAACTGGTGCAGCTCGCCCGCAAGTACAAGTTCTTCGTGATCAGCGATTTCGCCTACTCCGACATCTGTTACGACGGCTACGTCGCCCCCAGTTTCCTCTCCAGCCCCGGCGCGATTGATGTCGGCGTCGAACTCACGACCATGAGCAAAGGCTTCAGCATGGCCGGCTGGCGCATCGGTTATTGCGTCGGCAACCGCGAAATGGTCCGCGCTCTCGCCACGATCAAAGGCTACTACGACTACGGCATCTTCCAGGCGATTCAAATCGCCGCCATCGTCGCCATGCGGCACTGCGAATCGGCCGTCGAGTCGATTGCGCGGGAATATCAGGACCGCCGCGATGTCCTGGTCGACGGCTTGAACCGCATCGGCTGGGATGTTGAAAAGCCGAAGGCCGGCATGTTCTGCTGGGCGAAGATTCCGGAACCTTGGGCTCAGATGGGTTCGATTGATTTCGCGATGAAGCTGATGGACGAAGCCGGCATCGCCGTCAGCCCCGGCCGCGGCTTCGGCGAAGAAGGCGAAGGCTATTTGCGGTTGGCCATCGTCGAAAACAGCCAACGCCTGCGCCAAGCCGTGCGTGCGATCGACAAAGCCCTGAAAGTGGAAGCCGCCCCGGCGGCGTAACGCACCGGCGAGCGGCGCGGCGTCAGCCCGCCGTGTGATCGGTTCGTGTGCCACTGGCGGCTGCTCTGAGCCGCCAGTGCGATTGATCGTCGAGCGACAATGTGAGAAGAACACTGGCGAGCCAAAACCCTCGCCAGTAGCACCCGGCGTAATTTTGTCCATTTAGCGACACTTCGCAGAAGCGTTGTGATCCCACGAGGTCCCCATGTCCCAGCAGCCGACATTGGCGGATGTCCTCGACGCCGTGGACCAACTGGACACGGAGTCCCAGGCGGAGTTGGTCGACGTGGTCCAGCGCCGGCTGGCCGAGCAAGGCCGCAAGCGGATTATTGCCAGTGTGGAACAAGCCCGCCAGGAATTGAAAGCCGGTCAAAGCCAGCCCATGACGGCCGCGGAGATCGTCCGCCAGGCCCG
>Ga0105047_10006598_pt1 | contig 19671 bp, 19 predicted proteins | sample MAT04_FD_78384 | JGI IMG/M metagenome (GOLD analysis project Ga0105047, IMG submission 78384) | Freshwater microbial communities from Lake Fryxell liftoff mats and glacier meltwater in Antarctica - MAT-04 (megahit assembly) | ecosystem: Environmental > Aquatic > Freshwater > Ice > Liftoff...
ACGATAACCCCCGCCTCACTCATTTCGTGATAAAGGTCATTGCCCTCACGGGTGCGTTCGCCCACACCGGCAAACACGGAATATCCGCCGTGGCCTTTGGCGATGTTGTTGATGAGTTCCAAAATGACAACCGTCTTGCCGACACCGGCACCACCGAAGGCACCAGCTTTTCCACCCTTGGTGAAAGGGCAGATCAGATCGATGACCTTGATTCCGGTTTCCAGAATCGAAGGTTTGGTGTCCTGCTCAATCAGAGGAGGAGCCGCACGGTGAATCGGGTATTTTTTGGTGAAAGTCACCGGACCACGTTCATCCGTGGGGTCACCGACCACATTGAAGATACGACCAAGAACGCCTTCTCCCACGGGCACGGAGATTGGCGCTCCGGTGTTGGTGACGTCCACCCCGCGCTGTAGCCCTTCGGTGGAACTCATAGCGATCGCGCGCACCCAGCTTTCGCCAAGGTGGGCTTGAACTTCCAGAGTCAGGTGGTTGGTGACCCCGTCCGCTACAAAATCAATTTTGAGGGCGTCGTAGATTTTTGGGATAGGTCCATCGGCGGGATTAAATTCCACGTCCACAACGGGGCCGATGACTTGAACGATTTTTCCTTTGGTGCTCATGATGGTAAAATTTAGCTGAGAGAGAGTTGGGCGGTTGCGATTTCGAGAATTTCGTTGGTGATGGATGCCTGACGGGCCTTGTTGTACTCGAGGGTCAGGTCTTTGACGAGTTGCTTGGCGTTATCGGTGGCGCTTTTCATGGCGACCATGCGGGCACTTTGCTCAGAGGCACGTGTGCCGAGGAGCATCTGGAAAAGCTCAAAATGCACGTAGAAGGGAAGGATGACGTCCAAGACCGAAGAGGGATCGGGTTCGATCAACAGGGTCGAGTCATCGGTGCTGATCTCCACTTTTTCCGTCAGTCCCAACTCATCCAAGCTGGTGATCGGGAGAATGGGCATGGCTGTGGGAATCTGGCTGAGCGTATTGACGAAGCGGGGAAACAACACGGTCACGCGGTCCACTTCACCAGACAGGTAGCGCTCAATGGCAAATTTTGAGATGCTCTTCGATTCCATCGAGGTGGGCTGGTCTTTGAAAGGAAACTCCGCAACAACTTTACGTCCGGTCCGGACAAGGAGCTGGGTGCCTTTGCGTCCCACAGAAACAAAATCTGTCTTGTCCTTATCGTAAGTGAGGGCTTCTCTGCCAAGGTTGGTATTCAAACCGCCACAGAGTCCTCTGTCTGTGCTGAGGAGAATTACGAGTTCACGCCCGCCGGGTTCGCGCTCTGCGAGGAGGGGGTGCATGCTGTGATCCACGCGGTCCCGCAATGAGACCAACACCTTGTTGAGAAGGATGGCATACGGCCGACCCGCGATTGCGGCCTGCTGGGCTTTGCGCATCTTCGAGGCAGCCACCATCTGCATGGCTCTGGTGATCTGCGAAGTGTTTTTGACCGACTTGATGCGCCGGCGGATGTCTCGAAGAGAAGGCATGAACTAGAGGTTAAATTTTTTGAATTCCTCGAGCGCCGTGGTCAGTTCCTTTTCGATCTCTTCATCGAACTGTTTTTTCGCACGCACCTTGTTGAGAAGCTCCTCTTTGCGGGTGGTGAGGTAGTCCTGCATCTTGTTCTGATAGGTTTTAACCTCCTCGACGGCCACATCATCAAAAAAGCCTTTTTGCATGGCCCAGATCATGACGGCTTGAAGCTGGACTTCCATGGGCCGGTATTGTGGTTGTTTGAAAAGCTCCACAATGCGCTGACCACGATCCAACTGCGCCTTGGTGCGGGCATCAAGGTCACTTCCGAACTGGGCAAAAGCTGCGAGTTCGCGGAACTGGGCTAGATCCCCTTTGATTTTTCCAGCGACTTGCTTCATGGCTTTGATCTGCGCGGCCGAGCCCACACGGGAAACCGAGAGGCCGACCGAGATGGCCGGGCGGATGCCCTGATAAAACAAATCCGTTTCGAGATAAATCTGACCATCCGTGATGGAGATCACATTTGTGGGAATGTAAGCGGACACGTCACCAGCCTGGGTCTCGATGATGGGCAGGGCGGTGAGAGAACCATTACCGGCGGCCTCACTAAGTCGGGCCGAGCGTTCCAACAACCGGCTGTGGAGATAGAAAACGTCGCCGGGATAGGCTTCGCGTCCTGATGGACGTTTGAGGAGAAGGGAAACCTGACGGTAAGCCGCAGCGTGTTTGGAAAGATCGTCAAAGACAATGAGCGCATCCATGCCATTGTCCATGAACCATTCCCCCATGGAGGCCCCGGAGAACGGTGCAATGTATTGATCGGTGGCAGCATCCGAGGCCGTGGCAGCGACGATGATCGTGTATTTGAGAGCATCATGCTCCTCAAGGACGCCAACCACCCGCGCGATGGTGGCATTCTTCTGCCCGATGCCCACATAGATCGAATACATCGGGCGGAAGCCGGGGTCTCCCGCGGCTTCGCCTTCCTTGTTAATCTTGGCTTGGTTGAGAATGGTATCAATGGCAATGGTCGTCTTGCCAGTGGCGCGGTCGCCGATGATCAACTCGCGCTGACCCCGGCCAATCGGGATCATCGCGTCAATGGACATGATTCCGGTTTGGACCGGCTGGTTCACGCTTTTACGTTTGATGATGCCTGGAGCAATTTTTTCGACAGGATAAAATTCTTTGGAATCAATTGGACCTTTGCCATCCAGGGGGCGGCCCAAGGCATCGACCACGCGGCCGAGGAGGCCTTTGCCGACAGGGACCGAAAGCAGCCGTCCAGTCGTCTTGACTTCATCGCCTTCGCTCACGCCAGTGTAGTCACCCAGAATGATGGCACCCACTTCGGTCTCTTCCAAGTTGAGGGCCAACCCGTAGAGGCCACCAGGAAACTCCAGCATTTCATTCAGCATGGCACCGCTCAATCCTTCGATCTTGGCAACACCATCGCCAATCTCGCGGACGGTCCCGACATTGGTCTTGGTGGTCGATCCGCTTTGGATGGAGTGAATTTTGTTTTCGAGTTCTTCGAGAATGGTGCTCATGGTTTATTGGATAGGTGAAGGGATTATTAGAAAGTGGCTGTCAGATTTGGCTTTTGAGTTTGGCGAGGCGGGCGAGGACGCTGCCGTCCCACACATCGCTTCCAACCTGGATGCGGAGACCGCCGATCAGATCGGGCAAAACCCGGAACTCCGTGGTGAGATCCTCACCGAACCGGGAATGAATAGTTTTGGCGATCGCCTCGGCCGAGGCCGCAGGCAATGGCGTGGCACTGACAATCGTGGCATGACGCCGTGCGAGTTCGAGCCGTACAAGTCGGGAGAGCTCCTTCAGGGCCGCAAAATATCCCCGGGGCTTGGACTGGGTGAGTCCCGTGATGATTTGAGAAACCCGCGAGGCATCGAGCTTGCCGTTTTCAGTGGCAAGTCGGAAAAGGTCTCTTGCGAGTTTGCGGGATTCGCGGCTGATCTTCATGCGGCAAGCTGACGGGCGGTTTCGTCAGAGAGGCGTTTCTGGTCATCCGCCGTCAGGACCTTTCCGGTCACTTTGGCGGTGGTATCAACCACAAGGCCGATGAGTTCTTTTTTGACATCAGAAACCATCTTGCCCCGTTCGAGTTCGATGGTTTCCTGGGCGCGGTGGATGATTCCTTCCGCTTCTTTGATGGCCTGTTGGGTGGCTTTCTGAGAGTGGAGTTCGCTGCTGAGGCGGGCTTCTTCGAGGAGCTTTCCAGCTTCGTCATTCGCCTTGCGCAGGATTTCCTGATAGCGCAACTCAGCCTCGGCGAGTTGGCGTTTGATTTTTTCTGCGTTTTGCTGACCTTCTTCAATGCGGCGACGACGCTCATTAAGCATCGCAAGCACGGGTCCAAACGCATATTTGCTCAGAATGAAATAAACGATCAGGAAAAGAATGACCTGAGCAAGGAATTTCGGAAGTGTGACTCCGAAGGTGCTGAAAATTTGACCAAATGCGTCCATGTGATGGGAAGGTTGGGGAGGCGGCCTTGGAAGACCGCCTCCCCGGGGTTGGATTGTTATTTGCCGATGAGCGTCATGATCAAGGCATAGATGGCGATAGCTTCCGCCAAGGCCATGCCTATGATGCTCAGGGTGAGCACTTTGCCGGATGCACCGGGGTTGCGGCCAACGGCCTCAACGGCTTTGGCGCCGATCATACCGATGCCGATAGCGGCCCCGGCTCCTGCGACGGCAAGACCAATGTTGCCAGTGACTCCGCCAGCGACTGCTGCGGCTTCTGCTGCGATTACAAGTGAGTTCATGATATGTTATTTATGTTGTTGGGATTTCCGCCGCCCGCAGTCTTTGCCACGGTCCCGGCGGAAAAGTGTTAGTGCTCTTCGTCTTCGTCGTGGCTGGTGGAAAGCTGGATATAAACGGCACAAAGGAGCGTGAACACGGTGGCTTGGAGCAGGCCGACCAGGAGTTCAAGAAAATAAAACGGAATTGGAAGAGTGACCGAAGCGATGGAAGCTGCCCAGCCTGGAAGCCCCACCTGCTTGCCAATCCCAATCATCGTTGTCAGCAAGTTCTCTCCAGCAAAAATGTTGCCAAACAAACGTAAGGAAAGTGCCACGGGGCGGAACAGAATCGAAACGATCTCAATAATACCCACAAAAAAGAAAATGGGAATCAGAAGAAGTTTGACAATGCCCTGCAATCCTCCTTTGGGTCCGAAGGTGTGTTCCAGAAAACCTCTCAACCCAACCTCGGAAAGCGTCCAGTAAACCCAGAGTGCCATGAAAACAAGAGCCATGCCGAGGGTCATGTTCAAATCCGCCGTGGTGGGACGCAACAAAGGCACATCGACCGAAAAGCCCGTTGGAGTCTGGTGACCCCAACCAATGGAGCCCACACCAGGGAGCAGAGCAAACCAGTTTGAGAACAAAATAAAAATAAACAGCGTCACCAAAAACCCAAACACGCGGGAGACCATGTGTTTGCCCACGATGCTCTCCACGGAATCATGCAGAAATTCCACGAGCGCTTCAAAAATGTTCTGAGTGGGGCCCGGAACAAGCATCATCTGACGCGTGGCTCTGCGGGCTACAAGGATCACGGCCACGGAAACCAGCAAGCTGACAAAGATCGAGTTGGTAAGCCATTCCAAGTAGCCGACCCCAAGATACTCCTGCCCGAAATTGGGAGCATCAATGGTTGGGAGTGCAGCGGCTAAATTCAAAAGTGGCATGGTTTCAGGGAACTGCGGACATCCCACTTTGGCCATGACCGATGCGGATAAAAACGCTGGAAATGGACCGAGGGAGCTCGGCAGAACGAATCTATTTATCAGAATCTCATCAAACGACAAGTCAAAATGCGAAAAACGCAAAAAAATGGTGTGATGGAAAGTGGGGGAGTTGTCATTTCGCCCGCCAGTTTTGCCGGCGCCAATCTCTGGGCGCTTGTCCGAACTGCTGCTTGAAGCGGCGTGAGAAATGGTAGGCATTGGAGAAGCCGGTTTGATAGGCCACCTCGGCCAGGGACAGCCCGGTTTCGCCAAGGAGTTTTGCGGCGTTCCTGACGCGTGTTCTCCAAACCACTTCCATGGGCGTCAGCCCCATCTGGTCATTCGTCAGTTTTGTCAGATGACCGCGGCTGACCCCGGCCCGCTTGGCCAGAGCGGTGAGGCTGGTTTTTTCTGATCCCAAGGATTCCAGCGCGTTTTGGAAACGCCCGAGAGCTGGCGTTCTCAACGCAGGGAAATTTTTGGGAAGCCGGTCTTGCAGGCTGGCAGCAAACGTCCACATGGTGGCGATGACCAAGGAGACCGTGGGACGTGGTTGTGATGGGTCAGCTCTGGTGGACAGGCCAAGCTTGATAAGGGCTATCGTCACAGCCGGGCATTTTGACGGCTGGTGGGTCGCTGATGCAGGAAACGTCATGCTGACGGGAAGATCCCCGGGGAGCAACTGACACCAACTGTGGCGTGTTTCCGTTTGCCGGGAAAACTGAAATTCCTCCCGATGTCCCGGCGCCAGAAGGAGGCCCATACCCGGATGGAGGTCCAAAGGGACACCATCGATTTTGACCATGACCTGTCCGCGGTGCACTACCACGAGTTGATGGTTCGTTTGCAAGCGGGGACCATGTCGGCCTCCTTTCCGATAGGTCACAATCCCAAACCCGGAGGTTCCGCTGAAACGCTCCGCGCGATGATGAATCTCAGATATCTTTTTGGAATTTGCAGACATTTTCAAATCGTTTAAATACCCTAAATTACTGATAATGATCACCGCCCAAGAATCCTCAAACAAAATTTCAGATATGCTCCCATTCTCCAGTTGGGAAGGAGGCCGGCCGCCGGAGGGGTGGTTTGCAAGCCCCTTGGATGAGGCTGCCGGCTCGTTTTACCGAAAGCAGGGATTTCTTGTTTTGGACCGGGTGTTGAATCATGACGAAGTTAACGCGATCTCTGACGAAGCAGCAAAGATCTGTCGCAATGCTGATGGAGTGATTGACGGAATAACGCCCGCTCCGGCGCATGTCAGCGATGATGAGGTGATGCAAAACACACTGTGTATTCATTTCCCGCACAAGCTTTCGAGCGTGATGGCCGAGACGCTTTCCCATCCCCGCATCGTGCAGGCGCTGACCACAACCATCGGCCCCAACGTGAAGTGCATGCAATCCATGTTGTTTTTTAAAGCGGCGGGGAAACCCGGGCAGGCCTGGCATCAGGATGAAGATTATATTCCGACTCGTGACCGTTCCTTGTTGGGGGCCTGGATTGCGCTTGATGATGCCACCGTAGAGAATGGGTGTTTGTGGATCATTCCCGGTTCCCAGAAGCCGGGCATTTTATGGAAGCAGGAATGGCATGGAGATCGCGGTTTTGATTGTGCGCTGGAATCCCGGGGGTTCCCCTACACGGCAGCCGACGAAGTGCCCGTGGAGGTCAAACGCGGGTCCGTGGTCTTTTTTAATGGATACACGCTTCACCGTTCCCTTCCCAGTCGTGCCAAAACAGGAGATCTACGGGCCTTGGTGAACCACTATATGAGTGCGGAATCCTTTCTGCCATGGAGGCATACCGATCAAACCTCCATGGCCATGCAGGATTACCGCGATATTGTGATGGTGGCCGGCAATGACCCGTACGCATGGAAAGGCACCGAGAACCTTGCCAAAGCTTTTGTGAGAGCATCCGGCGATGGTGGCTGTGTGAGCTGGGTGACCAAGCAGCCGCTGCCTTATCAGGATGAAATCGCCTAGTTGGCTGGAACTGGGCTTGGGCTTTTAAAAGCCTCTCTGAGAACTGGTTTTAAAGCCGCCGTCCAAATTGCATAACCTTCTTTGTTAAGGTGGATGGTATCTTTATACAATCCGGGATCAATGTTACCATCAGGTCTAAGGAGCGGCTTGCCCGCTTCGAAAAACGTCACGTGGCCATCCGCTTTGGCGATTTCTTGGACACTTTTGTTAAATTCTAAAAAGGCTCCGGAGAGCTCTGCGCGAAGGGGGCTGGGTTTGATGCCCATAACCACGATGGGAACATCTCCCAGATTTTCACGGATGGTGGTGAGAAAATCTGCAACCCTGGCAGCAGCCTGCTCTGGTGTCTGTTTGGTTGCGATGTCGTTTTCCCCGATATACGTCACGATCAAGCCTGGTTTGTAGGGAAAAACAAACTCTGTAAGGTGTTCTTTGATTAGGGGAATTTCGGCGCCTCGGATGCCACGGTTCACGATCGGAAATTCTGAAAAATCCTCCTCCAGTGAATACCAGAGATCAAAGCTTGAACTGCCCACAAAATGGATGCCTCCCTCGGGCGGTTTGGCTTTAAGGTCGTTGGCCCTGAGCTCCGCAAGCCGGATCGCAATTTTTTGCGGGCCTGTGAGGCGGGGGGTGGCTGTTGGCGCCGGTGGCTGCCCGGTGGCGGCCGGCTCGGCAAAAGCGCTTGAAGCCAGGACGCAGCAGAGAAGAACAGTTTTGATCATGCGTGCCATTGAAAACTTATTTCCCAGGGACGGAGGCTTTTCCGTTGGCTCCGATGTTGGCAGGTTTGGTGATGCCAATGAGGGCATCAAAATCCACATCCGGAAAAATGTCCTTTGGAAGGTAGGTGCTGATATCCGTCCCGGCTCCAAGAGCGGGGCTATTCGATGCAGGACGAAAATCCTGTTTTTCAGGGTTCATAAAAAGCGCATCCAGATCGCCGTTTTCCACTTCGCCGACTCCCATCTCCCAGGCATATTTTGCCGACTGAAAGCTGTTGAGTGCGGTAAAAATATTATGCGTGTGGGTGATTTTCAGGTCGGCGTTTTTGTGCTGACTGGTTCCAAGTCCGTCCAAGATGTTATTGACGACCACGTAACTTTTATCGGGGTCCTTGCCCAAATTAAGGGACGCATGGGCCTCAGCATTCACAAAGGTATTGTTCGCAAAAACGATTCGCCCAGTGGTCCATGGTCCCCGCTTGGTATTCGGCCACTCGTTCACGTTTTTATATTTCCCGCCTCCACTTGTGATGTTGTTTAAGAAGTAGAGCGGTCCGCTGTCTTGGAATGTGATGGCGTTGGTGGAGTTAGTGACGACGTTTCCCGCAATAAGCACATTTTCTGAAGCCACATAGAAGGTCATCGCATTGGCATGGGTTCCCAGAATGTTGGAGATCCTGTTATTGAGGATTTGTGAGCGCTTGCCAGTATACATGACAAGCGCGGTCAGTCCGGCATGTTCCAGGCGGTTGTTTTGGATGATGATATTTTCCCCCTTGGTGACAAAGATTGCGCGATGGCTTTTGTTCCAAAGAATCTCATTGTCTTCCACGATGGCATCCACGGTATCGTCCATAAAGATGGCACCATATCCTCTGTCCCCGGACATATTGTGGTGAATGCGGTTATTCTTTAAATGGTAGCCTCCCTTAGGTCCGACGCCTCGGGTTGCGGTTGCAATGCCGCAGCCCCCCAGCTTATCAGCTCCTGCAAATTTCCGAATCTCAAATCCTTCGATGTGGATATGGCTTTCCTTGCCCAGATCGAATCCCCGCTGACGAACGGATCGCGAGATGCGGGCATCCAAATTTTCGGGGGATAACGGCCACAACACGATGAGGCGTTTGCCGGAGGCATCCGGCTCGCCCACCGAATACTCGCCCGGTTTGTCGATCGCGTGGGGGCTGTTGTGAATCGCAAAATACTGGTCCCGCCCATCGGCATAGATCGAATTTTTTCCGATATCTTCAAAAGTGACCGTTTGCGTGGCGGGATCATAGCTCTGAACGTCAAATCTGCGCGTGAAATTAGGGTTCACCCAGATGAGCAGCGAGGCTCCTTGGAAATGCGAGGCATCCTTCGAAGTCAAAACGGTTGGATCGGTGATGGAGGTTGTCGTCAGGTTGTCCTTGGTTACCGGATAGAAGGAATCCCTGCGGTCGTGGAAAAAAGGATCCGCCGGATTGGGATCCTGGGAAATCCAAAGAAACTCGTCCTCCTTTGTCGCGGGGTTGATTTCATGCAGATTGAGAAGAAACGGGGAATCGACCGTCACCTCGGTGAAATACAATTCTTTAAAGTTCGGGTTTCCGCCGGCCTGTTCGGCCGATTCACATTTTTTCCAACCTGTCACGATTTCGGACCCATCCAGAATCGCGCGCCCTTCGCCCCAGCCCGTGCCGCGATATGTGATCCGGCTGCCCGGGTTTCCACTCGCCGGAATCTTGATCTCTCCGCGATAGATCACTCCGCCACGAAATTGCACAACATCCCCCGGCCCTAATACCACCGAAGCCGCCTTCCCCTCCGCCTGAGAATCCCCCGGCGCATGTTTCCACGCCTCGGCTTGAGTGGTTCCCGATTTACTGTCACTTCCCTCCGCAAAATCCACAAAATACTCCGCAGCACCCGCGAAAAGTTGCGCAGCCAATAAGACAAAGATCGGAATAATGAAACGGAGACGAGCGACTGTTCGGAGAGAGTTCATAAGATCCACAATGCTAATCAAATGAGTGATCTATTCAAGAGGTTTTATCACTTAGTTCGAGTCATCGGCCGCACTGGATGACAGGCACCGCCAGACTTCGGGCAGCTTGCCTCGGACCAAACCTGCGCCGGATTCTGGTAAGCTGGACGGGGTGAGGGGGAACATAACATAAATTCCCCCTCTACTCCCACGACAGAACCACTGCGGACCCGTTCACAGGGGCATCTACTAAAACGGAATTCGGGCGGATGGTAACAGGAAGGGGGGGGCCGTTCTCGCTGGTCGCGGATGCAGTTTTGGCACCATCGGCTGGAACCACAACGGTGAGTGGACCATTAAAAACGTCCTTTGGCTCCGCTGTGCTGGTGACCCGAAAACGAATGCTCCGGTCTTTGTTCTCAAGGATTTCCAGCTTTGCGTTTTCGCGTGTTCGGATGTATCGACCGACATCACCCATGGGGGCCACCCAAAGAACGCTATCCTGAGACTTTAGCCACTCGCAGTGTTCCCGAAACACATCCTTGCTGTCAAAGGGCGTGTATCCTCCGACGATGGAGTGAATCACGGCGGTGTGCCATTCTCCGGTTTTTGTGGCTTCCTGAAGCTTGGCCCGGGTGTCCGCATCGGACCACGGACGATTGGGACGGTTGCCGTAAGCCATCGTGCCTGTGCGAATGAAAAAGTGTTTTTCCAGGATTTTGGCCTTCACCCGCGGGTCGCTTGCGTTGCTGCCGCCCGGAGCGGCATACGAAATTGGCGTCAGACCAATGCGCTCAATGATGGTTTGGCGGGATCCATTAACCAATTGGTCTAACTGGTCGTCGGTGGCTTCATGCAGCTTAGCTTTTGTTAATCCATGGGTCCCAATTTCCTGACCGTCAGCACTCATCTGCCTGGCACGATCCCACGGGATAAACCGCTCCGACCGCTCCACGCCTTCGCCCATTCCTTCGGGGATGATAAAAAATGTCCCCTTCAAACCCAGCGGATCAAGGATCTCCAACGTGGCATTCACCTCCGCTAAAAAGCCATCGTCAAAGGTCAGGCTGAGAGCCGCTTTTCTGTCCTGGGAATAAAGCGCAAGGGTGGGGGATGTCATAGGCTTTGAGGTGTCGGACCAAAGCAGCGGGCTCAGGGAAAATCCGATGAGCAGTGTGACGAGTTGGGTTTTCATGGGTGGGTCGCTTTTAAGGGCATGGATGCCTGAATTCCGGGGGGTATCGTCTCTTCGCATTCCCTGAGATGTTAGCTTCGGATAAGTAATTCTCCTCAAAGAATTGTCAAATGTCAAACATGTGATCTATATTAATAAAATGAGCTTAAAGACTGTTGCTGGATTCCGTTATTGGGCAATCGCCCTGCTGACCCTGCTGAGTGGATCGTTCCTGACAGAATCGCGGGCCGAACTCATGGCATCTTCGGAGGCAGGGGGACCCCGGAAAGTCAATGTGGGGACATCCATTTTTTCGGTTTTCGAGACGCAGCGTCCTTATGAAAGTTTGGAAAAGCGTTTGGAGGAGATTGGTCAGCGGCTTGGGGAAATGGGTGCCGAGGTCCGAGCCGGGTATGGGCGAGGTTTGGACGTGGCCGTGTTTCCGGAATTGTCCCTCAATCATGACGCCACGCTGCCCATTGCGACCATGTTGAAGGAGATCGGCGTTTTGTGTGAACCGGAGCTGCGCGGGTCGGCTAGAAAAAAACGGGACGCAGCGCTGGCGGCATCGAATGCCACGGAATGACTGGCGGAGGGGGGAGGATTCAGGGTCGAAACTTCATCACCCGCACGTCCGGGATCTCGTCAAAATGCAAGTCAGCAGTGAGCACTGGCACCCCGGCTCTTATCGCGCAAGCGGCGATGATAATGTCTGGCGATGGCAACGTGCGACCGCCACGATCGAGCTTCCACGCAAGCCCGGCGGCTTCCTCCCAGAGCAGATTGTCCATGGGCACATTGCAAAGAATGTCAAAAAACGCGGCGAGGGCATCGCGCTGTTTCGGTGCCTTTTGCCCGCGAAGCACCTCCACCCGCACCATCCCGCAAATATAGATGTTCTCAAATCTCTTCCCAAGCCAAGCCGCAGGATCCGTCCCGCCTCTCAGCAACGAGATATAGACATTGCTGTCAACGAGCGCGACGCTTGCCATACTTCGGGGGAGTCTCTTTAGCGCGCAGCGCCATCAAATCGTAGTTGGGGTCAACCCCCGCCCGGAGTTCTTCAGAATTAAATCCGAGCCCTTTCTTGAAAAATTCTTTCAACCGCGCTTTCCGATCCAACTCCCGCAAGGCCGTATCGACCGCTTCCGTCTTGCTCGCGAATCCATGCGTTTTGACGATCCGCTCGAGCAATTCTTTATTGATATGCATCGTCATCTTCATGCCATACACGGTATGGCATCCCCGCCCCGCGTCAACAAGTTTTCTCTCACACTGCCCCATTGATGTGGCTGATTTTTCAAAAAGAGCGATCGCATGGGGGCCTCAAGGCAGTTGCAGATAGGGAGCCAGCCGCTCAAAAGTTTTTGGGCCGATGCCTTCGACACGAAGCAGGTCCTGGAGCGAAAGGAAAGGCCGCGCTTCAATGATGCGATTTGCGGTGATTTCGCCGACTCCGGGGAGGAGCATGAGTTGGTCGCGGGCGGCGGTGTTGGGGTTGATTTTCTGGCCGGCAGAGAGCTTGGGGGCACTTGTCGCGAGGCCCAGTTCTTCGCTTTCCTGGCGTTCCGCCTGACGCTCCACAGCAAGGAGGTCCCAGTTGGTTTTGGACCATGCGCCCGCTCCACGCTTGGCGGCCTGAAGCTCAATATCCTGGAGGAACGCCCGGTATTCTTTTGATGATTTTCCCGTGGGGGTTTCCCGACTGACGCCGAAGGCTCTGGCCAGACCCTGACGAACCAAACGCTCGGCAAGGTCTTCCCCATCTGCGGTGATTACGAAGGCGTAAATGCGCTTGTATTTGCCGTCGCCCCTCGCATCGGAGAAAGCCGTATGGACGGAAAAAGGCGCATTGAGCGCCACAGCAACTTCCTCGGCCGCTGCCTCACCGAGGGCCTTGGCCGCAGCGATTGATGCTTCGGGGTTTCTTCCGAACTCGGAGATTCCGAAATAGCGTTGTTGTTCCCGGAGACGCCTGGCATCGGATTCGTCGTTGACGTGCCATTCGAAGCAGTCTGCGCCGTAAAGCCGGATCGTGTGTAGGGTGCCATCTTGCGCCTGGATCTGGAAACTATCTCCATCCGCCCACCCGGTGGGGACAAACGTGCAGTTATCCAAGGTCTTGAGATCTTGCCCGGTCGCGGAGGCAAGCGAGAGGAACATCATGGCCAACAGTGTGGCCATTCGCCTGTTTGCAGGTGGGCTCATGAAGTCGGCGTGACGGGGAGAGGATTTTCCCAGGCCTCAAGCAATCGGCGATGACGCAAGACTTCTTCCTGGGCATCAGGTTCCTTTGCCAGATTTTTCATTTCTCCGGGATCATTGTTCAAATCATAAAGCGCCTCGGCGGGTTCGCCGATGGAGAAGTGCATGTATTTAAAATCCGGGGTTCTGACCACCCGGGCAAAAACCTCGTGGCGTTTGGGGTCCGTATCCACATGAATGACCGCAAAGGGCCGTCCCTCCGCATCCGGGTTTTCCAGAACACCCCGCAAACTAACACCCGGGGTCCTAAGCGGTGAGGGGGCCCCGGCAAAATCGCAAAAGGTTGGCAGCAGATCCACGCCGGATGCCACGTGCGTCCTACAAATTTTTCCGGCGGGAATCGTCCCAGGCAGCCTTGCGATGAGGGGAACGGAAATAACTTCCTCATAGGGTGAGAGTTTCATCACCAACTGATGGCCACCGCAGGATTCCCCGTGGTCGCTTGTAAAAACAACCAGCGTGTTTTCCGCGAGGCCCGTGCGGTCCAGCGCCTCCAACAAGCGGCCAAGTTCTTTGTCAATCAACCCGGTGAGGCGGTGATAGGCTCTCAGATATTTCCGCCACGCGGTCTTGTCCCATTTTGTCGTCCACTTCCACTCGGGGCCATAGTGGTCTCGCTGACGGCAAATTTTAAAAAACTCCGGCTCATCCGGTGCGATCTCGAAGTTGTCTGGAAGAGGAGGGAGGTCTCCTTGCGACGTGATGGGATCGAGTTGATCCCGGTATTCCTCCATCACCCAATAACAAATATCGTGGGGGTTGTGCCAGGCGACGCCGAGAAACCATGGCTCCGCCGGGGGGGTCTCCAAAAATTCCACGGCCCGATCCGTCACCGCCGCATCCATATCCAGACCCAACCCGTGAAAACCTGTTGCCGTTGTGGGCAGGAAATCAAAACCATGAATGCGTTCTTCGCGGTTCGGATAAAATTCCTGAGCATGCCACTTCCCAATCCAATAAGCCCCATAGCCCGCCCCCCGCAAATGATCCGCAATTGTTGGCAGACGTTCGGTGTCATGATCAGCAAAACGTGCGTCACTATTGTAAACGAGGCGATGTTTGTTCGGCATCTGCCCGGTCACTAACGAAGCCCGTGATGGGCCGCATACCGGCGAGGCACAACACGATTTGTCGAAACGGACGCCCTCCGCAGCCAATCGGTCCATGGCCGGTGTTTTGATCGAAGGGTCTCCCGCACAACTCATCGCCCGCAGCGTTTGCTGATCCGTTAGAACAAAGAGGATGTTGGGAGGACAAGGCACTGGAGGCCATCAAATAAGTGATTCCTAAGCTTGTCAACCCCGGCCAGAGTGCTCAAATCGTTTTATGAACCCACCCTCTCCCCAAGTTCCGGTTCCCCCAGGGTATCAGCTCAGAGATATCCAGTTGGAGATGTCTTTGAAGCCCTTCTTTGACAACTCCCCAGCCACCCGCAGCGCAGTGATCCACGAAGTTTTTGAGCAATGGCGGGCACTGGCGCGGCACGCCGAGTCGGTGTCGATCCTGCTTTGGATCGGGGACGGTTCGGAGATCTTGGAATATGACGGCGTCATGGACCGTGCTTTCGAGTGGGGCAGGTATCAGGGCAGCGCGAACCCGCATGAATGGAAGGCTTCCTCCAAATCCAACACCGACGGGGTCTCGAGTCACGTATGGAGCGACAAAAATGATCCCCACCGCAACGGGCTGCACCGCCGATCCTATCTCTATCGCGAGACCCCGGCGGAGTTCACCTTCGAGTGGTTGGCAGCCCTCGTGGCCGATATCAAACGCATCGGCGGGAAACTCCTTGGAATCCCCATCTATGTTGGTGAGACCTTTGATATTGGACCGGAGTTTGCGATTTCCCGGTTCAAATATCTTTGGCATCCAGAAATTCTTGCTGGCGGCAACAGCCTCTTCAAAGGGCAATTTATTTCCTGTGAGGCCATTCTGCACGCTGATGATCGGGCTTACGCGGCCTTTCCGCAGGGAATCCCCGAAGGAACCACCATCGGACGGTTTTTAGGAAAACAGGCCAACCGGTTTTTTCAAGATATGGGTTTTGATTTTCTCTGGCTCTCCAACGGATTTGGATTTGCGCTGGAACCGTGGGGGTTGGTGGGAAATCTCTTTGATGGATTGCACTTTCACCCCGAGGCGGCGGCGGGAACCCGCTCAAGAATCCTCGGGTTTTGGAAGGATTTGCGGGCCGAATTTCCTGTGAAGTATCCGATCCGCACGCGGGGCACCAACCTCTGCACGGGCATTGATCTTGGTTCGGATGCTTCTCCGCTGCGGGAGATTTATGACCCGGCTTTTCATGTCGAAGCCCCTGTCAATTCTCCATGGGCAGCCCTGGATGGGGATTTTGGAATCGAGTTGTCCGGTTGGATGTCTCACATTGCCCGTCACCCCGGCGACACGTTCCGGTTTCGATATTACCTTCATGACCCCTGGTGGAAAAACAGCCCGTACCTCGACCGTTACGAACGCAATCCCCATGATATCTTCCTGCCCTCCGCCATCAGCCGGATTCGTTCGGATGGCATCACCGAGATCGCGAGGGATATTGCGTTTTTGACGATTGATGATTCCGATGGGTTGATGCCACTTGCCGTGCCGAATGAGGTGACCGCTCACCTTCTGCGTGCGCGGGAGTTTGCCCCCGATGACGCCGGCCCGTTGGTCTGGGCTTATCCCTTCGATGCCTTTCATGACCTTGTGGAAAAAGCCGGGCAGCCGGAGATTCCTTTTCATGCCGACACGTTTGTGGGGACCGTGATCAATGACTCAGTGCCCCTCAACACGGTCATGGATTTGCGGGATTTGCCGCAGGCCCTTCAGGCTCGCCCGGACCTTCCCTCAGGCCGGATCTTTTTGAGTCCGGTTCCGGCTGCCGGGTCGGTGGAGGAGAAGACATTGCTCTCCTTACTCAGAAAAGTGGGAAGCCTCCTCCTCTACGGCCCGATCTGCGGTGACTCTCCGTTCCTAGGAATGCTTGGACTGGAAGTTGGCGAGGCGCTGGAAGGCGATTTCCAACTCACCCTTCATCATGTTCCGCCAAATGAGGACGTGGAATCCGTGGGGCGCACGGTCCGACACACCAATTTTCTTTCAGCGGGCGGAATTGCTGAGTATGCCGCCAGCGAGCCAGCGGGGGCGCATCACCACCTTGCCACCCTCCAATGCGGAGATAAGAAACGTGTGGCCGCTACTTACTCAAAGCTTCCCTGCGGGGCGCAAATAGCATGGGTCCGGGGCTCGCTTGCCACAGCGGAATTTGATCCGGGGGACCCCTTCCCGATCCGGGGGCCAATCCTAAAGCCCATGGACGACTCCGAATTTTTTCCCTGTGGGCGGCTGACGCGATTCTGTCTGGATGCCATGGGCTGGCATGCCGCCATAACCCACCGCGCCTCGGCCTCCCGAACTCCCTACCTCACCATTCATCGTCACCGCAATGCCTTTGTCTATTCGGGTTACCACCTCGATGAAAATGCGGAGCTTCGGCTCAGGCATCCCTTGGGTGCGCCGCTGCCCACTTTTCGTTCAACCCCCGTGGTGGACGGGGCCTCGGAGATTTCCGGCACGCGGGCATGGTCCCACGAGGTCCGGATTTTCATGGAAGCTGGTGAGAATGGGGTCTATCGCAGCCGCTTTGAACCGCCCGTGGGATTTTGTGTTTATCGCCGCTTGTTTGTAAGCGGATGCCGAAAGGCCACTCTGAATTTTTTGGTGGATCCGGGCTCTACGCTTCCCATTCGGATCTTGCGTGACCCCGTTTTCCCCTATCTCGCTGGCGATTTTGTAAACCCTGAGGTCATCTCCACCCCTTACGGACCAGTCCTGCGCGTGCAGAATGTTGAGGGTTCGCTCCTGGTGGAATGGTAAATGTCCAAAAATTTTATTTGCAGGAACCCGCTCTTTCTCCCGCTCATAGCTTGACGTGGTGAGGCATGTTTCCGTAGGTTTCGTTTTTCCAATGTTTTTCCGGGTCCTTGTGTCTTCTTTTATATGTTCGCTTGCCAGCGTTCAAATGTTCCATGCCCAGACTTCCAGCCAAGAGGAAGCCGATCTGGCCGCCTATCGCGAACCTGCGGGCACCAGGCCGGCCACGCGAACGTCCACAGGCAGCGAGAAAGGGGACTTCGATCTCGCCAACGACTACTACGAAAACGGCGCCCTTGGTCAAGCGATGGCTGCCTATCGGGCCTTTATCAAAAATTACCCAAGCTCTCCCCTCGCCTCAAAAGCTCAATACCGGGTGGCCGAGATCTTGGAATTGCAGGGAAATCTGAGCAAGGCCTTTGACGCCTACCAAATGCTCGTGACCCGCTACCCGGACACCCCGGAATTCGAGACCGCGACCTCCCAGCAAATTCTGATTGCCAACAAATACCTGCAAGGCCGCCGGATGCAGATTGCCGGGATTTCCATTTTGCCCGGAGCGGAACGGGCGCAAACGATGTATGAACAAATTCTGAAAAATGCCCCTTTCAGCAAAAATGCCGCGGTGACGCAATTCAACCTTGGCTTGGCCCACGAAAAACAGGCAAATGCCAACGAAGCCCGCCGGGCTTACCAGACCGTCCTCGACAATTACGCGAATAGCACCGTGGCTGATGACGCGCTTTACCAGATTGCCTATCTTTATATGCGGACCGGTCTGACTGGCGGCTCCGAGGACCTTTCCTCCCTGGTCCTTGCCAAAGAAACTTTTGAGGACTTTCTCCTGCAATTCCCGGATAGCGAAAAAGCGGCTCAAGCCCGCGACAATCTCAAAACCATCGGAGATCGTGAGGCCGGTGACATCATGGCCATCGCTCAATACTACGATTGGTCAAAAAATTATCGGGCCGCAGTGATTTATTACAATGATGTCATTCGCCGTCAGCCCGGAACCGCCGACGCCGAGACCGCCAAGAATCGCGTGCAGGTTTTACGCAGTGATTTTGGCGACGATGCTCTCCGTGTGGGTGCCGAGCGCGCCGAGTCCGGCGAAAAAGCGGCCGTCCGCCGCCGTTTGCAGGCTCAAGTGGAAAGTTCTGCCCTCTCCGATTATTCCGGCCCTGCCCGACGTGACCTCGTGCCCGATGAACTGCCGATTGCCAGACCCTCACGTTTGCGTACCAACATGCGTGATGTGCAGCCCCTGCCTGCTGTCGAACCTGCCCTGCCCACCGAATGAAGCCCCATCTGCGCTTAGTTGTTTTTGCCCTGCTACTCATCCTTGGCCTGGGAGGCTGTGGGTACAAACTTGGGGAAATCCGTCCCACCCCCATGCGCACCGTGCGCACCTTGTCTGTGCCGACCTTCAAGAACCTCACTTATGAGCCGCGTGTGGAAGTCCTTCTGGCCGACACACTCATCAAACAACTTCAGCAGGACGGCACCTACACGGTCGTCGATGGAACCACCGCCAATGCCATCCTGGAATGCACGCTTCAAAAAATCGAGCGCCGCTCGGTCCGCTCGGTTCAAAACAACGTGCTTGCAACCGCAGAGTTCGAGTTGTCGCTGGAAGTCAATTATGTGGTTTTTGACCGCGTGACCGGGGCTATTCTCATGCAAGGTCGCGTGCGTGGTCGCACTTCCTTCTTCTCAAGCGAAGATCTCCAAACCACGGAACGTCAAGCCATCCCCGTGGCCGCACAGGATGCGGCTGTCCAGATCGTGACGGAGATTGCTGAAGGCTGGTAAAACAACGTGCTCTCCATTGTTCCAACCCCCATCGGGAACCTTGGAGACATCACCCTCAGGGCCTTGGAAGTTCTCCATGCCTGCGACCTTGTGGCGGCGGAGGATACCCGTCACACGGGAATCCTCCTCAAGCACCACGGGATCTCGAAACCCCAGACCAGCCTGCATGAGCACAATGAGGCTTCCCGCTCCGCAGATCTCATCCGACGTATGCATGAAGGTCTCCATGTGGCTCTTGTCAGCGATGCCGGCACCCCCGCCATCTCCGACCCCGGCTCACGGCTGATCCGTGAAACCCGCCTTGCCGGACTTCCCATTGAGGTTCTGCCCGGTCCCTGCGCCGCCATCACGGCTTTGGTGGGCTCTGGCTTCGACACCTCTTCCTTTTATTTTGGGGGATTTCTCCCCAACAAATCCGGGAAGCGCACCCGCATCCTCACCGAAGCTCTTGACCTCCCCCACACCTCCCTATTCTACGAATCCCCCCACCGCATCCTGAAAACTCTGGAGGCCCTGAACGCCATCGATCCCGCGTGTGAAGTCTGTGTCGCCCGCGAACTCACCAAACTTTTCGAAGAAACTTTGCATGGGACCCCCGCGCAACTCCTCGAGCACTTTCACGCCC
>Ga0105047_10006600_pt1 | contig 19664 bp, 19 predicted proteins | sample MAT04_FD_78384 | JGI IMG/M metagenome (GOLD analysis project Ga0105047, IMG submission 78384) | Freshwater microbial communities from Lake Fryxell liftoff mats and glacier meltwater in Antarctica - MAT-04 (megahit assembly) | ecosystem: Environmental > Aquatic > Freshwater > Ice > Liftoff...
CCCCCTAAATCCCCCAATTCTGGGGGACTTCCGAGCCTTTCAAAGTCCCCCAGAATTGGGGGATTTAGGGGGCTAGAAAGCTAACGCATCCCATTGGGACTTTATTTCAATGCAGATCCCTAAAGCCTTTTAGATCTGCCTACTTTTAGTTCTTTTAAACCCTTTTCCTCTGCCTTACACCCTCAAGCTCGCCCGCTTGCAGACACCACTCGGAAAATACCGAAGTCTGCAAGTGGGCTTTATATTGCTTTTACATAAAGGTGCTGAAATCACCGATCTCAATGCCAAAAACCATACCTTAACTTTAAGTAAGTGAAGTTCCTGTTTGCTCTATATGAATTGCAGATGAAAACACAGTTCAAGAGCCATTAGTCATAAAAGTCAACCGATCCAAGCATTACGACATTTTTTACTTCCCTGATTCACTCAAGCAATTCTGTATGAATTGCTCCGTTTCTTGACGAACTGTTCCTCCGGCTAGAGTGCTTTTATTTACCCAGCAGCGATCGCAGCGCCATTCCCATGTGCCTGCAAGTTTCTGCTGCTCAAAAATCCTTAGAGCACTGCATACCATGTTCACAGAATCCGTTCAAAAATCCGTTCAAAAATCTGTTCAAAAATCTGTTCAAGAATCCGTTCAAAAATCCGTTCATGGACGTTCTTTAGGTATAGGTTTAAACGGTATTAATGATTTTTCACCCGAGCTTCCGTTTGTCGATATTTTTCAATCCTCTCGCGTTTGGTTTCCCCAAAGTGAGGGCAAATGGGATTCAGGTGAAACCCTAGATTTAGACTCATCAGGTTGGGTGCGATCTTTACCCAACAAAGGCATCGCTAGCACGCTGATGATGCGCGATATGCCCAATATTTATCGCACAGGGCACTATGTCGTTTCCTACGAAGGCACAGGCACTATTGAATACGGATTTGATGCTAAAAAAGTAGACAGTGAATCCCTCGTCGGACGCGACATCATTCAAGTTGATCAGGCTAACGCCAACGGCATTTATCTTAAGATTACATCTACCGATCCCAACAACACCGGAGACTATATTCGCAACATTCACGTCTACCACGAAGACGACTTGCCCCTTGTTGAACTGGGTGTGCAATTTAATCCAGAATTTACTCAAAAGATTAAAGATTTTGGCACCTTGCGCTTCATGGATTGGATGAATACCAACGGTTCGCCTCAAAAAGACTGGGCAGATCGCCCCACGCTCGACGATTCCACTTGGGCAAGAAAAGGCGCTCCGGTTGAAGCCATGGTGGCACTCGCCAATGAAACAGGCACATCGCCCTGGTTCACTATTCCTCACCAGGCAACCGATGAGTACATCGCCAATTTCGCCGCCTACGTCCGCGATCATCTTGACCCTAATTTGAAAGCATATGTTGAATATTCCAACGAAGTTTGGAACTGGCAATTTCCTCAATCTCATTACGCTGTAGACAAAGCCAAAGAGAAGTGGGGCGAAAACCCTGAGGGCGGTGCAGGTTGGATGCAATGGTACGGAATGCGCAGCGCCCAAACGGCAGACATTTGGAAGTCAACCTTTGGAGCAGAAAAAGATCGGGTTGTGTCAATCATCAGCACTCAAACCGCCTGGGAAGGTTTAGAAGACCCCGTTTTGAATACACCCGCCTGGGTTGCCCAAGGACACGCACCCGCCTGGAAATCAGTTGATGCCTATGCTGTTAGCGGCTACTTTGGCGGCAACTTTGGCACTAGTGAAAACGCGGCGATCGTCAAATCTTGGCTTGCTGATGCCGATGGTGGTTTTGGTAAAGCAGTGCGGCAACTAAGCGTCGGTGGACTGCTTCCAGGAGCTAACCAATATTCGGTTGCCGATAACATTCACAGCTTTCAATATCATGCAGGTGTGGCGCAGAAATATGGGCTGAACATGGTTGCTTACGAGGGCGGACAACACCTGGTGGGCGTAGGAGGCGTTGAGAATGATCAAGAATTGACAGATTTTTTACTAGAACTCAACCGCCGCCCCGAAATGCAGGATCTTTATACAAAGCTTTTAGACGGTTGGAAACAATCGGGAGGAACGCTGTTTAACCATTTTGTGGACGTAGCCACAGCCAGCAAGTGGGGAAGCTGGGGCGCATTAGAAAGTGTCGCCCAATCTACTTCACCTAAGTATGCGGCTTTAACTAATTTTATCGCTACTAATGATCGCTGGTGGGATGAACCAACTTCATCAGCAAGGGTGGGGCTATATCAGCGAGGAACACTGCAAAATGACTGGTTGCAGGGTGAGCAATATGATGATGTCCTCATCGGTAAATCTGGAGATGATGTGCTCACAGGTGGAACAGGAATCGATCGCCTTCATGGTGGAGACGATAACGATACCCTTATCGGTAACGCGGGTAACGATATTCTCATTGGCGGATTTGGCGCCGATGCTTTAACAGGTGGAGAAGGCGCCGATCGCTTTGTCTATACCAACCGCAAGACCTCACTGGTCGATGCCCCCGATCAAATTACAGACTTTGATTCGAGCCAAGGCGATCGATTCCAACTCGGTAACCTAACCGCAATTTTGCCTAGAGATCTAGTCAGCGCAGGTCTACAGCAAGACGACACCCTGATTAAGGCAGCAGCGTCTGCCTATACCAACTTCTCTTTAGGAGCGGAATCGGCACTCATGTTCAGTTGGGGTAGCAAAACTTACCTCTCGGTCAACGACGGAGCCTCAGGCTTCTCTGCCTCTCAGGACTTGATTCTAGAGATAGCGGGCTCTTCGACTGGAGAGTCTATCGGCAGTTTGAAGGTCAGTGATTACTTTGCCTAAGAGGCTACTTGAAAAGTATTATCAATCATTGGTAGGGGCGTGGCATTCGGCACAAAAGTTCTCGGACGCACCGAAAAGTAGTCGTCCGAATGCTGCGCCCTTACACTCTGATGGTACACCGACAATTTTTCAGACATCCTCTAAACTCGACGCCAAGAAGTTGATAGTTTTGTTTCCATAGCAATCCTAATTGATCTGTCCTAATTGATCTGTGGGCTGGGCATCTTGCCTGAACAGGCTAGAACACTCTCACAGATAATTTAGGATTGCTACATGGATGAAGTGGATGATGAAGTAGATAACTAATTTTTTCTAAAGCTAATTTCTCCTAAAGTCAACGCGGGCATCAAGATTCCGATCTCGCAGTTGGCGAGCCGCCTCATTGGCTTCAGAGCGAGTGGTGTACCCGCCAGCATCAATATAATCTCCCCGCCGCGAATCTGAGGCTCTTGATGCATTGCTAGTTACTTCCAGCGCACGCTCCAAAGTGTCCTCATCACTGCCCGGAATCACGACCCGATAAGGACCGCCCGATAAGTCGTCAGAGCTAGGCGCACCAATGAATAACTCCCCCCGACTGTTGGGATCTAAATTTAGGGCTCTAAGCGTCTCTTCGCCAGCAATACCATCTCGTGCTAACCCCTGATCAGCCTGATATAGGAGTACAGCGTCTGCCGTCTCCTGACCGTAAACTCCATCTGCGCTAATGTTTAAGCGTTCCTGTAATGTTCTGACTGCCCGACCTGTATCGCCCAATCGCAGATCTGCTAAGGCTTTAGGGGCGATCGCCAGGGTGGGAATGATGATAGCGATCGCCAAAAAACCTTTCCAAATAGAACTTGACATTTTTTAAATCTCCTTTTTGAATAGCTTTAACCCAGAAAAATTCTCGAAAAAATTGTCCGATTAGGTCAGCCGTTACGGCGTTGAGAGAACATACCAGTATTATCATCCAAGAGCAACCCTTCCTATGCCTCCAGAATTCTCCCAAACCATTCCGGCAGAGTCTTCTTGGTGCGAAGTCTCCACCCGCGCCATCCATGCCAACATCCAGTTGCTGCGCGGGCGGGTAGGTCGGCAAGTCAAGTTAGGCATTGTCGTCAAAAGCGATGGGTTTGGGCATGGTATGGCACCCTGCGCCCGTGAATTCATGGCAGCAGGAGCAGATTGGCTCATTGTCAACTTTGCTTACGAAGCAGTTCAATTACGCGAGGCAGGCATCGAAGCACCTCTCTACATCTGCGGCAACGTTTCTGCGGCTCAGGCTCCGCTGGTTGCGGCAAGCCGTGCCAGGGTCGTGCTTTATGATGCAGATGTGGCGCTGGCTTTAGCAAAAGCTGGACGAGAGATAGGGCATTCTGTCCTGGTTCACCTCAAAATTGAGACGGGCACCCATCGTCAGGGTCTACACGCTAAAGAGGCGCTTAAACTGGCGCAACTCGTCGATCAGCTCGAAGGCGTTGATCTAGAAGGGATTGCCACCCACTACGCCGACATTGAAGATACCACTGATCACCGCTTTGCCCTAGAGCAGCTAGCGCAGCTGCAAGCTGCCCATCGACTGTTCAAAGAAGCCGGGTTTGAGGTGCCCATGATGCATTCTGCTAACTCCGCCGCCACCATTTTGTGGAACCAAACCCATGCTTCCCTAGTGCGGGTGGGGCTGGCAGCATACGGGCTATGGCCTTCTAAAGAAACTTATGCCAAGGTTCTACAGGTTTCTGCGACTGAAGGCGACGGATTTGTGCCTAACCTTCAGCCTGTTTTATCGTGGCGATCGCGAGTCGTGCAGGTTAAAGAGGTTCCTACTGGGGGATATGTGAGTTATGGACGCACCTTCCGGGCAACTTACCCTATGCGTGTCGCAATTTTGCCCTTGGGTTACCACGAAGGCTACGATCGCCGTCTTTCTAACTTGGCTTATGTGTTGATTAATGGAATGCGATCGCCTGTGCGAGGACGTATTTGCATGAACATGTTTATGGTCGATGTCACCCACATTCCCCAGGTCGAAGTTGGCACCGTCGCCACCCTCCTAGGCATTGATGGCGAAGAACAAATCACCGCCGAACAGCTGGCAAGCTGGATGGGCACCATCAACTACGAAGTCGTTGCGCGCATTCACCCTTCCCAGCCTCGCTTCGTGGTGTCGGATCTAATCCCTGACCCAGCCACTTCAGAGCCAATAGAAACATTGCACCCTGCCGACTTACTTACGCCCCGCTAGGCGTGTTTTAAAAGTCCCATTAGTAAACGCTTTAGTCTTGGAGATCCCCCTAATCCCCCTTAAAAAAGGGGACTTTGAGCAGTTCGCTTCCCTCCTTAATAAGGAGGGTTGGGAGGATCACAGGGTTTTAAAACACGCCCTAGCCCTAAAACTGCCGCAAAAACCGCAAGTCACTGTTGTACAACCGCCGAATATCGTCCATCTGATGCAGCACCATGGCAAACCGCTCTACCCCAAACCCAGCAGCGAACCCGGTATAAATCTCTGGGTCATAGCCGACTGATTTGAGTACGTTCGGGTCAACCATGCCACAGCCCAAAACCTCTAGCCAACGACCTCGCCACTGCACATCGACCTCGGCAGAAGGCTCAGTGAAGGGGAAAAAACTGGGGCGGAAACGAATCGGCAAATCACCAAACATAGCTTCTAGAAAAATCTTGATCGTGCCGCGCAAGTCTGTAAAGGTCAGCCCTTCATCTACTGCCAAAATCTCAATTTGGTGGAACACTGCCGAATGGGTTGCATCTACGGTATCTCGACGGTAAACGCGACCGGGAGCAGCAACCCGGATCGGCGGCTCGTTGTTCTCCATGTAGCGAATCTGGACGGAAGAGGTGTGCGTTCGCAGTAAGTTACCGTCTGAAAGATAAAACGTATCCTGCATGTCGCGGGCAGGGTGATCGGCGGGCGTGTTGAGTGCCTCAAAGTTATAGTAATCTGTCTCCATTTCGGGCCCTTCCGCCACGGTGTAGCCTAGACCCACAAAGACATCTAGCGCCCGTTCGATGGTGCTGGTGAGGGGATGGGCACGACCTTGGGGATGGAAAACTCCCGGCATCGTCACATCGATCGCCTCTGAGATCAGCTTGGCTTCAATCTGTGCTGATTGCAGGGTCGTTTTCTTCTGATCCAGTTCTGACTGAATGACCTCTTTAACCTCGTTGGCGGATGCCCCAATGCGGGGACGCTCCGAGGCATCTAATCGCCCCATGCCGCCCAAAACCTGGGACAAACTGCCTTTTTTGCCTAAATACTTGATGCGCAGTTGCTCAAGGTCTTCGAGCGTGGTGGTAGTGGCGATCGCTTGCTGCGCCTCTTGCTTCAGCGCTACCAATTGGGTTTCAAGATCACTAAGCTGTGTCGTCATTGCCTGGGGTGGGGTGTCACGTAAGACTTTAAGGATATCCCTAACAGTCTACAGTTAAGATCCCAACCGATGACTACATTCCCCTTGCCCAATGAACCTTTTAATTAGTAACGATGATGGCGTGTTTGCCCTGGGCATTCGCACCCTAGCCAATACCCTCGCCGCCGCCGGACACCAAGTTACTGTCGTTTGTCCCGATCGCGAACGCTCCGCCACCGGGCACGGGCTAACTCTCCATGACCCGATCCGGGCTGAACTTGTCGAATCTGTCTTCCATCCCTCTATCAAAGCCTGGGCATCTTCGGGCACCCCCGCCGATTGTGTCAAACTTGCCCTAGGCGCCTTGCTTGATGCCCCCCCGGATATGGTGCTGTCTGGCATTAACCACGGGGCAAACCTGGGCACTGACGTGCTTTATTCAGGAACCGTCTCAGCAGCAATGGAAGGCGTCATTGAAGGAATTCCCAGCATTGCCCTGAGCCTCACCAGTTTTAGCTACCAGCAATTCCAGACCGCTGCCGACTTCGCTCAAGTGTTAGTGGCGCATCTTGCCCAATATCCTTTGCCCCAAGCCACCCTCCTCAACGTCAACGTCCCCCCCGTTCCATCCGACAAAATTGCCGGAGCCATGATGACGCGCCAAGGCGTGCGGCGCTACTTCGACCAGTTCGAGAAACGGGTTGATCCGCGAGGAAAAACCTACTACTGGCTAGCTGGCGAAGTTCTAGAAGAAGTTTCTGATCATGCCCTCGACCCGACGGCACTGCCAGGATTGAAAACGCCGCAAGCTGACCTAGAGTGGTTCAAAAAAGCGCCTACTGATGTGCAAGCGATTCGGCAGAACTATATTACGATTACGCCATTGCAATACAACATGACCTGTGTCTCAGGGCTATTTTGTCTGAAAACCTGGAACTTGCCGATCGCCCCGTCCGTTTCTTGAAAATCTTGCTTACGCTTAGAGCGTTGCCCGGAGGCGTGGGGAACAATAACTATAGGTTTGTCAAAGATCTTTACTAATCTGAAGTGAAAGTTGTTATGTACCTGGAAAAATATTGGCTTAATTTGGGATAACTCTAGTTTAGGTAGAATGCCTCACCTGAGTCGAATTAAGGTTCAGTTCAGAAATATTTCAAGCTCATTCACTTCGGGTTGATTCGGGTTTTTGGGAATCGGGTTTTGTTGAAACTGTCGAGAATTGCACATGTCTAACGTCGAAGACCAATTCACAGTTCGTTTTTGGGGGGTGCGGGGCAGTATTGCCTGTCCGGGTCATAGCACGGTGCGCTACGGCGGCAATACGTCTTGCGTTGAAATGTGCGCTGGGGGCAATCGCCTGATTTTTGATGGCGGCACTGGGTTGCGAGTGCTAGGGCAATCTCTGATGCGACAGCTACCCGTAGAAGCTCACCTGTTTTTCACCCATTCCCATTGGGATCATATTCAAGGGTTTCCGTTCTTTATTCCGGCGTTTGTCAAAGGCAACCGCTTTAATATTTATGGGGCGATCGCTCCCAATGGTTCAACTATCGAACAGCGGCTTCACGACCAAATGCTTCATCCTAACTTCCCTGTGCCGCTGCAAATCATGGGAGCTGACCTGAAGTTTTTTGACTTAGCAATGGGCGAGTCGGTTGCGGTCAGCGACGAGGTGATCGTTGAAAGCGCTTTGCTGAACCATCCTGGAGAGGCGATCGGTTATCGGGTGAATTGGCGCGGACATGCGGCGGCATACGTGACCGATACCGAGCATTACCCCGATCGCCACGATGAAAACGTGGTTCGCCTGGCACAAGATGCCGATATTTTGATCTACGATTCCACCTATACCGACGAAGAATACCACTGCGAGAGAGCCAGCAAAGTAGGCTGGGGTCATTCTACTTGGCAAGAAGCTGTCAAGCTGGCAAAGGCCGCTAATGTCAAAAAGCTGGTGATTTTCCACCACGATCCGTTGCATGATGATGACTTCATGGATGGCATTAAAGATAACGTGTTGAACGCTTATCCTAATAGCTTGATTGCTTGGGAAGGATTAGAAGTTGATGTGCTGGCGACTGATGTGCTGGCGACAGCGCCTCGCTAAACGCAAATGGTGACAACCCAACGTCCCTTTTATGTCAGAATGTAAAGCGTGTGGATCATCTCTTCTCTAACCACTGCCAAAACACCAACACTCGTTGCCCTAGGGAACTTTGATGGCATTCATCGGGGGCACCGACAAGTCATTCAGCCGATTTTGCAGGATCGTGAGTTTTCAATATCTTGCTCAGAGAAAGTCGTTCCTACAGTCGTCACCTTTAGCCCGCATCCTCAAGAGTTCTTCACAGGGCAATGCCGCACTTTGCTCACGCCACTAGCTGAAAAAGTGCAGCATCTCGAAAGTTTGGGAGTGGAGCAGCTAGTGCTGTTGCCATTTGACGAGGCGCTTGCCAGCCTGACGCCCCAGGAATTTGTGGAAAAGATTTTGGTGCAGCAACTACAGGCAAGGCAGATTAGCGTAGGGCAAAACTTTCGGTTTGGTAACTGTCGAGCTGGAACAACAGATGATTTGAAGGCGATCGCCACCCAACACAATATCATCGTCAACATCGTTTCCCTTTACACGATTGCAGACGAACGAGTGAGCAGTTCCGCAGTTCGCCATGCCCTCGAACAGGGCAAGCCGCGCCAAGCTGCCCAACTCTTGGGTAGACCTTATGCCCTTGTGGGCGAAGTGGTGCAAGGTCGGCAAGTCGGTAGAACGATTGGCTTCCCAACTGCCAACCTAAATTTTCCTGGAGAGAAGTTTTTGCCTCGGAAAGGGGTTTATCGGGTGAGCGTGAAGGGTGGGACGGTCGAGGGTTTAGGGGTAATGAATATTGGCGATCGCCCCACTGTTACAGAGCCAGAGCAGTCTCAGCCGACCGTTGAGGTTCACCTGCTCGATTGGTCAGGCGATCTTTACGGGCGAACACTGACCGTTGAACTAGAAACTTTTCTGCGCCCTGAACAAAAGTTCTCCTCGCTAGATGACCTCAAAGCTCAGATTCAGCTTGATTGTCAGGTGGCTCGAAAGGAATGGGCAGAGGTGATGAATTGCGATCGCCCTGCCGATCTTCCCTAGACTGCCCTTACATCCTGATGTCACACCGAAGACTTTTCAAACATCCTCTTAAATCAACCCCAAGATACAATTCAACCCCAAGATACAATGAGAACGTTCTAGCATTCTCAGCACCATCATGGTTTCTCTCTCGCCCAGCCTCCAAGCCCGACTTTCTACCCCCCTCAAAATTGGGCAACTGGAGGTCAAAAGTCGCGTTTTACAGTCGCCGCTGTCGGGGGTAACCGACCTGGTGTTTAGAAGGCTAGTGCGCCGCTATGCGCCAGACTCCATGATGTATACCGAAATGGTCAATGCTACAGGCTTGCACTATGTTAAAGAACTCCCCAAGCTGATGGAGATTGACCCCAACGAGCGCCCTATTAGCATTCAACTTTTTGACTGTCGTCCCGACTTTTTAGCAGAGGCAGCCCAAAGAGCAGTGGGAGAAGGAGCTGACACTGTAGACATTAATATGGGCTGTCCGGTTAACAAAATTACTAAAAATGGCGGTGGGTCTTCTTTACTGCGGCAACCGGAATTGGCTGAAGCCATTGTGCGATCGGTCGTTAACGCAGTCGATGTGCCCGTCACCGTCAAAACCCGCATTGGCTGGTCAGACCTGGAAATTAACGCCGTCGAGTTTGCCCAACGAATGCAAGATGCCGGGGCGCAAATGCTGACGCTTCATGGTCGTACCCGCGCTCAGGGCTACAACGGCACGGCGCGCTGGGAATGGATTACGCGAGTCAAAGAAGTCCTGTCGATTCCGGTGATTGCCAATGGCGATATTTTTTCGGTAGATGCAGCAGTCCGGTGTTTGGAGGAAACCCAAGCAGATGGCGTCATGTGTTCACGGGGGACTTTGGGCTATCCATTTTTGGTGGGTGAGGTCGATCATTTTCTTAAAACGGGAGAACTGCGGTTGCCGCCGACCCCGATTGAGCGGCTTCAGTGTGCGCGCGATCATTTTGAAATGCTGTGGGCATACAAGGGCGATCGCGGCATTCGTCAAGCCCGTAAGCACATGACTTGGTATGCCAAAGGGTTTATGGGTGCAGCAGAGCTACGGGGGCAATTAGCAGTGGTAGAAACGCTTGATCAAGGATTGGCGCTCATCGATCGGGCGATCGCTCGTCTTGCCAGTCATGCTTGGGAAACCGAAAAATCTCCCATTCCCCAGTTAGTAGCTCAGTAATCTTGCGCCTCTGTCCTGATCCACCTAATCCAAGCCATCATCTCCCCTTTGCGCCGCTTGCCACCGCAGCCTGATGCCAATAGTGAGCTGTTTCATCAACCAGTACAATACCGTCAATGCCACAAACGTAATCACGATGACAAACGCTGGACGCTTGGCAGTTAACGTATCAAACGTGGTCAGCAGAACATTGCTGGGGTCAGTCACTAAATCCCAACTGTTAAAACGAACAAACCGCCCCATATAAATCCCGACAGCGCATAGAGCATGGACAATCAGTTCACCCAGAAGAATGTATTGCTTTGCTCCGTGGTGTTTGAGGTAATAGCCCTGGTTCATTAGCGAAATTACATAAGCCTCCATGCCTAGCAAAATTGCCGCGACATGAACGGGAATCACTACTAAGGCAATTCCCCAAGCCGAAATTTGCCCTGAACTGGTGGCGCGAATTAAGTGAATGATATCGGTGAGCAGATAAGGGGCATTGGGTAGAAACGCAATAAACATCACCAGCCCCAGCCACCAGCCCACCGATCGCAGGTTTTGCTGGCGCTTAAGGAGAAAAACGCTTAAACCCAAGGAGATCAGGGCGATCGTCATTAACCAAAGCACGCTCATTAGAGCCGAAGTGTCTCCCGCAATGGCTTTTTGCAATAGCTCTACTGCCCTACCCAGAACGCGAGGCAACTTAGGCAGAAAACCAATCGCCCCAATCGCTACAACGATGACGCTTAACCATCCCAGCCACGACTTGGATACTTTTTCGCGCCGAAACAGCAAGAAACTGAGAACCAGCGGAATGAACGCCAGGAAAAGATTCCAAAAGATCCAGCCGCTGTAGGCTGAGGATAGGGCAGAAAGGGCATCAGCAATAAACGATGGCATAGGCTAACTGAGCGAACGGGCATTATCTGGATTCTTTCCTAGACTAACCTGCCGATCGGCAATCGTCAGCGGAATTTGAACCGTAAATGTTGTGCCTTGACCGACTTCGCTAGTGATAAAAATTTTGCCTTGGTGGAGTTCTACACATTTTTTTACCACGGCTAAGCCTAAACCTGTGCCAGCGATGGTTCCAACGTTTTGCCCTCGATAAAACAGCTCATAAATCTTCTGTTGTTCTTCTAAAGAAATCCCAATTCCATGATCTTGCACTTGAAAGACGACAGCCTTAGATTCGACCCTTATGCTTAATAGAGCAGATTGATCGAGGTCTGAGTATTTCATTGCATTTTCTAGCAAATTGTTGAGAATTGAATACAGTAAATTTGCATCAATTCGCACAGGGTAAGCTTGTTCTGAGTTGACAAAATTAATGGCGAATTTAATAGAGTGATGAGCCTTGCCGAGTTGTTTCTCTTCGACTAAATTAAGGCAGAAAGCCTCTAAATCTAAAACTTCAGGATGACAATCTAGCTTGCCTGCTTCAGCTCTCGTTAAAGTCAAAATATCAGTTAGTAAACGAGTCATTAACTTGGCAGAAGATTGAATACGATTGAATGTTTTCAGCTTCCGTTGCTCTGTCCAGAGTTGGCTGCCTTCGGTTAGTAATTGTGATGATGCTAGGATGACGCTGAGGGGCGTTCTGAACTCGTGAGAAACCATTGAAAAGAATTTTAGCTTGACTTCGCTTACTTCTTTCTCGCTGGCTAGTTTAGCCTGAAGAGCCTCGGCTTGCTGTCGTTTGATGCGCTGATGGTAAAGCAGAATAGAGGCGATCGCCAATACTCCAGAACTCACAAAAATCACGATAAAGCTAATCATTAGCTCATGGTTAATCCTGGTTCGAGACTGGCTTACCCATTCCTCTAACGAAAGTTCTTCGGTGCGCTGCATGGCTGCAATGGTCAATTCAATCTTGTCTCGGAGCTTAATGCTTTGCTCTGTAATCTGGATCTGTTGAGGCGTGATTCTTTCTTCAGTTTTATAAAGTTGAATAGATTGCCGAAGCAAGCTTACTCTTTGATTAAGAAGTAACTTAAGCGCTGCCATTCGTTGAAGTTGTTCTGAGCGATCGCTTAATTTTTCTTGTAATCTTTTAAGCTCTGGCTCTAGTTCTCGAATTGCAGCTTGATATCGATATAGCTCTTTTTCATCTCCTAGAAATACATAGCCTCGCCGCCCTGATTCGGCGACGGTCATCGTGGCATAAATATTGATAAGGTTCTTAATAATTTCATGGGTTTGCTTTGATTTGTTGGTACTCTCAAGCAAATGCTCTGAACTTTGATAAGCTATCAAGCTGATCCAGCCCATCATTAAAGATGTGACACCCAACCCCAAAATGAGCCATTTTCTCTCAGGCGATCGCTTCATACAAGGAGATAGACCATGCGAATTTTAGTGGTCGAAGATGATGTCCAACTGGCAGAAGTGCTGAACGAGGCATTGGGCGATCGCCAGTATACCGCTGATGTGGTGGGCGATGGGGAGCTAGCCTGGAGTTGCATTGAGGCTTGGCAGTATGACCTGGTGGTGCTAGACGTGACGTTGCCAAAGTTAGACGGGATTGGCTTTTGTCGGCGATTGCGCGATCGAAACTTTACCTTACCTGTTTTAATGCTGACCGCCAGAGACAGCGTTACCGACAAAATTAACGGACTAGATGCTGGAGCCGATGATTATGTCGTGAAGCCGTTTGACCTACAGGAATTAATGGCAAGGATTCGTGCCCTGCTGCGTCGGGGGCGGGGCATTACAACCAGTTTGACTTGGGGGAAGCTACGCCTTAACTCCAGTACTTATGAGGTTGCTTATGACAAGGTCACGCTTCAGCTTACGCCCAAAGAATACGCTTTGTTAGAGTTGCTGGTATCTAATGGTCGTCGGGTGTTGAGCCGTGCAGGAATGATTGAGCGAATTTGGTCTATGGAAAATCAGCCCACAGAAGAAACGGTCAAGACTCATATTAAAAGTTTGCGGAATAAGCTGAAAGCAGCAGGTGCCCCCGAGGATTTTGTTGAGACGGTGCACGGATTGGGATATCGCCTCAAAGAGTAGCCCCCGTAGCCCCCCTAGCTAGTCATTTAAAGTTTGGACAATCGAATGCAGATCATCCCAAAGCTTGTTGAGCCTACGGGAACTCTCCCTCCCCGATTTCTCCCCGATTTCTCCCCGATTTATCAACTTTGTTGGTCTATGCTTCGTTATCACTTGAATCTATTCCTCTGGATTCAGTTCAGTTCGAAGAGCACCTTCGCCGACTTTCTCCATTTTGGAGCAGGTCGGTTTTTTAGTGGCTGGCTAAATGTTCTCTAGATATTTCAACAAATCTGCCATGGTTTCAGGACTTGGCTGGAATTGGGGCATGGGAGGTGTTTTGCCGCTAATGACCTGCTGGATAAGTCCTACTCGCGATCTGCGAGAGGCGACGTGATAAAGGTTTGGGCCCACTAATCCTTGACCATTTATGCCATGACAAACAGCACAATTAAGCTGAAAAATGACTCGTCCTTGGGCTGGATCGCCTGACAACGATAAGACGCTCTGAACATAAGGATCGGGGCGTCGAAGCTGGTCGATGCCTAGGAAAGTAATGAGTACCACCAGTAGCACTGTTAGTGCCGTGATCACGGCTCTCTGTGGAGCCGCGTCAGTTTGAGTAATAGGTTTATCCAACAGTTCTTGGGTAGACAAGGTTAGGGGGAGGCGCTGTAGCAGGCAACACTATATGAGAAATGTAACCTATTTTATTATCAAAACTCAGCATAATTTATTCTTTTTCAACAATTTAGGGAAGTCATTTACGGAATTCTCAATTCAATCGGATGCAGGCAAGGGGGTTAAGCCCCTTGCTCCAGAGCGTCAAGCGCACCTCATTGATCTGGCAATGGCATACAAGCCGTTCGATTAAACTTGCCTCCTGCTGTTAATTGAGCGAAGGTGGTGTTCCAAATTCGATCGCCATAAGAGATGATAGAAAAATAGCGGCAAGGTTAGCTCTGAAAACTTGCTAAAATGTTTGACATCAATCAAGGAGAGATCAGTTGTGGTAGAACCATTGCTAGTGGGCATCGTTTTAGGCTTAATTCCGGTAACGTTGGCAGGTTTGTTTGTGGCTGCCTACTTCCAATACAAGCGTGGCAACCAACTTAACCTTTAGGTTGCTCCTCATTATTAAAAAAAAAGGAGAACTGAGCACTGCTCAATTCTCCTTTTTAGTTCAGAGGACGAGGGGTTCCAAAAAACTCACAAGCTGCATCCCTCACCATCAGAGCCGTTGCCGGAGAGAGCAAAACGCCATTGCGATAGTGCCCGGTTGCCAGGAAAACATTGCTGTAGCCTGACATCGGCTCAATGATGGGAGCGGGGCGGTTATGAGGACGAGGGCGCAGTCCTGTCCAGGTTTGCAGGATGCTACTGTCTGCTAGGGCAGGATAGAGGGCGATCGCTCCTTCCAAAACTTTCTCCAGCAATCCCTCGGCTGCCACAACTTCCCCCATCTCATTAGGAAACTCGACCGTTGCTCCAACCCAGTACTCTCCATTCCCCAACGGCACAATATGCGTATCGTCTCCATTAATGGTGGGGTGAAACTGTGGAGTGATGGGTGGGCTGATTTTGAGGCGCAATGCCTGCCCCAATACAGGCAAAATCTCAACGGGTTGAGCCGCTGTCTGGGTTAGAGCCGCTGACCCGAGTCCGGCTGAAACCACAATCCAATCGGCGGCAATACTTTCGGTTTGGGTCTGCACCTGGTGACAAGTAGGTGCGCCGTTCAACTTTTCTACCCTGGCATCAAATCGAAAGGTAGCGCCATTCTTCTGAGCTGCTGCAACCAGGGCAAGGGTGAGAGCAGTGGGGTCAATTTGCAAATCTTGAGGGGAGTAGATGGCGCTCGTTAGGAGATGGCTGATATAAGGGCAGGCAGCGTTCAGGTCTGTCTTATTCCATTGTTCCAGTCTCCAGCCCTGAGCGTGGCGAGTCTTGATCAAGGTTTCCCACCGAGATAAATCTTCTCCGGCAAAGCACAGTCGCAAGATGCCCTGCGGATTCCAAGGAATTTTTCGCCCGGTCAACGCTTCCAGCTCAGGAATTAGGGTGGCATAGCGGCGGATGCTGGTTTGTCGGAGGTTCCAGGCTCTGCCTTTGACTTTTTGGCTAATGATACCCATGAGAACGCCCAAGGCAGCTCCAGTAGCGGCTTGAGCGGGGAGAAATGGGTCAAGAACGGTAATCGTGAAATGGGGGATGCGGCTGAGTTCATAGGCGATCGCAGCTCCCACCACGCCGCACCCGATCACCACAATTTTCTGACTCATATCTGACTCATGCTCAAGAAGCTGAGGGCAGATATTTCAGATAGACCTCAAAGTCTTGCAGCACAGCGTTATAGTTCTTCAGCGCTTTAGAAGGATTGCGCTCAGTTGCCGCTTCGTCAATTTCGTTAAGATGCCCAAACACGTCTTTAGCAGCAGCTAGAGCGGCGGTTTGAGTTTTTTGGGGAGCCAGATTTCGTGCCAATCCCGACATTCTGGTGCGCAGTTCGCCCAGATCGCCATGAATAAAAGAACTCACTTCCGTCCAATCTTCGGCTTGCACTTTTGCCGGAAGTTCAAGTAAGCGATCGCGCAATTTATTAACGCCGACGGTATAAGCTTGAATTTGCTCAAGCTGAGCATCGCTATACAAAGGCCCTTTTGCCACAGGAGCGCCGCTACAGCTCACCAGGAAAACGGTAATTGCCGCTAAAGCAAGAGCCAAAATAGACCTAAAACGAAACATAAGCGTGATTAAGGGCTAGGGGACATTGGGGAAATCATCAGGGATGACTTCTCCGATCTTATCCCGTTTAGGGCGCGATTGAGGCAATCGGGTCGAGGGTAGATGTGGGGGGTCGATTCAGGATTTGCCCTCAAGCCGCCCGTTGTCTCTACGGTGTAGAAGAGGGAGCAGAAGAATAAGACTCTTCGTGATCGATGCTGCCCATTCGGGGGAGCGGCCAAAACCGAAATGCTGCCCGCCCAATTAGGTTTTGGCGGGGGACATACCCCCAGAAGTGGCTGTCGTAGCTATTGTTACGATTATCGCCGAGAACCAAGTAGGAATCGTCAGGGACAGTTTCGGCCCCCCATTGGTAGTTAGGCTTGGCGGCAATATAGTCTTCGATCAGCGGCTCATTATTAATAAAAACCTTACCTTCTTTGACTTCTACCTTGTCGCCCGGTAAACCAATGATTCGTTTAATAAAGGCGTCGTTCTTAAGCTCTGGGTTTTGCTGCTTGAGGCGATCGGGCGGCCAAAACACCACGATATCGCCGCGATTTGGCTGATTGAACAAATAACTTAGCTTTTCTACCATGAGGCGATCGTTCACCTCTAGGGTTGGCACCATTGATTCGGAGGGAATATAGCGAGGTTCGGCAATGAACTGCCGAATGCCGAATGCCAGAAGTAAGCTCACCCCTAGGGTTTTTACGGCTTCGACCCAAGAATTTCCGGTCTTTTGGTGGGAGGGGTGATCCGATTGTTCAGACACATCAAGGCTCTATAGATTTACGAATAGATAGGTTTTGTAGGATTACTATCCGGGTTTATTTTCTGGGTTTATTTTCTGGGTTTGTTTCCCGGATGGATTTTCCGGGTTGATTGACTGTCCAGGTTGATAAATAGTTTCATGGTCAACATTGCCTACTCTGGCAGGCGGCCAAAACCGGAACGCCGCGCGACCAATGATGTTCTGACGGGGAACATAGCCCCAAAAGTGACTGTCGTAGCTATTGTTACGGTTATCGCCCAAGACTAAGTAGGAATTGTCGGGAACAATTTCAGGGCCCCATTCATAATCTGGCTCAGCTTCAATGTACTGTTCTCTTAAGGGCTGGTCGTTGATGTAAACTTTGCCTGCTCTTACTTCTACCTTTTCTCCAGGCAACCCAATCAGGCGTTTAATGAAGGCATCCTTGAGTTTGGGCTGTTGCTGTCTGAGGCGATCGTTGGGCCAAAACACAATGATGTCTTCGCGTTGGGGCGGATGGACGAGGTAACTGAGTTTTTCAATGATGAGGCGATCGTTGATCTCTAAGGTTGGCACCATTGACTCGGAGGGAATATACCGGGCTTCTGCAACAAATTGTCGAATTCCCAATGCTAGAAAAAGGCTGAGGCCGATCGTTTTTAATGCTTCTACCCAGGAGTTCTCATCTTTTTGAACAGGTGAAGATCGGGTAGATGGCTGAGCCTCTTCAGGAATGGGGGGCGGCGGATTGTCGTTGGGTTCAGAGTGATTTGACATGAGTTGTTTTAAACGATTCAGTTCCAGTCGGCAAACCTAAAACAGGGCAACCAGTTTGAGTGTAGGGTGAGAGAACTTGGTGATGTGCCCTCTAGAGATGCGCCATCCTAGCTTTAACATAATAGAGGTTTATCCAAAATACAGACGTTCGATCTGTACAGCCCCGTTTCTTTCTCCGCCTTTGTCCTTTACCTGTTTCCCTTATGACTGCCCCCAGCTACTGATCCGTTATGCTCGTATCTTGCTCCCCAATGGCGAATTTCTGATGGGGGACGTTCAAATCAGCGGACACATCGTCCAAGTTGCGCCCTCGATCGCCGTAGAACCGGGAGTCCTAGAATCAGCAGATAATGAGATTGACGCCCAAGGTTTAGCTTTGTTGCTAGGAGTAATCGATCCGCAGGTACATTTCCGGGAACCGGGGCTGGAGTACAAGGAAGATCTGTTCCCGGCGAGTTGTGCTTGCGCCAAAGGTGGGGTCACGTCTTTTTTAGAAATGCCCAATACGAAGCCCCTGACCACAACCCAAGCAGCATTAGATGATAAATTGCAGCGTGCCGCTTCTAAATGCTTGGTCAACGATGGCTTTTTTATTGGAGCAACGGCAGAGCATTTGCCAGATTTGCTGCAAGCTCATCCGACTCCTGGCATCAAAGTTTTTATGGGTTCGATGCATGGGGCGTTGTTGGTGGATCAAGAGTCGGTGCTAGAACAGATTTTTGCTGAAGGCAGCCGTCTCATTGCGGTTCATGCCGAAGACCAAGCCCGTATCCGCGATCGCCGCGCCCAGTTTGCGGGTCAAACCGACCCAGCCATCCACTCCCAAATTCAAGATAACCAAGCCGCACTCTTGACGACTCAACTGGCGCTTAAGCTCTCGAAGCAATACCATCGGCGGCTCCATATCCTCCACCTGTCAACCGCTGAGGAAGCAGACCTACTTCGTCAAGACAAACCCGCTTGGGTCACTGCTGAAGTCACGCCGCAGCACTGGTTACTCAATACCGATGCCTAACCGCTGATTTTGACTGACAATGCCTGACCACTGTACTTTCTTTTGGCGATCGCGGCGATAGGAAAAGAAATGTTCAGGGGTTTGATAGGTGCAATAGGGGGCGATCGCCACTTGCTCTGTGCCAATTCCTAACTGCTCAAGCTGCAACGCATTGACCCGCCGCACATCTAGCCTAACTCGTCCGGGCTGGGGATCGCTCAGAATAGGAGAATGAGGGATTTGCTGAACGGCTTCTAAGATCGTCTGCAAATCTGTCTCCCCGTCAAGTCTTTCTATCGGCAGAAGGGATGCTGTGACCTGGGCAGCGACGGTTGTGGAAACTTGGTAGACTTCACCCGCGATCGCCGGCCCCATTGCAATGCGCAGATTCGGTAATTGACTGCCTTGGGTGACTAAACGAGCGATCGCCCGAGGCACAATTTCAGCCGCCGTTCCTCGCCATCCGGCATGAACCGCAGCCGTCGCCCCCGTCGCCAAATCGGCAATCAGAACTGGCGTACAATCAGCGCTACAGACCCAAATTGCTTGGTTTGCCTGCTCGGTCACCAGCCCATCGGCTTCTGACAAAGAGGCGGCTTCGTCTGGGTTGCCTGGTTTTTCGAGTTCTGAGGGGCTGAGGACAGTATTGCCATGAACCTGCTTGACTCGGTATGCCGGAGCTGTAGCATCAAAGACTGGCACTAGCTCAGCAGGAGGGCGCGCCCAGAATTGCTGTGTGAAGAAGCCATGAGGAAAGTCTCCTAGAAGAGTACAGGTGAGGTAAGGGAGAGTTTGCCAGGTTTGCCAGTGCCAAGTGTTCATACGGATAGAGCGTGAAAGATTAAAGACAATCCGCCAAGTCGTTTGGACAGAGAGCGATATTTTGCAGTACACAGCTAAATTTAATCTATTTGGTCTATATTTATTTTTTGAAAGTAGTTTTCAGGATTAAAAGCTTGCAGCTTCACG
>Ga0105047_10006601_pt1 | contig 19664 bp, 17 predicted proteins | sample MAT04_FD_78384 | JGI IMG/M metagenome (GOLD analysis project Ga0105047, IMG submission 78384) | Freshwater microbial communities from Lake Fryxell liftoff mats and glacier meltwater in Antarctica - MAT-04 (megahit assembly) | ecosystem: Environmental > Aquatic > Freshwater > Ice > Liftoff...
AGTGCAAACGCTACTAGTGGAGACAGGTCCAGTGCACCGGTATCAGGCATATGACGCCTGATTCTACTCAAAAGAGGTTCCGTAATGCGATGGATAAATCTTACTATCGGGTTATAGGGATCAGGATTGACCCAGGACAGAATTATACTGGCCAGCAGGACGTATTTGTAGATGGTCAGCAGCCCGTCAGCTATTTCAACTATCTTGGCAATTGCCAGAAGTATGTTGGCGATCAAAACCACTGATATCTCCAGACTCGATATAAACAGAATGAAATAAAATCCGAACAAATATGCCTTAAAGTGCATTCAATGTCAAAGGCGAATGCGAGCGGCTTGCCATGATCTGGCCACTCTGATATAAATGTAGCCCATTGCGGTGAAAAACCCCCAGTTATTGGAGACAAAATGAGCGAGTGGAAAGAGTATCTGGAGTGTGCCGTGGCTGCGGCAAGGATCGCTGGCGGTTATCAGCGATATTGTTTTACCATGCCTTTTGCCGTGGACATGAAAGGTGATAAAGATCTTGTTACCGAAGTGGACAAGGAATCGGAGCGTCTGGTTGTGGAGTATCTGCTCTCCTGTTACCCGGATCATACGATTTTGGCGGAAGAGAACGTTTATCCAGAAACAGATTCACCTTTTCGCTGGGTAATTGACCCTATTGATGGCACTACCAATTTTGCCCATGGTTATCCATGGTTTTGTGTTTCAATCGGTCTGGAGTGTCGTGGTGAGCTGGTGGTCGGAGTTGTTTATAACCCCATATATGATGAACTTTTCACCGCTTCCAAGGGTGATGGAGCCTTTCTGAATGGTCATCGCATGCAGGTTTCTGCCAGATCCCCATTGCAAAACACCTTGTTGGGGACCGGATTTCCCTATGACAGTGCCACCGACCCGGAAAATAATTTTGCCAACAGTTTTGCTTTTCAGAAGGCTGCTCGTGGAATTCGCAGGGCCGGTGCGGCTGCCCTTGACTTGGCAAGTGTGGCTGCCGGGCGTCTGGATGGTTACTGGGAGCTAAAGCTGAAGCCGTGGGACGTGGCGGCCGGAGTTCTGATTGTACGAGAGGCCGGTGGAGTTGTAACCGGCTTTGATGGATCATCCTATGATATTTTCAACAACCGTATTTTGTCCAGCAACGGACTGATTCACCAGGAAATGGTGGAAATGCTGGCAATGGTTGAAAAGGAAGGGAAACAGTGACCCGCAAAACAAGAGCAATACTGATGAATGCTTTTTTGTTGCCTGGAATGGGACAGCTGTTTCTGGGACGCAGAGTAACCGGGATCATAATCATCCTGATTGTTAACTTTCTGATGCTGCTGGCACTGTTCGTACTGCTGAAAGGTGCCTCACCAATAATAGCTGCAAAAATAACGGCAGGCCAGGTTGGTTATGCAGAGGTTCATGCTGCAATTATGGGCGTTTCCGGTTATGGCAATGCTCTTTTGGTGGCCTTTGGTGTTGTCTGGGGTTTTGCCATGTATGATGTGATCAGGAACGGTAAAACTCATGGGGAGCTTGACGATAAATAATTCCAGCCCTGCTTGATGCCGCAAATTCCTTCTCCGGCTTCCAGTACCTTTAAATTGTTTAGTTTAAACAATGCCTTCAGATCCTCCTGAGGGCATTTCTGCTTCCAGCCGCCGTGGAAACAGTTGGCGGCCAGTAACATCCCACCGGTACCAATAGCTGCTACCATATTTTTGATGATCCGATGCATTTCATCCAACCTGTTGATGATCGGACCACCCAGTAGTCCATTGCAGATAATAACATCAAAGGTTTGGGAAGCAGCTGGCTGTTTCAGCAAGTCTGCCTGTTTGAACAGTATTGAAACATCTGCAGATGATGAAATCACTGGTTGTGCAATAGCTCTGAAAGACGCCTCACGACAAGGATCATGCGGAAATGAAGCGTGTGCCGCCGACCAGGCTTCAAGTGGGTCAAGTGTCCAGCCTTCAATATGAAAACTGTTCGGGGCAATCCCTGTTTTCAATAACTCCCCGGCCAGTAAGTAAGTCCCGATACCATCTCCGCAGGCAGCATCCAGAAAATTTAGTCGCCCTGTTTTTTGTTCATGGTTTGGCAGCCTATTTAAAATAAATCTGGTTTGGTCGGGATAGCGGTTGGGATTATTGCCATAATAGCGCTGCGGCATGAAGGACCAGAAAATAAATTTCTTTTTTAGTTCCAAATCAGTCTGCAGGCGCTTTAACATTGTGGCCGGATTGATTGTGTCTTCAAAAAATAGTGATGGCATATGGCCAATAATATCAGCCCAACTGGCTGCATCTGCAAAAGGAGTACTGGCAAATATGGGTTGATAGTTGAGTGAGGAACGGTAAAACTGTTGAAAAGCTGTGTTAATTTCTGCCTGCGGAAGCCACAGTTCACTTTGGTAGTGAATTTCGGGTGTCAGTTGCAGCCCTGGAGCAGGCCATGGCGTGGGGTGGAATCTGATGAAGCTGTCAAATGAACGTTGCAGATTTTGAATCGACCGGTTTAAGCCGGTCGATAAAATGGATGGTGAGAAAAGTTTTTGCAGGTTTTTAGCAGCGTCCTGATGTTCAAGGGACGGGGAAAAGCAGAACATCAGAACGTGCGGATCGGTCGGTAAAGTGTATCTCTTTCTACCGGGATTTTGTCTGCTTTGCTGATCAGGCGGATTATGCCGTCTTTGGTTAGTGATTGCGGGCTGGCTGCACCAGCGTCGTGGCCGATTTTTTCCTCTACCACAGTTCCATCCAGATCGTTGACTCCGAAGGCCAGTGAAACCTGGGCAATCTTCTCACCCAGCATGATCCAGTACGCTTTGATATGAACAAAGTTGTCCAGGAAAATTCTGGAAATCGCCAGGGTTTTTAAGTCGTCCAGTCCTGATGTGCCTCTAATGTTCAGTTTCAAGTCGGAGTTTTCCGGCTGGAAGGCCAATGGTATGAATGCCTGAAAACCGCCGGTTTCGTCTTGCAGGTTTCGCAGCATCTCCATGTGTGCCACACGATCTGCAAAGCTTTCCACGTGGCCGTAAAGCATGGTGGCATTGGTCTTCAGGCCGGCCAGGTGAGCCAGTCTGATAATTTCCAGCCAGTGTTGGCCGGAGATTTTTTCCGGGCAGATTTTATTGCGCACCTCTTCCACCAGGATTTCAGCCCCGCCACCCGGCATGGAGCCGAGTCCGGCAGCCATCAGCAACTTGAAAACCTCTTCTGTTGTAAGTCCCGAAATACGGGCAAAGTAATCGATTTCAACAGCTGTAAAGGCTTTTATATGAATACTTGGAGCGGCTTTTCGCAGGCCCTGCAGCATGTCCGTATAAAATTCAAACGGAAGATCCGGGTGCAAACCACCAACAATATGAACCTCTGTGGCTCCTTCCGCCTCAGCTGCTACGGCTCTTTGGAAGATTTCGTCAAGTGTGAGCGCATAGGCACCTTCCTGGCCGGTTGTTCTGGAAAAGGCGCAGAAAGCACAGCGGTTGACACAGATGTTAGTGGGGTTGATATGACGGTTGACATTGAAGAAGACGTTCCTGCCGTTTTTGCGGTCATTAACTGTTGCGGCCAGCTTGCCGACAGCCAGCAGGTCGTTTGATGTGAACAGTACCAATGCTTCTTCGGAAGATATGCGCTGATTGTTTTCAACTTTTTGTGAGATGGTTTCAAAATTTATCATGGGCGGAAGTCTACGATATTACGGGATGAGGTTCAAGACCTTTGTTGGTAATTAGGTTGAAGGCTGAAGGTTAATACTAAAAAATAAAAAAGTAGTAAAGACTGATTTCAGCTTCAGTATTCAACCTTCAACCTGGGTAGTTATTCCTTTTCTGCAAACATGACGCTGTTGCGTCCGGTTTCCTTGACTCTGTAAAGAGCTTCGTCTGCACGTTTTAACAAGGTTTCTTCTGTGTCGTTTGGACCGGCTTCCGCTACACCGATTGACAGTGATACATTAACCGGAATTTCATCAAGCAGGAACCTGCTTTCACGCATTGTGGAGCAGAGCTTCCAGGCCACATCAGTAGCAGACTTGGCGGATGTTTTGATAAGAATAATGGCAAATTCATCGCCGCCGAATCGTGCCAGAAAATCGCTTCCCCTCAGAGTTTCCTTGATCTTGAAGGTTACCCCTTTCAGAATTCTGTCTCCACCAGGGTGTCCAAATGAATCATTGATTGTCTTGAAGTTGTCAACATCAATCATCATCAGACAAAATGACTCATTGTAGCGCTGAAGTACCTTGATCATTTCTGATAATTTTTCATCAAAATAGGTCCGGTTAGCCAGCTGGGTCAGGCCGTCAATTCGTACTGCCGTTTGAAGCTGCTCGATCTGTTGTCGTTGTACAACCAAAATTTCCTGTGAACTGGCCAGCTCACCTTTAAGGGCCGTATTAGTAGAAATGACCCTGTCTATTTCTTGCATCAGGGTAAACTGGGCATCCATCAGATCTTTTGGCATAGCCATTTTGTCAATAGAGTTTTTTACATCACCAAGTGTCTGGGATGAGTCTGTAGCAGCCTTGTCTGTACGATTTATGGCTGTAGCCAGGGTTAACAGGATGTTGCGGATTGTCTGGGCAGAGTCGCTGATCTGCTGTTCACGTGGATCTACTTTTTGAGTTGGAGTTTCAGCCAGTTTTTCTTCTGCATTATTTAAAGCAGATTTTTTCTTGAAATAATTCACTATAAAAGAGAATGGAACAATGAAAACCCGAGCAAAAGCATCTAGAGCTTCATTGATAGATTGCAGATTAATCATTCTGAGCAAGGGGTGTAGAATCATCCCGATTGTCATGCCGCAAATAAGAATAAAAAGATAAATCAAAACATCCATAGGAAATCCTCTTTTGGTGCAGAGCGTAATTGGTTCATTAAATTATCATTGTAACCATTCTTTATTATTTATAAAACATTTTTTGTTTTTTACCAGCTCAAAGCAAAAAGAGTCCTCGGTGTAAAACCGGGACTCTTTTTGCAAAACAGTTTCAGATGATGAATCCTAGCCGAGCATTGCTTTCATATCTGCATCAACAGTAGTGATTGGACCAATGTTGAAGTTCTCAACCAGGAAGTTGAGTACGTTAGGCGTAATGAATGCCGGTAATGTAGGTCCAAGTTTGATGTTCTTGATGCCGAGTGACAACAGTGTCAGCAGGATGACAACTGCTTTCTGCTCGTACCAGGAAAGAACCATGGAGAGTGGCAGATCGTTAACGCCGCACTCGAAGGCACCTGCCAGTGCTACTGCAATCTGGATGGCGGAATAGGCATCATTGCACTGTCCGATGTCCAGCAGGCGTGGTATGCCGCCAATGTCGCCAAAGTCGAGCTTGTTGAAGCGATACTTGCCGCAGGCCAGCGTCAGGATGATGGTGTCCTTAGGTGTTTTTTCAGCAAATTCGGTGTAGTAATTACGGCCCGATTTGGCACCGTCGCAGCCGCCGATCAGGAAGAAGTGCTTGATCTGGCCAGCCTTGACTGCAGCAATGACTTTATCTGCTACACCAAGAACTGTGTTGTGTCCGAAACCGGTTAGAATCTCCTGGCCAGGATTTTCTGGTAGTGCAGGGCACTCAAGTGCTTTTTTGATTACTTCGCTGAAATCCCAGCCTTCGATATGTTTGACACCTGGCCATGCTACCAGGCCCCATGTATAAAGGCGGTCAACATAGGAATCAGCAGGTTTCTGGATGCAATTTGTGTTGAAGATGATTGCGCCTGGGAAGTTGGCGAATTCTTTGGCCTGGTCCTGCCATGCGCCTCCAAAGTTGCCGACCAGGTGGCTGTATTTCTTCAGGCCTGGATAACCGTGAGCAGGTAGCATTTCGCCATGTGTGTAAACGTTGATGCCTTTGCCTTCGGTCTGCTTGAGAATTTCTTCAAGCATTTTGAGGTCGTGGCCGGTTACCAGGATTGCCTTGCCGGCTTTTGTGCCCAGCTGAACAGGTGTTGGAACCGGATGACCGTAAGCGCCGGTGTTGGCTGCGTCCAGAAGGCCCATGACAGTCAGGTTCTGCTTGCCGCATTCCATTGCCAGGCCGACAAAGTCCATCAAGCCGAGGCTGGAATCGGTTGTTGCTGCCAGTGCTTTCTGGAAGAAAGCCATGACGTCATCGTCGTTTTTGCCCAGGATCATGGCATGATCCATATAGGCTGCCATTCCTTTAAGGCCGTACATCAAAATTTCGATTACGGAACGAATATCTTCGTTAACATGCTGGGTATTGATGCCATGGGCTTCGCCCTGCTTTACCATGCCTTCCAGGTCTGAAACAGGCTGCCAGGCGGCAACTTCACCAGGAACTGTTACGCCAGCAATGGCTTTTGCTTTTTCTTTCAGATCGTAACATTTTTTAATTAACAGGCCGATTTTAGCGGGATCAAAATCAACGTTAGTGACAGTACTGAATAAACCCTCGATGGTGAAACGATCGATCTCAGCATTACGTTCAATTTTGTCAGCATATAGCGCAAGGCTTTTCAGGCCGTACAACAGGTGATCCTGAAGTGCTGCCACATCCGGCTTTTTGCCACATACGCCAGAGATATTACAACCTGTACCGTTTGCTGCCTGCTCGCATTGATTACAGAACATGCTCATGATTAAATTCTCCTTGTGTTTTTGATTGTCCGACATAATTGCGGATTAATTGTTTCTTGCTTGTGTAGTGACAGTATACCGTTTTTTATTCAAATTGCTTGACGCTTGTCAAAAAAAGCAGAAAAAGAATATTTTGGTAATAATTTGTGCCGACATAGTATCCGACTTGCCCAAACAGCAAATATGGGTATATTGTTAATACGTTTTATCGTTGACCAAGGGTTGTTTTAGAAACTAATCTCCAAGGAGCGTTGATATGAGTAAAGTCTATTTTGCCGACATGCGTGCCGGTCACAAGGAAAACCTGTTTGACAAGATCACCAAACTATTGTTGTTGAGCGGACTTCAGCAGGCTGTCAAGGAGGGCGATCTGACTGCGGTCAAGATACATTTTGGCGAGAAAGGAAATCATACTTTTATTCGTCCGATCTTTGCCAGACGCGTAATTGAAGAAATCAAAAAGTTGAATGCACTCCCTTTTCTGACCGACTCCTCAACGCTATATCCGGGTGAACGTAAGGAAGCTGTTTCAGCAATTACCTGCGGTATTGAAAACGGCTTTGCGTATGCAGTTGTGGGGGCACCGCTGATTATTAGCGATGGTTTGCGTGGTGTGACTGAAACGGAAGTAAAGATTGAAGGTGATTTGCTTAAGTCGGTTTTTCTGGGAACGGAAATTGTCGAGGCCGATTCACTGGTCTGCCTTTCTCACTTCAAGTGTCATGAGCTGACCGGTTTTGGCGGCGCTATCAAAAATCTCGGCATGGGTTGCGCAAGCCGCAAAGGGAAGCTGATACAGCACTCTACCGTTGCCCCAAAAGTTGATGCTAAGAGGTGCATCGGTTGCAGCCTCTGCCTCAAGGCCTGTGCACATGATGCCATTATTATTACTGATGGCAAAGCCGCAATCGATCCGGTTAAATGTGCCGGTTGCAGCCGCTGTATTACGGTCTGCCCGGTCAAGACGATCAATGTCCAGTGGAATGAGGCCTCTAATCTTGTGATGAGAAAGATGGCCGAATATGCTAAAGGTGCGGTGACCGGTAAGGAAGAGCGGATGGTCTATCTGAATTTTATTACCCAGGTGTCGCCTGCCTGTGATTGTTATGGTCATGCAGACGCACCGATAGTCAACGATATCGGTATCTGTGCTTCAAGTGATCCGGTTGCGCTTGACCAGGCCTGTGCAGATCTTGTCAATGGGGCTCGCGGTAATCAGGAGACTGCGCTTAAAAGCGGTCTGGAACCGGGTGGTGACAAATTTCGCGGTGTTCATCCTGCCATACCTTGGGAAGTTCAGCTAGAGCATGCCGAAAAGGTCGGGTTAGGCAGCAGGAAGTACGAGCTGATCAAAGTTTGAACTTAACAGGAATAAAATAAAAAGACCCCGGAGTTTAAAAGCTTCGGGGTCTTTCTATATAAAGAACTGCAAATCGGTTTTACCCGGCAAATTTGGATATCTCAAAACCGATTTGCCCCAGCGGCATGACTTCATCGGCAACACCGCCATCAACACAGGCCTTGGGCATGCCATAAATAGTTGACGTTGCTTCGTCCTGGACCAGCGTTACTCCACCCTTACTTTTTAACATCTGCATGCCTTTAAAACCGTCATTGCCCATTCCGGTCAGTATAACTCCCAACATCGAGCCACCGGTGGCTTCAGCCATGCTGGAAAGCATCAGGTCAACTGAAGGAATGTACACATGCTGCGGGTAGTTGGTGGTCGGTTCCAGCTTCACTGTAACATTTGTACCACGCCGGACCAGAGTTGTATGTATCCCTCCAGGAGCTATCAGAGCCAGCCCGGGCTTGAGAATGTCGCCATCAACCGCTTCACGGATGGTAAGTGAACACTTGGCATTCAGACGGTCAGCATAAGGACCGGTAAAGGCCTTCGGCATATGAATGCCCACAATTATACCGTATGGGAAGTTAACCGGAATACGGGAAAGAACCTCCTGGAGTGCCACAGGTCCGCCGGTAGAGGCGCCAATGCCTACGTAGTTGATTTTTTTCCCGGCTATTTTGCTTCTATTGCTGGTTCGTTGAGCCGGTGGTGGGGATGTTACAGCTCTTGCTATCAGTGAAGCTGCTGGAGAAAATGATCTGGAACCACCTGCCGCCCTGATTTTTCTTAATAATTCTTCACGGAAAATGTTCTGTGCTTCAGACGAGTCAGTTACGTTTTTGGGAATGTAGTCGATAGCACCGGCATCCAGAGCTTCAAATGTAGATTTGGCGCCCTGATTGGTCAGAGTCGAGACCATGATAACCTTTGTGGGTGCTTTGGCCATGATCTGTTTCAGTGCAGCAATGCCGTCCATGCGCGGCATTTCAACATCCATTGTAATGATGTCGGGTTTGAGGGCAATCGCCTTCTCTACGCCTTCCATTCCATCAGCGGCTGTACCGACAATCTCGATTGATAAATCTTTGGATAAAACACTGCGAATTGCCATGCGCATGAAAGATGAGTCATCCACGATCAGAACGCGTGTTTTGCCATTTTGTGATGATGGTTGCATCAAGGCCCGCCTGTTACTTGGAATTGAATATCGAGCTGACCAGCTCTTTTACATCAGGTATTGCATCGTCGAGTTCATAACAGAATCGCTCCACATCCATATCAACCAGGCTTGGATACTGTTTTTTTAGAATTTTCCAGGCCGGTTCTTCCTGCAGATTGAAGCTGACCCACTCTATTCCACCATAATCAAGTCCGCGTACACTGCAGAACATTTCCGCCAGATTTACTATTGAGCATAAAACCGGGTCCAAAGTTGCTTCACTCGGATTATGGTGGTAGCCGATTACTTCGCAATAGGCTTCAGGGAAGTTCCATTTACGGGCCATACAGAGACCTATTTCGCAGTGGCTGGTTCCGAAATGCTTGATTTCCTCGTCGATAAGTTTGACCGGCTTGTCCTTGATTGCATCCAGGACGGATTTGAATTCATCTCTCATGTAGGCGCTCAGGAATACAACGCCAAGATTATGAATTATGCCGCTGATATAGGCTTTTTCCAGATCCTTGTAACCAACTAATTTGGCAATTACTTTGGAAACCATGCCGGTACCGAAGGAGTGTTCCCAGAAACTGCTGATTTCGAAAGCTCCGGTATCCTTTTCAAAAGCTCCGATCAGCGATGTGGTCAGAGCCAGCTCGCGGACATGCCGCAGACCGAGATAGACCAATGCCCGTTTCAGAGAGGTTATCTCATGTGAGGGTTTGTAAACAGGAGAGTTCAGAAGCTTCATTACCCGGGCTGTCATAACCTGGTCGGAAAGCATCAGGTCCGCAATTTCTTCAATCTGAACATCCGGTTGATCGAGAAGCTGCAATATCTGGTTGGCAACAGCCGGAATAGTGGGTAGATCATCGATTTTTGCAACCATCTGTTCAGCTTTTTCAATCATTGCAATCTTATTCATAGATCAGACCTTTCAGACTATTTTTTATAAGTAAATCCGCCTGGGAAGTGAACAGTCTTGAATTTATCATTTACCCCGTGCAGGGACTCGGACTGTCCAACAAAGAAATAGCCGTACGGTTGCAGGTTGTTGTAAAAATGCTGGACAACCTTGGACTTGGAGGCGGTGTCGAAGTAAATTAAAACATTGGCACAGAAGATGATGTCAAAAGTTTTCATGAAAATCATCTTGTTGTCATCGTAAAGATTAAGCTTGTTAAAGTTAACAAATTTTTTGATTTCGGGAGAAAGAGTAAACAGCCCCTTGTCTTCACGAATATATTTACGTTTGTAGACATCCGGGATATTACGCACGGAATAGGCGTTGTAAACACCTTCCTTAGCCTGGGCGACAACGGTTTCATTGATGTCGGTACCGACAATTTCAATGATCCAGTCTTTCAGCAAGGTGGAGCGTTTTTCATTCAAAATCATGGCCATGGTATAGGCCTCTTCGCCTGATGAAGAGGCGGCGCTCCAGATGCGCAGCTTGCGGAAACCCATCTTGTTCTTGATTTCGACTATTTCCGGCAGAAGCTTGGTTTCCAGAGCATTCAGCTGAGGAATATTCCTGAAAAAATATGTTTCGTTGGTTGTAATTTCATCCATCAGGAACTTTATTTCTTCATTTCCGCGTGGAGATTTCAGAAGTAAATAGTAGTCCTGGTGAGTCTTGGTGCCGGTGGCCTCCATTCTGCGAGTCAGACGGCTTTCCAGAAAATATTTCTTGGTAGTGTGGAAGTACATGCCACAGAGGTTGTAGATGAAATCTCTTAATTGTTCAAAGTCTTTATCAGAAATAGCCACGATAATATCCCTTCGATGTTGTTACTGCTTTTAAGTTCCGGCTAACGTCCGGAACCACTTTCGCCACCATCAATAAGTCCAAATGGATCAATGATCAAAGCAACGCGACCATCCCCCAGAATTGTGGAACCGGCAATGCCAGGAATATTTGCCAGGTAGTTACCCAATGATTTTATGGCAACCTCCTGCTGTCCCACAAGACGGGTTACCACAAGTCCCATCCGTTTGTCTGCACTGCCTACTACAACCACATAACAGAAATTTTCCTGTTCATTTTTCTTTTGTACCTTGAAAACCGTTTCCAGGCGTACCAGAGGAAGTACCATGTCGCGTAACTTGAGTACTTCTTGTCCACCGATTACATGGAACAGACGCTGGTCAACACGCAAAGTTTCCAAAACAGATGAAAGTGGCAGAGAATAGATTTCACCTTCCACTTCAACAAGCAGCGACTGGATAATGGCCAGTGTCAGAGGCAGGCGAAGTATGAACTCGGAGCCTTGACCCTTTTCACTTTTGATCTCGATCAGTCCGTTAAGTTTTTTGATGTTTGTTTTGACAACATCCATGCCGACACCACGGCCGGACAGGTCGTTTGCCTTGTCTTTGGTGGAGAAACCGGGCAGGAAGATCAGGTCGAACAGTTCACGCTGGCTCATTGCAGAGAGTTGATCCTCTGTTATCAGCCCTTTTTCCAGTGCTTTGCGTGCAACTCTTTCAGTGTCAATGCCGTTGCCGTCATCCTTGATGCTGATGATGATCTGGTTGCCCTCATGAACGGCAGACAGGACTAGTTTGCCGACCCGCGGTTTGCCGGCGGCCACACGGACATCAGGCGTTTCCAGGCCATGGTCCATGGCGTTTCTGATAAGGTGGATCAACGGATCGCCGATTTCATCGACAACGGAACGATCCAGTTCTGTTTCCTCACCGAAAATTTGCAGATCAACCTCTTTTCCCAGGTCGCGAGCCATACTGCGGACAATACGCGGGAACTTTTTGAAAACCTTTTCAACCGGCAGCATACGCATTTTCAGAACCTGCATCTGCAGTTCCGAAGTGACGAAGTTCATCCGCTTGGTCAACTTGGAAAAATCTTCATTGAAATCAACGGAATCAAAATTACCCTGCTGCAGATTCTGGTTGATTTGAATCATCCGGTTGCGTTCCAGAACAAGTTCTCCAACCTGATTCATCAGATCATCAAGTCGTTTAACATCAACACGAACAGTTGTATTGTCTGATAAATCCTCGCCTTTGTTTTCAGATGATTTAGGCGGTGGCAGGGTTTTCTTGGGAACAACTTCAGAACCGATTTTGGGCGTTGGTGGAGTTGGTGGCGCTTCCTTCGCAGTCTCTTCGGCTGCTGGAGCGCTTGTCGGTGTCACCGGTTCCGTTGTAGTGGCATCAGCCTTTGTTGCAGTTTCTTTAGGGGGTTCAGTCGTTTGGCTGGCTTCCGGTGCCGCGTCGGTTTTCTTTTGTGCGGCAGAGGCCGCTTCAGAAAGAAGTGGCAACAGCTTTGTTATTGTGCCATCAATCTCGCGTTCTTGAATCTCGCCGGCCTTGATATCACTGACCAGTACCTTTACCAGGTCAGTCGCTTCAAGAATAACATCCATTATTTCAGGAGTTACATACAGTTCACCCTTACGCAGACGATTAAGGACATCCTCTGTTTTATGGGTTACTTTGACCAACTGATCAAAACCGAGGAAGCTGGAAGCGCCTTTAACAGTATGAATAGATCTGAAGATCCGGTTCAGCAACTCTTCAGGTTCGGAAGATTTTTCAAGCGCGACCAGATCGTCATCGAGTTTCTCAAGCAGTTCTGTTGTCTCCGCGAGAAAGCCTTCAAGCAGTTCCGCATCTTCACAGTCAATCGGTGACATTTAAACTCTCCTTAAAAAACTCAAATAAACTACAGGGAACCAAACAGGCTTTTTTCATCGTTAGAGAACATTTTTTCAAGGTCAAGAAGAACAAGCAGTCTTTCTGCCTGATTAATAACGCCGGCAATGCAGTCCTGATCAATGCCGCTTGCTACAACTGCAGGAGATGGCTGGATTTCGCTGCCGGAAACCCTGATGACCTCGGAAACAGAATCTACGATAAATCCCATCAATTCTCCGTCAACATCCATGACCATGATTCTGGTTTGTTTGTCGTACTCTGTTTCCATTAGTCCGAATTTTTTACGCATGGAAATGATCGGAATAACCTTACCGCGCAAATTTATAACACCTTCAACAAAATGAGGTGTGTTTGGAACCCGTGTAACTATGGGCATACGGATAATTTCTCTGACTTTTAAAACATCAACACCATACTCTTCCTGGTCAAGATTGAAACTGACGAGCTGTATTAGTTCTCCACGAGATTCATCTGATTTTACAGGGACTAGTGCGCTACTCATGCTTTCCTCCTGAATGCAAAAAAACTAATAATTCAGAGCAGTTATGCTAAATGGTGTTTGTAATCTAATACTCATTAATTGAGTGAATCTAGCATGTAAGACATGCAATAATCAAGCTTGATATGCCCTTGTATGGAGTTAGTTTGTCATATTTGCGTTCAAATGCAACTTGTTCAGATAAAAAAATTCAGAATGTATTCATATACAATTTTCATATTTACCGGATTCGGGCTGAATTTTAGTTGTTTACAGATTAAATGATACTTTATCAGAGGTTTAAATAAATGAAGTGTTCTCACCTTTGGTACCGATAAAATAATTTCGTATGCTCAGTTGGACAAGAACTTAGATTGCCAAAATCATCAAAGAAGTTGTTCATTCATAAGCTTGACTGTGGTTGGTCCATCTGAGTAGTAGTCGATAATGTTGTAGCAGCAGAAGTTCTGTTCAATATTGAAAACGCTGCTCAGCGGTGCTCCAATTGCATTCAACAAGACAATCCGGTTGACCCCGCCATGCCCCACAACCAGTATTTCATGGCCCTGATGTTTTTCAATAAACTCTTTGATGACCGGCATTACCCGGGATTGGATGTCCAGCAGGTTTTCGCCTTGCGGTACGCGATAGTTGACCATGTCCGCTAACCTTGCCTTCCACTCTTCCGGCCAGCGACTGTTGATTTCTTCCCAGGTCAGGCCCTCCCATAAACCGATATTCAGTTCACGTAACTCGCTTCGCTTTACCGGTTCAATTTTGAACTGCGGACAGATGATGTCCGCACCTATACTACAACGGGAGAGATCGCTGGTGTAGCAGGCGGAAATATTGAGTCCTTTCAGGCGTTCTTTCATGCGGTGGTACTGTTCAACACCAATTTTGGTCAAGGCAACGTTAGTCTGTCCATTGTAGCGCGGAGAGTCAAATCCCTCGACCTGGCCGTGACGGATTAGGTGGATGCGTGTTGTTAATGTCATATAATTGTTTGCTCCGCCTGAATTGTTGAATGAAAGTCGCGGGATGATAGCAGTATTATTATTAAAATGAAATGCCCGTACAGTAGAGCCTCTTGCAAAACTACTGCGGGCCAGTTCCGCTTCGTTGCCACTCACTCGGAAGCTCAACGTACATAAAGGGTACGCCTCGCTCCCTCGTTTGCTTGCGCCTTGCATAACAGGCTCCTCATGACATTTTGCAAGAGGCTCAGTATCAATTCATTTAATCAATTCTGCGGTCAGTTTTCAGTGCCAAGCAGACGCACTTCACGCTGTGGGAATGGAATGCAGACGCCACGCAGCCGGAATATTTCAAGAATTGCCCGGTTAAGTTCACCGATGGCATCAGAATAATCAGGCACATTGACCCATGGGCGTACGCTGATATTAACTGATGAATCAGCCAGTGTGCTAACCTGGACAACCGGTTTGGGGTCCTGAATCACACGCGGATTTGCAAGTAGAACTTCGTCCACAGAAGAAAGCGCCTGGCCCAGATCCGTGTCGTAGGAAACATGGACAGTCAAATTGATCTGACGGATTTGTCCGTAATTATGCAGAATTTCACCGGCAATTTTTCTGTTCGGAATGACTACCAGCGACAGATCTGGATGGCTGAGGGTGGTGCTGAAAAGCGAGATGTTTTCCACCATGCCTTCTTCCTTGGCTATGGAAATATACTCATTGACCCTGTATGGCCGGGTAAAAATGATGGTCAGTCCCGCCGCCAGGTTTGACAAAACCCCTTGCATGGCCAGAGCAATACCGGCTCCAGCCATACCGATTCCGGCTATCAGTGGCAACAGGTCGATCCCCAGGTTTTGCAGCGCCATAATCAGGAACAGTCCCAGAACCAGGCCCCGCACAAGTCGCATAAGTAATTGGCGTATGGTAATGTCCAGTTCCATCCGCTTCAGAATCTTGTCCAGCACACCTCCTGCCCAGCGTCCGGCATAATGGCCAACCACAAGAATCAGAGCTGCTGCAAACAGTTTGGGTCCGAATTTTATGCCCTGATCAATCAGCTTTTCCTGAGCTTGAGCCAGTGCCATCAGTTGCCCGGTAATTGGTAAAGTTTCTATTGCCATATGGTGACTCCCTCCGCGATGAAATGTAGCCGATAGTAGCAGGAATAAGCTTGGAATGAAATAATTCGAATATGCGGGGAGTTTGTTTTTGCAGTTTTAGTTTTAAAAGTCTTTAAACAATCTGAAACTGTGATTTGAATATTTGGCAATACTTAAAATTAAGATATTTATATTGGTATCCATTTTTGTAGTGACTAAGTGAATCAGCAACGATTATCTGCACAAAACAGTAAATGCCTTGGCTAACTCGGTCACCCTGAATGTCAATTATTTCCCGTTTTTCCGGCGCAGCACGTCGGATGTCGCTTAATTAGATTTCGTGGCGTTCTGCTAAGCGGCACGAAGTCTTTTTGCGCGGACTGCCTTACTTGCTGTTTGACTTTTTGCTTTCTTAGCCACCATCTCACTGACTAAGCGTAACTCCAAACGGCAACCGAGGGCATGTGCGTATTTTTGTAATGTCGCTATTGATGGCGAATGTTTCCCTCCTCCAGATTCGAGTCGGGCGACAGCAGACTGGGTTGTGCCGATACGCTCTGCTACTTCAGCCTGTGTTACGCCTGCGGCGGCACGAGCTTTGAGGAATTCGTCAAGAAATCGGAACTCTTCATCCAGTCCATCATATTCAGCTTGTACGTCTGCCCTCTCAAGGGCGCGAGCTTTAAGTTCTTTGTGTGTGAGCATTACTAACCTCTGAGGGAGTTCAGGTCGCCCAGATAACAAAAAATAGGCACTGTAGGCCCCTTCTTCGGTTCGTGTTTCGATCAGCTATGCCGCTTCTCTCCACTCGTCCGTCCACTGTCGTTTAGATTCATCTATCTTCACGAATAGAGATACGATCTTGTGTGTCTCTCTCCTAGCGGCATCAATTCTCTTATAGTCATCGATCTTCTTACCGCGAGCAACCATCTCACGAAGTAGTAACTCGTTTGATTTGCTCATTACGACCCTTCCACTCTCCCACTTTGAGACTTGGGAGCGGTCGCTATGCATATTCTCGGCAAAAAGAGTACCAGACCAGCCAAGAGATTTACGTAGAAAGACTATTTCTGTAGATGTTAGTCGTTCTTCCTTCTTTACAAGTGCGTGAGCTATGCAGTCATGCAGTGCTTGAATTTTGGGGATTTTAGGTACCAATGCTCCACACTCAGGACAGTTTCTTACTGTGATTACTGCGAGTATTACATTATCCAGGCCACATTCGCGGTAATGGTAATTCTGTATCTGCTCTATTAATTCAGCTCTATCACAAACTGGGCATCTCATTTTATTTTCTCCATGCTGTTACAATCATTAACTCGGTTTCGTCTTCGAATCTAATAACCACGGTCATTTTGCCGGTATGGACTTTGTATCTCCATTCGCCATTTTCACGCTCTGCTTCTTCAACTGTTCCGCCTCTGAGAATATTGGTACAATCCAGAAGTGGACATCCCCCGTTTTTCCAGACTCTCTATTGCGTGCGGTTGAGCATACGAGACAAATCCATCTTTTCAGTATCGAACGAATTAATCTTTTGGCATCAGGTGGCCTTAGTGGTTCGTTAAACATACTATACGCCTTTTAAATTGGATTTTAAATACTAATGTTGTGTTTGATACAACAATAGTATTTAAGTACAGTAGTAATCCTGGCTCCTTAAGATAATTCATCTTTTCTGCTTCCATTGTTGACTATTGAGCGTCAGTTACGGTGTCGGAGCGTAATTCTTAGAATTTCTCGAAAATATACGCATTGTTTTACGTCCTGTAAATTAAAAAAAAATAAGTAAAGCAATCTAAATGATTCAGGTTGCAACTGATTTGATAGAGCACTATCAGGCTTATATCAAAGGGCTTGGTACAAGTGGTGAATATTCTGATATTGATCTTAAATCAGTCTCTAACAGGCTGGATTTTTAATTTTGCGTGTTTCAGAGGGGCAGGGGTAAAAAAAAGAGGCACCGGAACTAAATCCGGTGCCTCTTTTTACTGATATAAAAACGAATTAAATTTTGTCACCCTTCAGGTCGCACTTGAACAGCTTACCTGCGCCGCGTGATGCGCAGAAATCACCGCACATGGTGCAGGTATCTTCTTCTTCAGGTGTACGGCTGGCGCGGATGGCACGGGCATCTTCAGGGAAGAGGGCCAGTTCGAACTGACGCTCCCAGTTCAGGTCGCGACGGGCTTTGGACATTTCCTTGTCGCGCTCGCGGCATTTCTCTGGATATTTGTTCATATCGCCGATGTAGGCGGCGATTTTGGCGGCTTTGACGCCCATGCGGACATCTTCTTCATTCGGCAGGGCCAGGTGTTCTGCAGGGGTGATGTAGCAGATCAGGTCAGCGCCGAAGCGGCTGGACTGGGCTGCTCCAATGGCGGAGGTGATGTGGTCGAAGCCTGGGGCTACGTCGGTGGTGATCGGTCCGAGCATGTAATATGGTGCGCCGCCGCTCATGCGCTTCTGCAGCTGGATGTTGCCTTCGATCTCGTCCAGAGGCACGTGCCCAGGGCCTTCGACCAGCATCTGGCAACCCATGTCGCGGCCGATTTCAGCCAGTTCGCAGTTGAAAAGCAGTTCCTGGATCTGGGCGCGGTCGGAAGAGTCGTGGATGGCGCCGGCACGCAGACCGTTACCCAGTGAGAGTACGGTATCATATTTTTTGAGGATCGAGGTCACACGGTCGAACTTCTCGTAAAGCGGGTTTTCGCGGTTGTTGGCGATCATCCATGCGACCATGCTGACGCCACCTTTGGAAACCAGGCCGCCGTAACGATAGCCTTGCTTGCGCAGGCGTTCAACTGTGCAGAGGTTGATACCGCAGTGTACAGCCATGAAAGCCATACCGTCGGCGCACTGCTGCTCGATGATGTCAAACAGCATCTCTTCGTCAAGCTTGTTCGGATCGCCGTATTTACGGGCAGCTTCGCAGAAGGCTTGGTAAAGCGGCACATTGCCGACCGGCAGGTCTACAGCGGCAATAACTTCTCGGCGGACACGGTCCAGGTCGCCACCGACGGAGAGTTCCATCAGTGTATCTGCGCCGGATTCCTGTGCGGCCAGGGCTTTTCTGATTTCAGCATCATAATCAATAATGTCGGAAGAGGTGCCGATCGAGGCGTTGACCTTGGTGGACAGGCCTTTACCGATGCCGGCAACTTTAGCTGGCTTGCGGTTGTGGTTCCAGGGAATAACAATCTTACCCTCGGCAACCATCTGCAGGACGAACTCCTGGGCAAGCTTCTCATTTTGAGCTACGGTGATCATTTGTGGGGTCAGGATGCCCTGGCGGGCGGATTCAATTTGAGTCAACATCTGTTTGGATCTCCTTTTTGATTTAATTGCAATTTTAAGTGTGGCTTATGCCACCATCAGGAACGGAAGTAGTTCTGTTTTATGGTTGTAGCCCCTCCCCTTAATTAAGGGGAGGCTGGGTGGGGTTAAACTGCCGCGCTACATAACTCCCCCAACCCCCTCTTAACTTAAGAGTGGGCTTCAATCAATTCTGCATTCCCGCCAACCGCGCACCGAGTTAATCAGCCAGATTCGGCCGGCATTGTAAATATCATCCAGTGTCAGCACCGCTTCGCGGATAGCGCCGATTTCAATCAATTCCTGTCTCAGCACTCCCGCCAGCAGGCCGCATGCGGTTGCCGGAGTTAGCATTTCTTCGCCAATTCGCACAACGATATTATTGAAGCAACCTTCCGTGATCTCGTTCCGTTCGTTGATCAGCAGGACATCATCTGCTTCCGGGTGGCTATTACGTGCATCTTCATAGACAGCCCGCCGTGTTGTTTTGTGGTACAGGAACGGGTCGTTTGAATCGATTTTCTTCTCAGACACAGCCAGTTTCAGAGGTGGTGCATCAATCTCAGTTGCCTCTATCTGTGTTGACTCAACCGTTATGGTTCCATCCGTGTCCAGCAGCAGCCGGACCTTGTGGATGCCGTGCAGTTGTCTGGCAAATTCTTCCAGGTTGCTGATCACTTTGTCCAGATCAACATGAAACCCGAAATAGTTTGCGGAGCCAAACAGTCTGTGCAGATGTCTGTCCAGCATCAGGTAACCATGCTGGTCATGGCGCAGGGTTTCGATCAGGCAGAAGTAGCTGCTGTCCCTAGTCAGGAAGGCACTTTTGGCGTGGCACTCGCCAAATTCTGCATTCGGGTTGGAATACCAGGTAATGCCGCCGCCGACTCCGACTTCGCCTCTGTTGTTGCTGTCAATCACCGCTGTCCTGATGGCTACGCTGAAAAGTGCCTCCCGATCAGGCGAAATATAGCCGATGGCTCCGCAATA
>Ga0105047_10006603_pt1 | contig 19657 bp, 17 predicted proteins | sample MAT04_FD_78384 | JGI IMG/M metagenome (GOLD analysis project Ga0105047, IMG submission 78384) | Freshwater microbial communities from Lake Fryxell liftoff mats and glacier meltwater in Antarctica - MAT-04 (megahit assembly) | ecosystem: Environmental > Aquatic > Freshwater > Ice > Liftoff...
GTCGACGGCAAGCGGCGGGATGATCGCGTTCACGCGTGATCCGTCGGGCAGTCGCGCGTCCACCATCGGCATCATCGCGTCCACCCGCCGGCCGACCGGGGCAAGGATACGATCGATGACACGTAGGAGGTGCGCATCATCATCGAAGCGCGCGTCGGTCGCCTCAACGCGCCCAGCACGCTCGACGAATATCTCGTGCGGGCCGTTGGCCATCACTTCCGATACCGTCGGATCTGCGAGCAGCGGCTGGAGCGGTCCGAGGCCCAACGTTGCAGCAATGACACCTGCTACCACAGCCCGACGGACGTCCCCGTCGAGCACGGCTGGGTCGTCGTCGAGAAACCCGTGTGCCAGCGCCTCGATCACGCGCGACGCACGCTCCGGCCCGGCAGCCACGATCGCACCCGGGTCACACTCGTTCCAGACACGATTGCGGACATGGAGGACCAACTCGTCGATCATCCGACCGCCTCACTACTCGGAGCGATCCGGGGTATGGAACGCCGATCCCGACGCGAGCCGGCTGGCCGTCGCCCCGACGCATCCAAGTCTGCACGATGCTCGCGGGTCCCGTGCATCGCATCGCGCGAGGTCGCGCCCGCTGGGATCGTGCACCGAAACTCGACCTGACGCGGATCATCGGACCCGACCACGAGCTCAAGGGAACCACCATGCGCGATGGCGATCGCCCGTGCAACGGCCAAACCCAACCCGGCACGACCGACCCGGTCGCCGACCTGGGCGAAGGGCTCGAAGATGCGCTCGCGATCCTCCAGCGCGATTGCTACTCCCACGTTGCGTACGATCAGTGAGCGCTCCATGCGTCCCGACGCACGCAGTTCGACATCGATCGTCGACCCAACGTCGGCGTGCCGAATGGCGTTGGCTACGAGGTTTGTGAGCACCTGCTCCACGCGGGTCGGATCACAGAGCACGAGCCGGTCGCGCGCCATCCCAGACACGTTGACGGTCACGCCACGTTCGGTCGCGGCGGCCCGGAAACGCTGCACCGTGCATCGACATACGCTCACGAGGTCACACTCCGACCGCTCAAGCCGCAGTCCACCTGCGTGCGAGCTCGCGACCTCGATGAGGTCATCGATGAGTACCCCAAGGCGCGCGGCCTCGCCGTCGATGAGCTTCCAACGGTCGCAGCGGAAGGGATCCGTCTCATTTCGACCAAGGGTGAACGCATGCCCGCGCAAGATCGTGAGCGGTGTCCGCAGCTCATGTGAAACGCACGCCAACGTCCGATGCCGCGCCGCGTCCAACGCGTGCAGACGCTCAGCCATCGCATCGATCGCGCTCGCTAGGCCACCGATCTCGTCACCTCGATCGCACTCGATACGATGCTCAAAATCACCGCACGCGATGGCACTGGTCGCAGCGCGCAACCCGTCAACAGTGGCGGCAATCGATCGCCGAAGCACCACAGCGGCTCCCGTTGCCGCGATGGTCCCGCAGGCCACGGCGAGGAGAATCGCGATTCGGACCGCATCTGCGGCGCCAGCGACGTTGCCCGGATCCTCGGCCAACGAGACGCGCACCGCGATCGGGGCGATGCTGAGACCAAGCAGCGCCACCACAGCGGGCGCGACCGCGAGCATGAGTACCACCTGGGTCCGCACCGACGCAGTGCGGAGCCACCGCATCACCCGCTCTCCTCGATTCCCACAAGCCGATACCCGACGCCCCACACGTTGGCGATATAGGCGCGTCCGTCACTGAGCGGACGGAGCTTGCGACGCAGCCTGCTGGCATGCGAATCGAGGGTGCGCGTGGCCCCGGCTGATCGAAAGCCCCAGACGCTCTCAAGCAACTCCTGTTTCCGGAACACGCGTCGCGGCTCGCGCGCCAATGCCGCGAGCAGCAGGAACTCCTTCGCGGAGAGCGCCACCGGATCACCATTCACACGAACCTCGCGGGTCGACATGTCGATATTGATGCCTGCGACTTGCAGGACGTCACGCTCGCGCAGATCGAGCGAACGCCGAAGCACGGCGCGCACGCGGGCCAGGAGTTCCGGATAGTGAAAAGGCTTGATCACCACGTCATCCGCGCCACGCTGGAATCCACGGACACGATCGGTGTCCTCAGCCCGGGCGGTGACCATGATGATGGGCATCTCCGGGTCGAAGCGGACCTGCAGCGGATCCTCCTCGCGGATCTCCCGACAGAAGTCGAACCCACTCGCGTCCGGCAACCCGACATCGAGCAGAACCACGTCCGGTTGATATGCGTTCAGCTTGGACCGAGCCTGAGCAGCGGATGCTGCGACGTGGACCTCGAAGTCGTCGCTCTCCAGATTTTCCTGAAGAAAGCTCAGGATGTGCGGTTCGTCGTCGATGACGAGGATCACGGGCCGGCGATGTCGCATGTACGTCCTCCTAACGTGCGGTCCTGTAAGGCTGTCGCGCTACAGAATGTCGTCAGGAACGAACGTTTTGCAACTAGCAAACAGAACGTTTTGCAAGCAAAGTGCGTGGTTTCCGGAAGGATCGACGACGCCCCACACAGATATGTCATCCCTGCGTGTTGCCGCTTTTCTTCGGGGACAATCGACACGCCGTGAACGACACACAAACGCGGAAAAAGTCACACATTCGTGACGATATCGCGCGCCTCTCGTGACGAACCCGTCACGTCAGCGTCAGCGGTTTGAGGCGACCTGCAACCGATCGCCAACCCGAATGTTGAAGAATGCGGCCTTGCCCTGTGGGAGCTCGAGCACCGAATGCGCGAACTTCCCTCCGCGCGCCATGCGCCACGGGCGCAGGTCCTCGTGCACGCGCACCACCTGCAACTGTTCATCCAGGAATACCGCATCGATGGGAAAGCGCATGAAGAACATATGAATCGATGTGCACGGGCTGATCCACAGGCCTTCGCTCGGCGCTAACGCTCCTCTTCCCAGCAGTCCACGCATGCGAAGCCACATCGTGTCCGCGTGCACGAGGTGAGGCGTCACGATCTCCCCCGCGAGGAGCAAACTGGACGTGGCGCCATCCCGTTCGCGGGCGAAGGCTCCCTCGGTGGCATCGTGATGGGGTGTGGGTTCGTCCATAGCGGCGGCGATTCGTCGGTGCTGCATGGGCATGTCTCCCTCAGGTGCGTGCGCGAAACGGCGCGGCGAGCAACCACCTCTGGAGCGGTTGCGGCATGTTGCGAGACACCGCTTCGGGGTGCGATCTGCTCGGGGTTCGTCAACGTGTTGTGAAGGTTTGCGAACACCCTGGTCCGGCCACAACCTCCGGGTACCTCGCGATACCTTCGAACCGACCGGAAGCGTGCCCCATGGCTGACGAACAAACGCCACAGTCCGACCTCATCGACGATGCGATCCGACAGGCCGAGAAGCAGCTCGAGCAGAAGCTCGAAGCGCTCCGGATGTCCGCGCTGGGCGAGCCCGCACCCCGCGAGCCCGCACGCGACGCTGACGTGGCCATCCTGCGCCCTACTGGCACCGATACCGCCGCCGACGACATCCGCGGCGCCCTGGCCAACGCGACCAGCCATCACGACACAGCCTGGCGCGAGACCGAGGGGGACGACGTCACGTTTGCACCTGTCGGAGGCCTCCCGGTCGACGCCCGCAACGACCTCGATGTGCCAGATGTAGCGAAGGACCACTTCGATACGGCCTCCCGCGACTTCGCGCCCGACGCACACATCTCCGAGCTCGTCGCCATCTGGGACGAAGAAGACGGAGAAGACGACGGACATGCGATGTTCGACACGCCGAATGAGCTCACCTCGACGAGCGCGCACGACGGTCAGATCACGCCTACGCGAGGCGCACTGCCGTCTGATGAGGTGCGCGATGCCATGCTGCGCCCCACTTCACCCTCCGCGCCGAGGCCTGAGGCTGACTGGGCGCGCCCCCAGCCGGTGCACGCTTCCTGGACTGCACGCCCCGACGACGTGTCGAACTCGTTCGAGGATCCCGCCTCTCCGACGCCGATCCCTGCATCCACATCATCCGGTGGCTTTCTGGAGACCGCGCCGAGTGAGGACGAACTGCAGTTCTGGGCCCAGACACGCACCGCGCTGCGCGATCTGCGTCAGCTGACGGGGGCCGTGCCGCACGAGGTCGTCGGCGAGGTTGTCGAGCAGGTCAGCGGCGAAATGCAGCGCCTGCTGACCGATGAGCTGACGAGTCCGAACACCGCACTTCGCGCCATCCAGCAGCAGGTGTCCCAGGGATTCCCCAAGGTCACCGAACGCCTTGAGGCAGCCATCGAGCACGGAGTTGCTGGTCCGCAGCACAGCATTAGTCAGCTGCGGGAGGAAATCCCCGCGCAACTCGATCGTTCCGTGCGCGAGACTCGCAGCGCAATCCGCGAAGATCTCGATCGAACAGCCGCCACCGTGCATAGTTCCGTGCAAAAAGATGTGGCCCAGCTGGAACAGTCGATCGCGACGAACGTCACGCGCATGGCACAGGGGATGACCGACACCGTCGGTCGCGTCGAGCGCGACCTCGACGCCCTCGGCGATAACGTCGTGCGCTTCGAGCGCGGCGTGCACAGTGAGTTCGATCGGGTTGAAGCACAGCTACGTGCGTCGATCGAGCGTGTCGAAGGCCTCGTTCGCGATGAGCTCATCGTGCCGACCGAGACGATCAAGAAGCTGGACGAGGAGCTCCCCGCCCGATTCGGTCGCGTGGAGCGCACGCTCGTCGAGCAGGTGCAGACGACGCAGCACGAGCTCACGTCGGTGCTCACCAACCTGGTCGACGCCAATCGCGCATCGCTCGATCGCATCGCCTCGGTGGCGTCGACCCTCGATGAGGACCGCGCTCGTCGCGCGGAGGACACCGAGCTCATCGTCGATACCGTCGCAACTGGCTGGGAGGGTCTTGCCGGCGCGATGAAGTCGCTCTACGAGCAGGCGGCGGACAACGCCATGCGCATCGCAGCCATCGAGCAGCGCTTGAGCCAGATCCGCGATCTCGAGACTGCCGTGGACGCCACCATGGAGGACCTGCGCTCACAGGTGCGCGACCTGGCACCCGCCCCAGTGGTGGTGACGGTGTCGCACCCCGAGGCCGAAGTACGCAATACCGCGCGCGGCGGCTGGCTGCCTGACACACAGCGCTGAGATTCGCATGGACCCGTACAGGGGCATGGCGAGAGCCGCCGAAGCTGACGTCACCACCAATCCCATGTACATCCGGCGGGGGGAGCCATCAGGCTCCCCCCGCCGTCGTTGCCTCCGGTCATTTTGTCGCTGCGATGGCGTCTCCCAAACGCTTGGCCACCGCATCGCCGAGCTTGTCGCCGTGCCCGCTCAAGCCGCCGCCGACCGCGACGAGCAATACGGCCACCGCCACCGCAAGGCCGACGTACTCGACCGTTGACTGTCCGCGCTCGCGCTCATTTCGTTCATCTCGCATGGGAAGAGCCTCCTGTGTGGGTTGTCGCAAGGATGCTCGCGGGATCGGTGTCACGAGAGTCGCGCGCATCGTGACAAAAGTGCGCCCGAAGTCGAACGAATTCGTCACACCGCTCATGCGACCAGAGCGCTGGCACGACCTTTAGGCTCCTCGCGACCGTCACCATCCCAGGAGCACCATGACCCCCACCGTCGCATCATCCACGCTCGAACATCCCTCCGTCGAGAGCGTCCCGCCGATCACACGGATGGCGGTTATTGGTTTCGGCACCATGGGATCCGGCATCGCGCAGGTATGCGCTCAAGCCGGTATCGATGTGCGCGTCGTCGAGCCGAGCGAAGCGGTGATCGAACGGGACATGGGCGCGATCACCAAGCAGCTCGCCAAAGCGGTCGACAAGGGACGCATGACCGAGGCAGACCGCGATGCGACGCTCGCCCGCATCACACCCTCTACAGATCTCTCCCATGCGTTCGACGCCGAACTCGTCATCGAAGCCATCCCAGAGCGCATCGACCTCAAGCGCGACCTCATGGCTACGCTCGATGAATCACTCGCTGCAGACGCCGTGCTCGCGACGAATACGAGTGCGCTCTCCGTGACGGAGATCGCCGCCGCCACCACCCGCCCCGAGCGCGTGTGCGGGCTGCACTGGTTCAACCCGGCACCCGTGCTCCCACTTGTGGAAGTCGTGCGCGCTGAGCGCACCGACGACACCACAGTGCGACGAGCCTACGCGTTCGTACATCAGGTCGGCAAACAGCCGATCGTCTGCCGCGACACGCCAGGGTTCGTGGTCAACCGCATCCTGATCCCCATCCTCAACGACGTGGTGAGCCTGTGGGAGCAGGGACTAGCGAGCGCAGAGGACATCGATGCCGGCTGCAAAGGTGGTCTCAACTGGCCGATCGGCCCGCTGGCACTCTGCGACCTCATCGGGCTCGATGTCGCGGTGCATGCCGCCGAAGCCCTCTACGCCGCGACTCGCGAGCCACGCATGGCGCCACCCGCAGCGATGATTCGCATGGTCAAGGCTGGCAAACTCGGTCGCAAGAGTGGCGAGGGCTTCTACCGCTACAACACCTGAGATGAGCGCGCCGTCGGGCGCGGTCCGTCTGTGGCTGAGGAGGGGCGGTGCTCTTCGGCCACGGGGATCTCGCCCTCGTTCCGCGCGCGCAGTGCGGTCGCACGCACGTGGTTGATCGAGCGGAGACCTTCGTTCCACCGCGCGATGGCTCGCCGCTCCTCGTCGGAGAACGACGCCGCGAACTGCTCGACGTCTGAGCGCCACGCCCCCACCATCGGAGCAATGAGCTGCTCAGGACGGTCGGTCATCGACAGCACTGTCCGGCGACGGTCATGCTCATCCGGGGTCCGCAGCACGTAGCCAAGCGCTTCGAGGCGATCTGTCAGCGCAGTGACAGCGGCTCGTGAAAGCGGAATGCGCGCGCCGAGCTCGCTCATCGTCATCGAGCCGTGCTCCCACAGATGCGCCAGCGCGAGACGCTCGTGCGCATTGATCGTCAATCCGCGCAGCCACTGCGCGAACAATCCCGACGACGAGACAGCCATACGACCCGTCGTCTCGATCGGGTTTGAGGTGTCTTCACGATTGGTGGCACCACGCGCGGACAAGAGATGGTTCGACATCGGTGGGTATCTCCCGGCACTTCGACTGGATCGTTGATGGCGCTGAGCGCCCTGGTAATCGCGGCTCGGATCGCGAACGAACTCCGAATTGGGAAGGTTAGCAAGACCTCACCTCGCGCGCACATCCAGTGGACTATTAGGCCGACCGACCATGTGGCCGGCGTACTCGCATCGTGCAACGGCCCTGTGCGAAGCGCGTTCCGATGCCACATCCATACCGGGGACGGCGCCTAGGAGTCCCTGGGCGCTGCGAGCGCTTGGATCGTGGCATCGGACATCAAACCGAGCTGCTCGGCGTGGTGCAGATGGAGCGTGCGGAGATCGTCGATGAATGCAGCGATGACCCGCCATTCGCTCCGGGGCCGATCTCGAACGAGCGTCTTCACGGACTCAGACCATGGCAGGATCACGGGAGTCATGCGCTCAAGCGCTACATCGCGGATCGAGACGACGGTGCGACGTCGATCGGTGGCATCAGCGCCGCGCACAACGAGGTCCGCCGCCTCCAGGCGGTCCACCAGCGTCGTCACAGCTGCACGGGAGAGCGGTATCCACGCACCGAGATCTGTCATCGTCATCGGACCGCGCTCCCAGAGCGCGCTCAACGCGAGACGTTCATGCGCGTTGATCCCAAACGCTCGCCGCATCTGAGCCGTGTAGCCGTCGAACGCCGAACCCATCCGAAACAGCGCATCGACCGCGACGTCGCCGTCCGTTTGCACTGCGTCGCCGTCAAAGGCGTGATTCGTGTCAGGGATGATGGTCGACACTGGTTACTCCTCATGCGCGGGCGAACCGCCGCATTGATACAGGCTACCGACGCGCGCTTGAGCGCCGCCTCCACAACGTTGTACGCTCAACGACCGAAACAGGTTCACAGGTCAACTCGGCCCATGCAATTTGGCAGCGAAACACGCTGCAGATGATTTGCAGCGCGCCGAGATCGCTCAAACGCGTTCGATCACCGTGGCGATTGCCTGACCAAAACCGATGCACATCGTCGCCATGCCGTGCTGGGCGTCGCGACGCTCGAGCTCGCCGAGCATTGTCGCGAGGATGCGGGCGCCGGACGCTCCCAACGGATGGCCGAGCGAGATGCCACCACCATTCGGGTTCACGTCCGCAGCACGATCAGCGAGCTTGAGGTCGATCATGGATTGGAGCACCACAGAAGCAAAGGCCTCATTGATTTCGATGACGCTCATATCGTCGAGCGTCAGGCCCACACGGGTGAGCGCGCGGGTCGTGGCTGCGGGGTTACCGGTGAGCATGATGGTGGGATCTACACCCGCGAGGCCGGTCGAGACGACACGCGCGCGAGGCTTGAGCCCGTGCAGCTCGACAGCGGCTGCGCTCGCGAGCAGCAGACCCGACGCACCATCACAGATCTGACTGGCGTTGCCGGCCGTCACGGTGCCTGTCCCCTCTGGCAGGAACGCCGGCTTGAGCGAGGCAAGCTTCTCAGCCGTGGATGCACGCGGCGTCTCGTCGGCGGCGAACATGTGCTTTACGCCCTCGGCATCGGTCACCTCGATAGGAAGGATCTCACCCTCGAATTTGCCAGCCTCACGGGCGGCGATCGCGCGCTCCTGGCTCGAGAGCGCGTACTCGTCCTGCTGCTCCCGCGTGATCTCCCACTGCTGAGCGATCATCTCCGCAGAGAGGCCCTGCATGACGACGTTGTAGTTCTCGGTGATGGAATCGGGCACCTGACCGCCGTCGCTCATCATCGGCGTGCGGCTCATGCTCTCCACACCGGCGGCGATCACAAGATCCGCCTGGCCGGACATGATCGCCTGTGCGGCAGAGTTCGTCGTCTGCAAGCTTGAGCCGCACATGCGGTTGACGGACGCTCCGCACACGTCGACCGGAAGACCGGCAGCGAGTGCAGCCATGCGGCCGATGTTCCAGCCCTGTTCACCGATCTGCGTCACGCAGCCGAGCTGCACGTCTTCGATGGCGGACGGGTCAACGCCGGTACGCTCGACCAGTCCGCGTAGCACGTGCGCGGCCAGATCAACGGGGTGGGTCCCGGACAGCGAGCCATTGCGCTTGCCGATCGGCGTGCGGACGATGTCGACGATGAATGCCTCGTGCATGACTGGAACTCCCCGGAGATTCGCTTCGATCAGCTGTGTTCCGCCGAGCCTAGACGATCGCGTCCCCGCGTCGAGGACGGAGCAAGCAGTAGCGTGTGCGCGAACTCGCTCACCGCATCCGACCAAGCATCAGGACCACTGGATGTGTCGTCTGAATGAGCAGGTGGGTAGGAGATTGGCGTCGACACGGATCGACGCGCAACTGGATGGGACTCCTCGACGGAATCGGCAAGGGCAAGAAGCGACCGGCTACCGGTCGGGCGAAGCCTGCCGCAACGACGTCGGGAGCCATACCGGCCTCGAGTTCCACCTCCGTTCGCGCTACTGGCGGTGCTCCAACTCGGGCTCGGTCCGGCCCCGGCACCGGTTCCGCCGCATCGACGAAACGCAGCTCGAAGCTACCCGGCAGGCGCCGTAAAGGCGGGACTGCATCGGTTCGTGAGCGCGTCGCATCCGCAGCCGCACCGCTCCACGATCGACGCAGACGCCTCGTTGGCGCGCGTGAGTCGACGCTGCGTGATCTGGGCGGATTGATGCTGGAGATGTACAAGCGCAACCGCTTTCGCGAGGAGCTCCTCCTCGACAAATGTGAAGAGGTCCTGGCGATCGAGGTGGAGATCGCGCACGTGGACCAACGGCTCTTTCAGCTCGCCCCGCCCAACGCTGCGGGTATGCGACCCATTGGGCGCTGTGAGTGCGGCGCTCCGATCCACCCGGGTCAGAATTTCTGCGGAGTGTGCGGGCGATCGTTCGCGACGCTGACGCAGTCGCGGTCGTGCGCACGATGCGGAGCCGGACTGCGGGCCGGTGATTCCTTTTGCGCGACATGCGGCTCCGAGGCACCCGATGCGCTCCAGACAATCCAAGCGCCCCTCAACGGACCGACGCACGGACCAGGCGCGGGAGATGCAACCTCGATTGCAGCATCCGCTATAGCGCAGACGGTCATCATCGACGCACCCCTGATCGATGAGGCACCGACACCAGTGCCAACACTCCGCCACGCTGCACCTGTCGTGCACCCCGCCTCACCCAATGTTGTGCCAGCACCTCCATCACCCGGCGACCCGATGCCAGGCCCCCCAGAAACACCACCGGTCGCGCCCCCGCTGATGGACGCGCCTTCGTTGGCTTCGGAAACTCCGTTCGTGACAGAAGCGCTTCCACCCACCCCGACGCAGGTGCCTGGGGTGAACATCACCACGCCCGTGCTTCCGGCGCCAACACCTCCGGCGGCCGCACATGCCTTGCCGTCGAGCGCAGGATTCGACTGGGCAACACCACCTCCGAGTCCTGAGATCGCCATTGATGCCGCACTCGAGTTCGCGCATCCCTCCGATCCCGCGAGCGCCGGCGCCGGATTCCCCTCCCTCGCGGCGATGCCCACATCCCCGCAGGTGGACACGATCCACATCGCCAGCGCGCATCCGATCGAGCCCACTCCTGCGTTCACCTCAGCAGATACGACACAGCCCGCAGCTACACCTGCCGCAGTCGACGCCTCTGCGGTAACCGTTGACGCCGCACAGGCGACCAAGGCGGCCAAAGCTGCCGCTCGTACGGAGTCTCGGCAGATCGCCACAAATCGTCGGGCAGCAGCGAAGGCGGCTAAATCACGCGCCAAAGACCGGGCGAAGGCCGCGCGTGAGGCACGCAAGCGCGGCGGCGGCTCGTGACCGACGAACACGACGAAGTTATGCGACCCGATCACGACGACGGCGTCGGCATCGGTGTTGGGATGGGTGGATCCTGTCCTGTCTGTCGAGCGCCCGTGGACCTCGGACAGGAATTCTGCCTTGAGTGCGGCTCGCCGATCCGGTTCACCCCACGCCAGCGGCGCCAGCAACGCACAGGAGACCGCACGCCCACTGCTGCGCCCGCCCCATCTCCTCGTCCACGCGGGTTCCCGTGGGTGCCATTTCTCATCGTGCTGGTGTTGGTCGTGGGCGGCATCGCTTTCGCGCTCGTGGAGAGCGGCGGCGATTCCAGGCGCGGCAGCAAGAGCGATAGTACCGACTCCGCGCTCCCTGAAATCACGAACTCAACGCCGGGTACGAGCTCAACCACGAAGACCATTCGGCTGCAGGGTTGCGATCCGAACAGTCCACTCGACGGCACCGAACCAGCCGAGAGCGACCCGAACGCCAACGGATTCGACACAAACGACCCCAACTCTGCCGATGGCTCAGGCAGCGAGCAGATACCGACGTTGTCGACCGACGGCGCCGACACAGGGGGCACCGACCCCTTCGGCGGATCCGCCGAAGGCCTCCCGAGCACGAAAACGGACTCCGGGGATGCAACCGATGCATCAGCAGCAACGGTGACCGTCGACGAGAACGGCGACATCTGTGCGAGTGATCCCGGCGCCGATACTGATCCGACAGACACCGACCCCACCAACACCGGGACCGACACCACGAGTTCGACACCAACGACTCCGACCACGCCAACCTCCACCACGCCCGCGAAGTCCTCCGACGGCTGGCCCGCCGACAAGGAAGGCTGGACCGTGGTGATCAACAATTATCCCGAAAAGGCGCGCGCCGATGATCGCGCCGGCGCCGTCCAGAGCACGGGCGTCGACGCAGGCGTGCTCCTCAGCTCCGATTTCACGAGCCTGTGCCCCGGCTACTACGTGGTCTTCAGCGGCATCTACACCTCGAAAACACAAGCCGAACGACACGTTCAACAGCTCAAGGACAAGGATCTGTTCGGCATCTATGCTCGTGAGATTCGCCGCTCTGGGACGCAGATCAGCTGTCGTGAGACCCGGCCCTAACCACCTGGCGCCCAATCACCTCCGCACCGGTCCCCTCGCGCCACGTTCGTGGCCGCCGGGGGCCGCAGCGCCTGCGCAGCAGCATGGCCGACTGGACCGCCGTGCGATCCTCCCCCTGACGACACGGACGACGAATCCCGTCTTGCCAGTCACGAACTTTCCCGTACAGTGGAGACGAGGCCGCACGCCATCGCGGCCTCAACTCAGGGGGAGCGTGCCGCTGGCGGGGGCCGGGGCACAGTACGAGGCACACATGTATCGATTCAGCCGAGCGATCTATCTGGAGACGCGCGATCTCATCACCGGCGAGACGCAGGACGAGACGACCGAGGCCCGGCGCCGCGTGTTGACCGCCTGCGAGGGGACGATGGAGCGACTCGCGAAAGACAGCCGCTACTTCGCCGATCCGGCGAAGAGCCTGTTTTCCGACATCCGCTACTTCTACCCCATCCGGGAGCAGGAGCGCGTGTTTCACGTGGTCAAGAGCTACGTGGAGGCGGCGCTCGTATTCCTCGAAAAGGAGCAAGAGCGCGCCGTCACTGAGGGCGCGATGCTCCGCTGCCGCGCTCAGACGCGCAAGGGCAAGGACTGCCAGCGCACGCCGTTGCCCGAGTCGCACTTCTGCCCATCGCATCAGCACTTGGCGAGCATCGTCGCATAACACGCGTCGGTAGCGAGTAGCGACCCGAAACCGGGCGCAGGGCGAGATCAGGCAATCTCCCCAACGAATCGGTTCCGAAACGAACGGGCGGCCTCCGGGCCGCCCGTTTTCTTCGCAATGAGCGGCTTTTTCCGGCCGAGTAGGTCTTAAGCCACTACCGTCTAGGGGTGTCAGATCACTACCATCCCTTCGGTGGATGTGGGAACGACGGTCCGCCGCGAGTTGGGAACTCGCATCCGGGGATCCGTCACCGAACTGGGAGAGAGTCATGCCGCTCGAGAAGGAAAAGCTGGTCCGCCAGCTATCACTGGTCGCGTTCCTCATGAGCATGAACCGGCCGGTCACGGCACGGGACGTGCGTGAGAGCGTCGAGGGGTACTCGCACATGGGCGACGACGCCTTCGCGCGCCGCTTCTACGCCGACCGCACCGAGCTGCTGGGACTGGGAGTCCCGCTTCGCTCAACGCGTGACGACGACACTGGCGAGGAGCTCTACACGCTGAGCGCGCAGCAGTATCTGCTCCCGACGCTCGACCTGAGCGATCGCGAGGTCACGGCGCTCCACTCATGCCTGTCGCTCCTCGACGGCCAATTTGCCTACGCCGAGCCGCTACGTCTCGCACTGCAGAACCTCACGCTCGGGCGCGAGAACCCGATGACAGATGCTGCTGTTGCATCGACCGAGGTGAAGCTGTCGGGCAGCGACTACTCACCCGAGATCGCCGCACGCATCTCCAAGCTCGAGACAGCGATCACGAAGCGCCGGACGATCACCTTCAATTACTTCACGATGGGCCGTGGCACAGAGGGCGAGCGCATCGTCGATCCGTACACCCTCATCTGGAATGGCGGTCACTGGTATCTACTCGGTCACTGCCACGAGAAGAACGACGTGCGGCAGTTCCGCCTCTCGCGCATCCAAGGCGAGATCAAGTTCACGAGCCGTCGTGAGCGCGACTTCGAGGTTCCGTCGAACTTCGATGCCACGAGGTACCGCACGCGCCAGAACTGGCAGTTCGGCGAGCCTGTCGGCGAGGCAGATCTCTGGGTCGATCCGTCTGCCGCATGGTGGGTCGAGCGCTCCTTTGAGCGATCGGGCGAGGTCGTCGAGCGCTTTGAGGATGGCTCGGTCATCTTCCGCACGCCGTACACCGCTCTGTCCTGGCTCGCAGGCTGGGTGCTTGGCATGAACGGTCTGGTTCGCCCCGTGGGTCCGAGCGAGCTCGTTGATGCGGTTTCCGAAGCCGTCGTGAAGATCGAGGAGCTCCACGCAGGGAGCGCTCCGAAGCTTGCTGGCGAGCTACCGAAGCTCGACATGCCTGAGGTTCCCGGCGCGCGTCGTCGCAAGCCCGTCGCTCCGGTGGGCGCCGAGCAGTTCGCGCTCCTGCAAGCACTCATGAGCGACCTACTCGCATCGTGTGGGCCGGGCGGCGAGGGCGAGGTTTCGGCTGCAGGTCTCATGGAGCGCTACTGCCTCGATGAGAAGTCGCTGCGCGAGGCTGTCGATCTGCTCACGCTCGTCAACTTCGGTGCTGGCGCCTACGCCATGTACGCCGAGCTGGACGGCGACACTGTGCGCGTCGACGCCTGGCCCGACGGCGAAGTGTTCCGTCGCCCGGCGCGGTTGTCACCCCTCGAAGCGAAGGCACTGTTGCTCGCGCTCGACCTGGTTGGCCCGCTCGTTGCCGCTACATCAGAGAGCGATCTGGGCACAGTACGCACCAAGCTCACCGACGCCTTCGGCGGCTACGGCAACCCGACGGTACCGGCGACCTCGCCCACAGGCAGCGAGCAGCACGTGCTCGAACAGCTCACCACCGCCATGCGCGAGCGCCGTGTCATGCAGATCGAGTACTACTCCCAGGGTCGCGGCGAGCTGTCCACTCGCGACGTGGAGCCTGTGCTCCTCCAGCGCCTCAAGCAGCACTGGTACGCCGTCGCGTGGTGCCGTAAGGCCGATGATGTCCGGTCGTTCCGCCTCGACCGCATGAAGTCGATCACCGTGCTCGATGAGGTGTTCGCTGATCGCGGACTCGACCTCACGGGCCACGTTGCGGACACGCCAACTACACTCGAGGAGGCCCCGCGCACGGCCAACGTGTGGTTCGCGCCATCAGCAGCGGGCTACGTGCTCGAGAACAACACGAACGCCACGCGTCTCACCGATGGTTCGGCACTCCAGCGCACGCCGTCCGCTGGCGACACATGGCTCGTCGAGGAGATCCTCAAGTACCGCGGGCAGGCGATGGTCACCGCACCCGCCGACCTTCGCGAGCGCATCGCAGTACGCGCCGGCGAGTTGCGCGAGCTGCTCGCGCGCGTGCCGGTCTCCTAACCGCGCGAGTGGGACATGGCTCACGGCACGGATGCCGAACCGGGGCGCGGTAGCTCCGAGGACAGAACTCATTCGGTCCGCACGCACGGGTTCGTCCGTGCGTAGGGACGGGGACACTCGCAAGGATCATGGACGATAACCAACGAGACTCCTTCCGCCTCGAGCGGAACTTCGAGGCCGAACTTTCCCATGAGGGACGGGTCTCCGCGTGCGTGGTGACCAACCTGAGCGCGGGTGGCGCCCGAATCCAGACGACGTTCGAGATGCGGACGGGCCGTTCCTGCACCCTGGGGATCCTGCTCGACCCTCGCACGCGCGCGGAGGCGGGCGTGGACCAGGTGAGCTTTCACATGGAGATTCTCGAACGGACCGAACTGCCCGAGGCGATGATCGAGTATCGACTTCGCAACGCAACGGGACCCGGATCGAGCGAGTACGAGACGGCTGCGCGTCTCGTGGTGCAGGCGCAGCGCCAGATGATCGCGGCGGAGACTGGCGCGGGCGAGGCATCGCCGATGGTGTCCGACGACGACCGGCGTCGCCGCTTTCGAATACCCGTCCGCCCGAGGTTCGGCAAGGGCAATATGCGCCCAGGCTCCGACGACTGATGGAACACGCTCGCCAGTCCAGATTTCGCAGCCCGAATTCACTTCATGCATCCGGTAGCGCTTCCATACTTGCTCCCATGGGATCAGGGGCGCGACACGTTGCAATAGCGGGGAACATGGGGGTCGGCAAGAGCACGCTGACGGCGGCTCTCGCCGAGCGGCTCGGCGCCGAGGCGCACTATGAAAGCGTGGCCGAAAACCCGTATCTCGAACGGTTCTACGAGGACATGCGTCGCTGGAGCTTCCATTCGCAGTTCACGTTCCTGAGCCAGGCGTTCCGCCAGCATTGCGACATCCTCACGAGCGCGAACGTATGCGTGCAGGATCGAACGATCTACGAACATTTTCATGTGTTTGCGTCGAGTCATCTTGAGCAAGGCCTGCTCGACGAGGAGGAGTTTCGTTCACTCGAGGATCACTTCCGAGCGCTCACGCGTGTCGTCCCAGGTCCGGATCTCATGATCTATTTGCGGGCCAGTATCCCCACGTTGATGGATCGCATCCGCGGGCGGGACCGGTCAATCGAGGCCGGTGTGGAGGTCGCATACCTGCAAGGGCTCGAGGACCGCTACGAGCGATGGATGGCGAGCTATGACGCCTCCGACGTGCTGGTCATCGACACGGACAACATCGATTTTCACGATGCTGAGCAGCGCGAGATGCTCCTCGGTCTCATCTGTGAGCGAGTCGCGGGTCGAGCCGCTCGCGCGCCCTTTGCGGCGATGTCTCGGCGTCGGGCAGTGCGTGTTGCGACTGCGATCCCAGCCTGACGAACGGTCGCACCGGCAATCGTTAGCGGAAGCGCCGCAGGAGTCGACCACTCAGCGTACGGTGCGTGGCCGGTGCATCACGATCCAACTTTCGACGCTGCAATGCGCTGTCCGCGATGAGCGCGGTCTGCGCGATGAGCCGCCCGATGGAACGTGGGCGTGGCGTCGCTACCTCAGTCGAAGCTAACGGCCGCTCCTCAGCCGGCAGATTCGGCACGAGGCGCAGGTGGTCTCGACGCGTACGGGGCTCGTCGCTGTGACGCGGTGTTGGGTCGTCGCTCATCGCCAGTAGATCGGCGGGCGTTACGCCGGTGTTACACCCGGCCGCGGGATGTCCGCTTTTTCTGTGGAGAAGTCCGCGTGCGTGATCTCCACGTGCAGCGGCCCGGTGCTCGCCTCGATCGGGAGCCGAACGAGGCCGTCCGGCCCTGTGACAGCGCTCCATCGATGACCGTGCCCGTCCGTGACGGTCACGACCGCACCGGCGATGCTCGGGTGCGATCCGTCCTGTGCCGCGTCATCGTTTCGCACGCGGATAGCCAGTTGGCCAGCCGCGCCCGATGCCGGCACCGCACCCTCGACGCCCCACGTGACGCTTCGCACGTACACAAAGCGGGTGCTCTCCTTCGTCTTGGCGCCGTCGGCAGACGCACGCTTGAGCGCGTCGAACCATCCGCCGAGCTGGGCGGGATCCTTCTCCTGATGCTCCATCCCGTGGTCGGCGGTCAGCACGATCGCAGTGCTATCGGTGATACCCCTCTGATCCATCGCGGACATGACGCGACCGATCTGGCGGTCGACCTCTTGGAGCGCCGCGCGCGCATCCGGGTGATGCGGCCCCTTGTTGTGGCCTTGATTGTCGACGAGCGTGAACTCGAACACCCCAAGTTTGGGTGGGACCTTCTTGGACCAGTACACCTCGCCGATGGCAGCCGCAGCATTGTCCTGGATCGAGACCTTGTGGTACTGCTTGTCCTTGTTCAGGACCGGGTCCACCACCTCGCGTGCACCACGCAGGTATCCCGCTCCGATCTTGACGATGTTTCCGAGCAGGCTCGGTATGCCGGCAAGATCCAACGTGCTGATGTCAGCGCCGCGACCTGCGGGCTGGTTCACCGCGATCGTGCGCGCGTCGGGGAACGAGCGCTCGACTGCCTCGTACAGGGTCTCGACCTCGGGATCGACGAGCTTGCCCGTCCGCAGGCTGTTCTTGATGCCCCCATCAGTGATGAGCTGCTCGCGCTGCCGCGTGCGATCCCACCAGGAGTTGTTGACGATGCCCGTATGCCCTGGCGACGCGCCTGTGACGAGCGTGTTGTGATTCGCCCACGTCACCGTCGGATACTCCGCGAGCGTCCCGTTGCGGAACGTCGTGCCCGCAGCAACGATGCGCGCGAGGTGCGGGAGGTTTCCTCGCTTGATCTCATCCAGCAAGACGGTCTGACTCAGTCCATCAACGACGAACATCACAGCGCGTTCAGCAGCGGCGCGCGCGCCGAACCGGGCGTCCACGAGACCACCCGCGAGCGAGTGCCCGTCCTGCCACTTGAGCAGCTGGGTGCGGCGCACTCCGGTGGCATTGGTGCCCATCGTCGGACTCACGCCGATGAGTTCAGCAATGGTGGGCGCGACGTCCTCGTGACGCACGAGTTGATCGGCGATCCGACCGTGCGCGATGCCCGGCCCAGCAATCACGAGCGGCGCGCGCGACTGCACGATGTCCGGAATGCCGTGCGATCCGGCACCGGGATGGTTGCCATCAGCCCCCGTCTTGGGAATGTAGACGAAGTCCGGTGCGCGCGTGTGGTCGAACAGTTGCGACATGCGCTCGAACATGTCCGGATACGCGTTGCGATCCTTCGGAACCGGCTTGCCCTCGCCACCGGCAGCTGCGATCTCCTGCTCCAGCGTGGTGAGGATCGTTCCGTCCACGCTCGGGAGCGGGTTGTCCCCGCGCTGGTCGACAACGCGGTATCGAATCTCTCCAGTCGGAGTGGCCCAGCGCTCCCACGTGATCGAGCCGGTGCGTGAGCGAAGCTCGTACGTGCCGGTCGCCTGGTCGTAGAGCGTGACCATGTCAACGCCGTTCGCCTCGAACAGGCGCCTGATCGCTTGCTCTGCGTGCGGCTTCTCGCCCGGTGACACCCCCTGGTCGCCTGCCTGCACAGGCGGGAGCTTGCGTGATCCAGGTGGAAGCTCGACCGTCACGTAGCTCCCGGGACCCATCGCATGGCCAATGCCGGGCGTAGTGACGGGAGCGAATGGCGCTCGTGTACGCACAGCGGCTCCGGCCAGCGTGACAGCACCCGGGAGGGTACGCTTGCGGCGGTTCGGAACATGTTCGGGGACACGGGTCATCCATCGCTCTGTCGCCGCCGCGCTCACCGGCCCAACGCCCGCCGAGACTCCTTGGGGCGATGTCGCCCATCGCGGTGGCCGCATGCTGCCGCAGCCCGACGCGAACTATGAAGGAGCTGTGAGGCGCAAGTTCGGACGTCGTGAGGGGTCGATGTGTTCGGACGCCCCGGTCGGCGTCTGCGGCAGCGCTCGTATGCGAGTCGACTCCCGCGGCGGCGGCCGGTTGGCGTGGACGGATCGGCAGGTAGGTCAGTTCACGCCGATGCCGTCTGTGCGAGAAAACCCCGGATGCGCCACGACTCAACGGTTCACGCATGGTGCCCACACACGCGTGCGCGCTGGATCGGTGAGAGGAACACATGATGACCGTCACGCACGAAGAGCTCTCACATGGGCTCCGTACGCCGCTGACCAGTGTGCTCGGCTACGCCGCCACGCTGCTCGATCGTTGGGATGAGATGGGCGAGGAGGACCGCCAAGAGTTCGTTCGCATCGTCTATGGCGAGGCGCTTCGAATGGCGCGATCGATCGAGGAGGTCGATCGTCAGCTCTATCACGAGTTTGCAGCGAAGAACGCACGCTCGGAGGAGCTCAAGCGGTTTGGAGGACTCGCCGATGCCAGCTGATGTATGAGCTACGAGGCAGCACTCCAACGGATCGGGGAGCTGCGGACGTTCAGTGGCAACTCCTCCACCGGGAGTGCCACGGGCGCCGCAGCTGCAACGCCGGGCGCCTTCGGTGCTGCGCTTTCACAGCACCAGGACATGCTCGCGGCTGCCAGCGCCGACGGCACGCTCACGCTCTCTGAGGGCGGGCTGCCCATACTGACGGTCGCTGACCAGTACAAGCTGCTGGGCAAGCCCATGCCCGCCAGCCTCGGCGGTGGCATCAGCGCGATCAACGCTGGTGGTACGGGCGTGGGCCAGCGGATGGTCGCACTCGCCCAGAAGGAGATCGGCCAGAGCGAGACCGGTGGCAACAACGATTCAGCCCGGATCA
>Ga0105047_10006604_pt1 | contig 19657 bp, 14 predicted proteins | sample MAT04_FD_78384 | JGI IMG/M metagenome (GOLD analysis project Ga0105047, IMG submission 78384) | Freshwater microbial communities from Lake Fryxell liftoff mats and glacier meltwater in Antarctica - MAT-04 (megahit assembly) | ecosystem: Environmental > Aquatic > Freshwater > Ice > Liftoff...
GCTTTTTCAAATGAAAATATTAGTTTTGCTGCCGGAAAACCAAAATAATATGAGTAAAAAAAATAAGCTTAAAAAATTTGCTGATCTTTTGGTTTACCCGAATGTGTATGAAAACTACGACCCAAAATATCCTCGGTTGCTTAAAAATAAAGACGAAGAAGTTGATTTGAAAGGCAAATGGGCTTCTGATCATTTTCACAATTCTCAACCCATTATCCTCGAGCTTGCTTGTGGAAGAGGAGAATATACTGAAGCTTTGGCAGAAGCATTTCCTGATTATAATTTTATAGGCGTGGATATAAAAGGGGCCAGAATATGGCAGGGAGCTACCAGTGTTTTAGAAAAAGGACTCTCCAATGCTGGATTTCTTCGTACCCAGATTGAACAAATTGCTTTGTTTTTTGGTGAAAGTGAAATTGACGGTATCTGGATTACCTTTCCTGACCCCTTTCTTCGTGAAAGTAAAGAAAATAAACGTCTTACATCGACTCGTTTTCTTGACCTGTATAAAAAAATTATTTGTCCGGGTGCTTTACTTCATCTAAAAACGGACGACCTCACTTTATATGAATTTACGCTGAACACACTATCCGTATATTCGGGTGCGGAAGTGATTTACCATAACAGTGATATATATTCCGATACACTAGCCTTTGATGAACTTTCGTATAAAACATATTATGAAAAAGAACACCTGTCCGATGGTAGAAAAATAAAATACATTCGCTTTACTATAAATTAATTTTACAAAATTATTATTGCTTACTTTTGCTCTAGTGCTCTAAACAGATAAAGAACCTAATAAAATATGGATTTTTTGAACAAATATCATTTACTTTTTACTGATTTTCTGTTGTCCAACCCAATGAACCGAGCTCCGGTAAATTTATATGGACCTGCTGATTATATCTTATCTTTAGGTGGCAAACGGTTACGTCCTGTTTTTGTATTGATCGGTTGTGGTTTGTTTGACACAAAACCTGAAAAAGCACTTAAAACAGCTATGGCCGTTGAAATTTTTCATAATTTTACTTTACTGCATGATGATATTATGGACAATGCTGATATAAGACGTGGAAAACCAACCGTACATGTCAAATATAATGCAAACACCGCTATCTTGACAGGAGACGTTATGATGATACAGGCTTATCAGTATTTATTGGATAACGAGGATCCTGTTTTAGTAAAGTCGCTCATGGATATTTTTAATAAAATGGCTTTTGAAGTTTGTGAAGGTCAACAGTTGGATATGGATTTTGAATCCAGAGACGATGTAAGCATTGATGAGTATATTAAAATGATAACGCTTAAAACGTCTGTCCTTTTGGCTGCTTCTTTACAATTAGGGTCAATTATTGGAGACGCATCAGCTCCAGACCAAAATCATCTTTACGAATTTGCAAAAAATTTTGGAATAGCTTTTCAACTTCAGGATGATATTCTGGATACTTTTGGTGAAGCATCTGCCGTAGGAAAAAAAATAGGCGGCGATATCCTTCAAAATAAAAAAACTTATCTTTATCTAAAGGCATTAGAACTTTCAGACTCGGCAGAAAATACAAAATTGCAAAACTATTTCTCGGGAAGAGTCACTTTAGACGATGAGGATAAAATCAAGGAAGTAACCTCCATCTTTAAAAATGTCAATGTCGTTGAATATGCCAATCAGGTGATAGAAGCATACAGAGATCTTGCCCTTTCGCACCTTTCGGCATGTAATATACGAGAGCAAAGCAAGTTTGATCTTTCTGCTCTGGTAAATAATCTTATATCCCGCAATTCATAGCGATTTAGAAACATTACAAGGCAATCTAACAGATTCGGATAGTGTGTTTCCATCTTTTATCTTCTCTGTAATTATAGTAATACATATGGTTACTAAATTTTTACCTACTTTTGTTTTAATTATATGTTTTTAAAAAACATTAAACATTATTATGCGTCCTAAATATTTTATCCTGACTTTTGCTATTATCGGTTTTTTATCTTGTAAGTCATCCAAAATGGTTTTCGACCCCGTTACTAGTAAAAAAGAGTTTATTGCATTTGGCTTAGGTGGCGGGTTTACCGGCAAAGTACTAAAATATTTTATTACCAAAGATGGAATCATATATACTCATTCCGGTGAAGAAATAAAAAAAATAGGCGTAAGTCCAAAGCGTATTACGGGTCAAGTTTTTTCCAATTTAAATACATTGGGTTTGGATAAGATAATGTTAAACGAGCCGGGAAATAAATACTTTTTTATAGAGCCACACCTACAAGGATCGTCCAATAAAATGATCTGGGGAAAAGAACCATTAAACAATCCCAACATAGAAACGTATTTTGAAATACTCATGAATACCGTAAAAGCTATAAATAATAATTAAACTCAACATTTTAATCTATAGATATGAGACACTTTTTTTTATTCGTTTTTTTTCTTTCCGTTTGTACTAGCCATGCACAATTTAAAAAAATAATTTTTGATCCAAATGTTAAAATCAGTGCTGGAGAGAAAAACATACAGCTTTTAAAACCACAGACAAATGCCGTACCCAGAATCCATACCAGCAGCGACTATGCTGCATTGGATTTGTCAGCAGTTGTTGCTATTAAATCAGGACTCAGACCTGGTATATTGAACGAAAATAAGGTACCCGTATACATCGAAGGAAATTTAAAAATCACTGGTCAAAGAGGCCGTACCACAGAAAATCTTGCATGGGAATATCTTGAGGCTGCAGCTCCTATGATGAAAATAAAAAATCCTAACAACGAGTTTAGTCTTATTTCTGCTCAGGAAGATGATTTGGGAATGACTCATATAAAACTACAACAACAGGTGAATGGGATCCCTGTTTATGGTGCATATGTGATGGTGCACGGACAAAATCAAACGTTTGATTTTCTAAACGGAACCTATTTTCCAACCATTGAGTTGGAAAAAACATCCCCTTCGTATGATATGGAACAATCCAAAATAATTGTACGAAACGAACTCGGTGAAAAACCTATATACACGGACAATGTTAAGCTGCTTTTTGAAAATTATAAGGAAGATTCAGAACTTGTAGTCTACCCCCATGAAAATAGCTTTTATCTAGCCTATCATGTCTCTTCCTATAAAAATATAGTCGAAAGATGGGAATATTTTATCGATGCCTATACCGGAAAAGTAATTAATAAATATCAGAGTATTTGTAAGTTTCACAATCATACTTCTGGGAAAGGTGAAAAATGCGATCAAACTGAAATAGAAATAATAGACGGAAAAGCCACAGCTAATTCTCTGGATCTATTCAACATCAGCAGACTTATTAATACGTATGAAGTGGGTAATAAATTTTATATGATCGACGGATCAAGAGACATATTTGCCTCTACTCCTTCAAATCTTCCTGATGACCCGGAAGGGGTGATTTGGACCATTGATGCGTTTAATACCTCACCGCAACTTGACAACTTTAACTATGGCCATGTAACTTCTTCCAACAATATTTGGAATAATAAAACTGCCGTATCGTCTCATTACAATGGAGGTAAAGCTTTTGAATACTTCAGAAATAGCCACAACAGAAAATCCATCAACGGTACAGGTGGAAATATAATATCCCTAATCAATGTCGCTGATGAAGATGGTAAAACGATGGGCAATGCTTTTTGGAACGGGCAGGCCATGTTTTATGGCAACGGGGACAATGCTTTCCAACCGCTGGCAAAAGGCCTCGATGTTGCCGGTCATGAGATGACACATGGTGTAGTAGAAGGTACCGCCAATCTGGAATATCAGGGCGAGTCAGGCGCGCTAAACGAGTCTTTTGCTGATATTTTCGGTGCTATGATTGACCGGGATGATTGGAAAATCGGCGAAGATGTCGTGAAGTTGTCTGAGTTTCCTTCCGGAGCTTTGCGAAGTATGGAGGACCCTCATAACGGTGCTTCCACAAATGATTTCGATAAAGGTTGGCAGCCAAGACACTTTGATGAACGGTATAAAGGCAATGAAGACAATGGCGGTGTGCATATCAATAGTGGTATTCCAAACTTTGCTTTCTTTAAATTTGCAACATCAGTAGGTAAAGATAAGGCTGAAAAAGTATTTTATCGGGCACTTTCGAATTATCTCACAAAATCCTCCAAATTTGTAGATTGTCGGATCGCCGTGATTAAAGCCACTACTGATTTATATGGGGCGACAGAAGTAAATGCTGCGAAAAAAGCATTTGATGAGGTAGGTATCCTGGGCGATCAAGGTGGAAATTATGAAACAGACATTGACACTAATCCGGGTCAGGAGTTTGTTCTCACCACGAATAGTAACAACACTGGCTTATTTATTTACGATACCAATGGAAATAATCTGGGCACCATATCTAATACAGGCATAATTTCCAAACCAAGCATATCTGATGATGGCTCTGAGATCGTATTTGTAGGTAAAGATGATAAAATTCACTATATATTTATAGACTGGTCAAAAAATCCTATAACTCCACAGGAGCAGATCATAGGTAGCTCTCCGATATGGAGAAATGCTATCATTTCGAAAGACGGACTAAAGATTGCGGCTCTGACAAAAGAAGAAATAAATGAAATAGAAGTATTTTATTTTGGCGGCACTTCAACAACTCAGAATGTTTTTGAATTATATAATCCTACTTACTCAGAAGGAGTGACGACCGGATATGTAAATTATGCGGACGCTATGGAATTTGATATCACAGGAGAATATATCATGTATGATGCTGAAAATGAAATAAACAGCACCCAGGATGGTTCAATTACTTACTGGGATGTAAGCTTTATAAAAGTTTGGAACAATGAATCCAATTCATTCTCGTTAGGCAAGGTAGAAAAGCTTTTCTCCTCTCTTCCTCCTGATGTAAGTATCGGTAATCCGACTTTCTCAAAAAACAGTCCTTACATCATAGCGCTGGATTATATAGATGAAAATCAAGTCGTAAGTATCATCGGTGCTAATATAGAAACAGGCAATGTAAAACTAATTTTTAAAAACAATACGCTTGGTTATCCGAATTATAATAGTAAAGACAATAAAATAGTTTTTGATAATGAAGGCACATCCGTTTATAATGTCGGTGTAGTCAACCTAAAATCCAACAAGATCGAAGCCACTGGTGATCCTGTATTATTTACTGGCAGTAAACGTTGGGCAACCTGGTTTAGTACCGGAACACGAGTGCTTAGTGATACGGAAGACGCAATAACCCCAAATGATAACTTACATTTATTGTCAAACCCAATGAATGATATTTTGCAGTTTACATTTACTGGCCGTGATATCAATTCGACAGATATAAAAATCACAGATGTTACCGGAAAAGTTGTTATCTATAAAATGAAAACGCATATAAAGGAAAATCATGTGAATGAAATAAACATTTCGAACCTAATTTCCGGTATATATTACTTATCTCTTGGAAATGAAAAAGAAAACAAAACCATAAAGTTTATCAAGATGTAATATGAAATAAAAAAGAGGAAATATACATGACTTTAAATGCTAATTGCATGTCCTCTCAATAGTCCTCATCAAATACAATGCCGCGTAAAAAGAGCAGATCAAAGAAATCACCAATTATCATATTTTGCATTTCATTAAGATGCTCTACACAATAAACCAATATCAAAGGTAGGAATTGTTTTTGTAAAAGCTCTTTCTGTATAGACCTTAAAACAAAAAAGCCAGGAGATAATCACCTGGCTTTTTCTTAACTATTCATAAAAGTCCACCTTACCCGAATCTACATCGTACATTCCACCTACGATTTTGATTTGACCTGAATCTTCCAGATCTTTAATGATAGGACTTTCGTTTCTGATACGTTGCATTGTCAGGCGTACATTATGAGATGCTACATTTTCTACAAATTCAGCGTTTTTGCTTGTTCTGTCGATGGTTGTGGCTTTTTCTTCCTCTATTGCAGGCTGTATTTTATTGAGCAAAGTGGTCAGATTTCCCATTTCTATATGATCACAAGCTCCTTTTACAGCTCCACACTTAGAATGTCCTAGTACGACGATGATTTTTGAACCCACCACCTTTGTAGCAAACTCCATGCTACCGAGGATATCTTCATTGAGAATATTGCCGGCAATACGAACACTGAACACATCCCCGAGTCCTTGATCGAATATTAACTCAGCAGATGTTCTACTATCAATACAACTTAGGATCACTGAAAATGGCCATTGACCATCTCGGGTATCATTAACCTGCTCCAGGAGATTTCTGTTTATTTTTAGGTTATTGATAAAACGGTTGTTGCCTTCCTTCAAAAACTGAAGTGCTTTGTCAGGAGTAACGGTTGCCTGACTTTCTGCGGTATGTGCTTTCATCTGTATTTATTTTTAAGATTAATTAATTTGAAATTATTTTTAACTATTTTAATTTTTATTCGTCGCTATCCATGTGTGCCTGCTTTCTTCAATGGTATTTTCCAGTTTATATTTAGGTTTAAAGCCAATTAATTCGACCTTTATCCCTCGTTCAGGACCTCCAGCTTCCTGAAACTCTTGTATCAAATCCAATACATCATGTGCTATATACTCTGATTTTTCGGCATTGATAACCACTGTACTGTTTTCCGGCAGGTGTCCTAAAGTCAGCTTGATAGCCGCCTTATTAAGAAAAGACACCTCCTGCGCCAGATCAATGTGTATGATATCCCCGGTATGATAAGACTCTTTTCTGAAATAATAGGCTCTTTTGAGATTTCCTTGCAAGACAAATAATATGCTAATAAACATACCTATCGCCACTCCACTCAAAAGATCTGTGAGTACTATAGCCACTAATGTCACAATAAATGGTATAAACTGAAACTTTCCCTGATTCCAGAATCGTTTCACCTTATCCGGATGCGCCAATTTATATCCTATAAGCAAAAGTATAGCGGCCAGAGTGGCCAAGGGAATTTTGTTGAGCAAAGTAGGTATAGTCAAAACGCTCACCAAAAGAAAGGCTCCATGAATGATGGCAGAAAGCTTCGTCCTTGCGCCCGAATTGATATTGGCTGTGGTTCGTATTACAACAGAAGTCATAGGAAGACCGCCCAATACACCACTTAGAATATTTCCTACACCCTGAGCTTTTAGTTCGTTATTCGTGCTGGTATATCTTTTATAGACATCCATACGGTCACTCGCTTCGATACATAGCAAAGTTTCTATGGAAGCCACGATAGCAAGTGTGGCTGCAACAGTCCAAACGGTTTTATTAGTCAATCCATTAAAATCAGGTAAAGTAATCAGTGATCCAATATCAGAAAAACTTCCCAAGACTGGCAAACTCACCAAATGTGATGGATCCAAAGCTAAGGTAGATCCTGTACGGACAAAAATCTCATTGATGATGATACCTGTGCACACTGCCACCAAAGCACCTGGCAATAATTTTAATTTTTTTAGCGCAGGTACTTTATCCCACATGATCAAGATCAACAAAGATACGACAGTGATGGTCGTGGCACCCAAGCTAATATTGTTAAAAGATTCCATTAAAGTCGAGAATGTATTACTTCCTGATTGTTCAATAAAAGATTCATCCCCTTCTGTATCTTTATCATATCCGAAGGCATGCGGTATCTGTTTTAGAAAGATGATGACTCCTATACCCGCCAACATACCTTCGATGACATTGTTGGGAAAGTAGTTGGATATACTTCCTGCTTTTAGAAATCCTAAGATAAGCTGTATGACTCCTGCAAGCACTACTGCTGTCAAAAACAACTCAAACTTACCCAAAGAGCTGATAGATGACAAAACTATGGCAGCAAGTCCAGCAGCAGGACCTGAGACACTTACATGAGAATTACTCAAAAACCCCACTACTAATCCCCCGACGATTCCAGCTATGATGCCAGAGAATAATGGTGCACCTGATGCTAAAGCTATGCCTAAGCACAAAGGTAAGGCTACCAAAAACACAACGAGACCCGAAGCTAGGTCAGACTTTATGTGCTTAAAATATGGTTGTATGGTTTGCATGGTTTATTTTGTTTTTTGAAATATATAAGGTAAATGTTCTTTATTGAGCACAATACTATTTAGTATCTCTAAGACAATTAAAGATATTGCAATAAATAAGTAACTACTTGTTTAATATAATAAAACACTTCTGAAAAGAATATGAATTTTGAAAAATTTACATCAATGCTCTGTCAAACAGAAAGCACAAATAATCCATCAAACATTTAGTAGAAAATATTATTAAAAAGTCAAATAATATATTCCAAAGATGCTATTTTACAGGATCTTAGATTAATTTTTCGGGTGGGAAGTCTATGATATAAACGTAGTTAAACTCTTTGGGTGTTGAAAAATAAACTAAATCTAATTGTTTTTCGTCTATTGATAACCCATTAATCGGCTTATTTAAATTTTGAACCAGATACTTTTCATTGATAAGTTTCTTCTCGCTTTCGTTACTATGGTTTTCTTCTTCCATAATAGCAATGCTTGTTTTTGATTTGCATAAATAATTTACCAGATCAATACTCGTTGTACTGAACATTATAAATACTATAGCTAAACTATGCAATCTAAACTTCCACATATAGTGACTAAACAACTTTTATTAGAAATTGTTTAACCATAACTATTTCAAAAAATAAATATTGAATTGGGCGAAATTTGTTTACTTTTACCAAAATTAAATGTCATAAATGAAAAACAATATCATTTTGGTTTTTATTGGTGTTTTTATTTTTCAGGTAATATTTCAAAATATTTTGTTGAATAGTACTTTCATGACAACAGATCTTTGTGAAGAAGCAAGTGACGAAACTAACCATAAGGAAGATTTGAAACAGGATTTAAAAATTACAAATTTCATAACATCACGCAAGGTCAAGGTTTGTTTTACATACCACCCTTTAAGCCCCTTACACTATCAAACAAAAATTATTACTGTTACATATCAATCTGTAGAAACGCCTCCTCCAAATGTACATTTTATTTTTGCTCGGGCTGTTTAAGTTAAAGACCCGATAATAATAATTTGTTACTGTCATTTAATTTGCTAATATTTTCAGTGTAAAGATTGGGAGTATTGACAAAAATTATAATTTTCAAATGAATTTTGCGAAGTTCCCTTCCTTAAAAGGAGATGTTTTCGGTGGCATTACAGCGGGTATTGTGGCTTTGCCTCTAGCGCTTGCTTTTGGAGTTCAATCCGGTATGGGGGCTGCTGCCGGGCTTTATGGTGCCATAGGTCTGGGTATTTTTGCCGCCTTATTTGGAGGTACCAATACACAAATAAGTGGGCCGACAGGGCCAATGACCGTTGTATCTGCAGCAATGATTTCCTTGATTATTGGATACAAAGGTTCTCTTGATGCCGCAGTGCCTGGTATCTTATTTTGTTTTTTTCTTGCAGGAGGAATGATGATTCTGATGGGTGTTTTACGTATAGGTCAATACATTAAATATATTCCTTATCCTGTAGTTTCCGGCTTTATGACTGGTATTGGGGTGATCATTATTATATTACAGTTTTTTCCAATGTTGGGTTATGATTCGCCCAAAACAATTCCTGAAATACTGGGCAATATTAATGATCCGCTACAAAATATCCATTGGACATCTTTAGGCCTGACGACTTTGACTATGTTCATTGTATACACTTTCCCAAAATTAACCACTGTTATTCCCAGTACGTTGGTTGCTTTGATCATAGTTACTTTAATGGCTGTATTTATTCCGATTGATGTGAAAATAATTGGTGACATTCCATCCGGATTACCTGAATTGCATTTTGACATTTTTGCAGCTGTTTCCGATATTAATATTCTAATTATGCCCGCCATAACGTTGGCTGCCCTTGGTGCTATAGACAGTCTCCTGACTTCAGTAGTTGCGGACAATGTAACTCGTACAAGTCATAATTCCAATAAAGAACTTATTGGTCAGGGCATTGGAAATATGGTAGCGGGTTTCATTGGTGGAATACCCGGTGCAGGAGCAACCATGCGGACATTAGTAAATATTAAATCAGGAGGTACAACTAAATTGTCCGGAATCATTCATGGTATATTTTTACTTCTTGTGCTTGTGGGTATTAGTTCACTTGCTTCACAGATTCCTATTCCTGTCTTGTCAGGTATACTTTTAACCGTAGGTATCAGCATCGTGGATAGAAGAGGGTTAAGTCATATAGGCAAAATCACAAAAACAGATGCTTTCGTCCTGATAATTGTTCTTATTCTCACCGTTTTTGTAGATTTACTTCAGGCGGTTGCAGCTGGTATGATCATTTCTTCCGTCATATTTATCAAACAGATGGGTGATATTACCCAAAAGGATTCCACCTCTACCTCTATCCAAACATCAAAAGAAGCTGAAAAGCTACATGATCGCTATCACATCCCAACTGAAATTAGGCCTTTCGTATCGATAAAAAGAATCAACGGCCCATTATTTTTTGGGAATAGTGAGTACTTCCTGCAACTTGGCAAAAAGGTTGCTGATGATGTAATGGTTCTCATTATTGACATGAAAAGAGTTCCGTATATAGACCAATCCGGTTTATATGCTTTGGAATCAATTGTACTAAGTTTGGAGCAAAAGAGTATTCAGGTATTTCTCTTACATCTGCAAAAACAGCCGGAGTCGATGATGAGAAATATACTTCTCATCCCAAATGTTGTAGAATTAGAAACCATTTTTGACGATGAAGAGCTTTGTGCTGAATCAATAAAAACATTAATAAAAAATAATAAAAACATATCAACATGAGTCAATTTTATAAACAAATATTAGAAAACAATAAAAAATGGGTAGCTGAGAAAACAAATCAAGATCCTGATTTTTTCACAAAGCTAAGTGAGGGACAAACACCTCCTCTACTATGGATAGGATGCGCTGATAGTCGAGTGCCGGCGAATGAAATTACTGGCACACAACCCGGTGAAGTCTTTGTTCATCGAAATATTGCCAATATGGTATTACACACAGATATGAACATGTTGAGTGTACTTGATTATGCTGTGAATGTTCTGAAAGTCCGACATGTCATTGTTTGTGGTCATTATGGCTGCGGTGGTGTCAAAGCAGCAATGGGAAGTACTCAGATCGGACTTATCGACAATTGGATCAGACATATTAAAGATGTATATCGCTTTCACTATAAAGAACTGGATGCCATTGAAGATGAGACACAAAAATTTGACCGTTTTGTGGAGCTTAATGTGATAGAACAGGTCATGGATCTGGCTAAAACATCAATAGTCCAAAATGCTTGGAAAAAAGGACAAGATCTATGGATTCATGGATGGGTATATTCTATTAAAAATGGCTTGGTCAAAGACTTAAATGTAAATTTTGGCAGTAATGATGAACTTCCTGAGGTATACAGATTAACAAAAGAACTTGCTTGAAATATTAATAATAAAAAGAGCCTCCAAAATGATAGAGGTTGCTTAAATTAATTTGTCATTTAACAATCATGAATAATTATAAAATCAAATAATATTTGGATTAAGCAATAATATTGTAAGAGATACGTTACTTTTGCAACGTTTTTAGTGGATTAGAATTATATAAAATATTTTTGTGGCCCCGTTGTTTCGGTTATTTTTTGTGGGTGTTCTTGTTTTGCTTGGTATAAGTTTAAGCCATGGTAGTGATATAAATTCACATCCCACCTTCAATTATTCTGCTGAATATCCTAGTGTCAATAAACAAGTAATTTCATCTTCTTATGATTTAAGGGACTTATTTAATCCCTTTGAACTAATAGAAAAAGACGAACAGAATGAAATTACTGATGAAGATAGTCAAAAAACCCAATACAATTCTTTTTGTATTGTATCAAATTTTTGTTTTTTAAATTTAAAATTTTTTAAGTCTCTTCACCATAGGTATTCTGAAAGGTACATAAAAATCCCTACCATTCTTTTTATCCTTTTTCACTGCTGGAAACTACATATTTAATTTTTGATAATTAACTTTTGATTTCTAAACCACCTTGGTTTTATCATTTTGTATTGTTGATTTTTTATCATCAATACACCATTTAGTTAACTTCAAAAATAAATTTCATGAATACTAATACTAAATTATCAATACCTAAGGATGGAATTGCCGGACTTAAGGAAAGTTTCCATTCTGATGCTGTTTCAGGATTTATTGTGTTTCTTTTGGCGCTTCCACTAAGTTTAGGCATTGCAAAAGCATCAGATTTCCCTCCTATTATGGGATTGATTACAGCCATCATAGGAGGTATGGTTGTTAGCTTGTTTGCCGGCTCAAAGCTGACTATCAAAGGTCCGGCAGCAGGCCTTATTGTTATAATAGCAGGCTCCGTGGCAGATTTTGGAGGAGGGGAAACCGGATGGCATTTAGCTTTGGGCGCTATGTTTGTAGCTGCAGTGGTACAAATACTTTTTGGTGTATTTAAATTTGGAAAATTGGCCGATTTTTTTCCACTTTCAGCTATCCACGGCATGCTTGCGGCTATAGGTATTATTATTATTGCCAAACAACTGCCGGTAATGTTTAATGTTGATCCAAAATTTGCCGCTGGCAAAGGCCCGCTTGAGTTGATTATGAATCTATTTGGTATCCTTTCTCATTTAGACATCCGTGGCACTTTCATTGGTGTGATAAGCCTGATAATAATGATGGGCTGGCCTTTTCTAAAAAACATGGTAGTTGGAAAAATACCTGCCCCACTCGTTGTACTTCTGATTGCTGTCCCTACTGAATTATATTTAGATTTCCAAAATACTGAGCCTGCATATGCCTTGGTTCATATTGGCAATCTGTTAGATAATTTGCACTTGAATATTTCATTTAGTGGAATTTCAAATCCTGCCGTTTTCATAAAATATGTAATTATGTTTGCGCTCGTCGGGACTTTGGAATCTTTGCTAACAGTTAAGGCGATTGACATGTTGGATCCTTTCAAACGAAAATCCAATTACAACAAAGACCTTATCGCAATAGGAATAGGCAATAGTATCACAGCCTTCTTAGGAGGTATGCCCATGATTTCAGAAGTCGCCCGTAGTTCTGCCAATGTAAATAATGGTGCCAAAACCAGATGGGCTAACTTTTTTCATGGTTTTTTTATCCTTGTCTTTGTTCTTGTAGCATCCAGATATATAGAGATGATACCCAATGCAGCACTTGCAGCGATGCTGATTTCTGTAGGTATCAAATTAGCCCACCCTAAAGAATTTATTCACACTTTTCAACTTGGTAAAGAACAATTGGCCATTTTTTTAGTGACAATATTTTTTACTTTATTTGAAGATTTATTAATAGGAATCGCCGCAGGTATTGTATTGAAAATCATCATTCATCTAATCAATGGTGCTCCTTTCAAATCATTATTTAAAGCCCCTGTTTCTATTTCCTTTGAAGGAAATGATTATTATGTAGAAGTAGATAAAGCAGCTTTATTTACTAATTATATAGGCATCAAGTCACAGTTAGAGTCCATCCCATACGGATTTAATGTCACGATTGATCTTAACAAAACTAAATTGACAGATCATTCGGTGATGGAAAATCTGGAGCATTTTAAGCATGATTATGAAAATGAAGGCGATGGTGGTAGTGTCAATATCGTGGGGCTGGACAACCATAAGCCCTTATCAAAACACGCACTATCAGCTAAAAAAGCTAAATAGTGGTGGATGAAAAAGCTCAAGATTTTATATTCAATATTTTTTGTCTTTATATTATTGTTTGGTTCAACTCCTTCTGGTTTTGCTCAAACATTTAAAGACGGCAAACTTCTACTCGATGAGTCAGGCGAACATTATCTGAAACTATCTTTTGTCTCCCAGTTTTGGGTGCGTAACGGAGCTTATAATCCAGGAAGTACCGTATTTGGTTATTCAAAAGAAAGAGGGACAGATATCGGGATCAGAAGATTCAGATTACAGTTATTCGGACAGTTGACGGATAAAATATTTTTTTTTAGCCAGTTTGGCGAAAACAATTATAATAATATCTCTGACCGTAAACCATCGTTTTTTGTGCATGATATTTATTCCGAATATGCTTTACATAAAATAAAACTTTCCATAGGTGTTGGATTGTCAGGATGGAGTGGGCTGGCAAGATTTGCTTCACCTTCAGTTGCAAATATCATGGGCTTGGATGCACCTTTGTTTCAACAGGCCACCAATGATGTTACTGATCAGTTTCTTAGAAAACTTGGTGTTTTTGCGAAGGGAAAATTGGGAAAATTTGACTATCGGATTTTGTTAGCTGAACCTTTAGCATTTCAAAAGTCTCCATTGTATTCAAGCGAGGTCACAAAAAATTCAAATTTTTCAAGCAAACCACCTAATGTGCAATGGAATGGATATTTTCAATACCAATTTAAGGACATAGAAGCCAATACGACACCATACATGATAGGAACTTATCATGGAAAAAAGTCAGTTTTTAATATTGGTGCCGGTATAGAATATCAGAAAAATTGTCTCTGGCATTTATCAGATACCGGAAAAGACACGATTCAATCTGATTTATTAATGTATGCTGTTGATGTATTTTATGATTCGCCTGTAGGTAAAAAGGGTGAGGCATTAAGTATTTATGCCAATGCAAGCCATTTGGACTATGGGCCGGGTTATATACGCAATCTTGGAGTTTTGAATCCGACAAATGGCAGTAATAATAATCATGTTATTAATGGAGGAGGCTTTGGCTTTCCGGCATACGGAACTGGGAATATTTTGTATTTGCAGGTTGGTTATAAGTTTAAAGATAACCTTATGGGCAGTTCTACTTTGATGCCATATTTTTCGGTTGAAAATGCAAAATACAACAGACTTTCCAAAGACATGAGTTTTATCAGTACAGGCTTAAATTTGTTATTAAACGGACATCAGTCAAAATTAACTATGGCATATGAAAACAGACCTGTTTTCTTTACGGATAGCGATGCTGTAAAAAGAATGGGTAGCTGGATTTTACAATATCAAATATCATATTAATGAAATAATAAAAATGAAACAAACAATGAAGATATTTAATGAAGATCATGTAATCCATGAGCTCAAACATTTCCTTCCTTCTCAAACGCCTATCAAAGACTTTATTCATCATAATACGCTTCATGCATTTCAGGACATGAAGTTTTATGATGCAATATTTAAGGCATCAAAAATATTTGGATATCAGGTTACGTTGGAGCTGAATGATTTCAGGGGCCTATACAAAATTGGAAGAATAAATGACGCCATTTTGGATAAGGTCATTGTAGAAATGAAAGGTAAAAAAGAGCTGGATGTTTGGAAAAACAGGTTACTAAATGTACAATACAATGACATTAATTTACCTAGGATTGGTAGAGTTCGGGCATTTTGGAAAAAGGGCTATAACGTCGATCTTGATGACCGGGTTCAGCCTTTATTATTCCGAATATTGTGCAGCTATCTTGATCAGGGCATTTCCTTGTGGCACTTTCCCAAAATAGAACTTGGATTTCTGGAAGCCATTAAGACTCTTGAACAAAATAGTTATATCAGTTTTTTTAAGTCAAAAAGAGCCCGAAATATGTTATTGACCGGTTCATATACCATGACTGATTTATTGGATATACTGGTCGGGGATCCGGAGCTTTACGAAGAATACATATTTGATCAACAGTTTGGCCATCATGGATGGTCGGGCATGGTAAGCGCTGTAGAGGACTTTCCTCATACTTTGCTTTACAGCAAAAAGATTTCGTTAAAAGAACTTATTCTTTTTGAACTTTTATTGGAAATTGATAATTTGGATGCTGAACTCCAAACTGAAGATTGGCTTCCTCTTGCAAAAACACACAAAATTGAATCCACCAATCTTTTTGCTGATGTACCGGGTTCGGAACTAAAAGATGTTTTTATTTTATGGCAAGATGCATTTGAATGGAGTTACTACAATACAGTACTTACTGGTATTAAAAACCTTCGAGATCATCCAAAAGAATCTGAAACAAAAAAGAATTTTCAAGCTGTATTTTGTATTGATGAGCGGGAGTGCTCCCTGAGAAGAAACGTAGAAATGTTAGATAATAACTGTGAAACACTTGGTTGCCCTGGATTTTTTGGCGTTGAATTCTATTTTCTGCCTGAAAATGGCAAATTTTATGAAAAATTATGTCCGGCCCCTGTTACACCAAAATATCTGATCAAGGAATATCAGACATCTGAAGAGCACAAAAAAGAATTGCTATACACAAAAAGGACACATTCTCTTTTTGGTGGCTTTATTCATTCCATTCTTTTTGGGTATCTGGCAGGTCTTAAACTTATTCTAACTCTGTTTAGACCAAAAATGAGCCCTGCTATTTCAAATGCGTTTGCTCATATGGGAAAAGACTCCGTGTTACATATAGAGAATAAAGACGTGAGTGACAAGGAAAATAATCTCCAAATTGGTTTTACACTTAATGAAATGACCGATCGGGTAGAAGGGCTTCTAAAAGGTATTGGGCTTGTAAAGGATTTTGCTCCTATTGTTTACCTAGTATCACATGGTTCAAGTAGTGCCAATAATCCTCACCACGGTGCACATGATTGTGGTGCTTGTTCAGGAAGACCGGGTGCAACCAATGCCAGGGTTTTTGCTTACATGGCAAATCATGATGGTGTAAGAGCGTTGTTATCATCCCGAGGCATATATATTCCTGGGTCTACACAATTTGTCGGCGCTATGCATGATACGGCAAGTGATTTGATGGATTATTACGATCTTGATAAGCTCAACGAAATCAACAAAAAAGGTCATTCGGACAACTGGATCTCTTTTGAAAAAGCTTTGGATTGGAATGCTAAAGAGAGATCAAGAAGGTTTGCTTCAATAAATACAAAAGCAGAAATAAAGAAAATTAGAAGAGCTATCGAAGCCAGATCCGTCTCATTATTTGAACCAAGACCGGAATTGGGTCATGGAACCAATGCCTTATGTATCGTTGGTGGAAGGAAGCTTACTAAAGGGCTATTTCTTGATCGTCGGGCATTCATGAATTCTTATGATTATTCTATTGACCCGGATGGAAAAATTTTATTCGGAGTTATTAAGCCTCTGCCGATTGTATGCGGAGGAATTAATCTAGAATATTATTTTTCAAGAGTGGATAATCAAAAATTTGGTGCCGGCACCAAGCTACCTCATAATGTAATGGGCTTGATATGTGTGGCTAATAGTAGCGACGGTGATTTAAGGCCTGGTTTACCATTACAGATGATCGAAGTTCATGATCCAATCAGATTACTGATGATAGTAGAACATTTTCCAGATGTCATATTAAATACCATTAAAATACTTCCTGATTTATACGAGTGGTTTAAAAATGAATGGGTCCACCTGGTATCCGTAAATCCTGAGACAGGAGAGTACCACTTTTTTAGGAATGAAGCATTTCATCTGTATTATACAACAGGTGACAACGTACCTAGTTTTAGTGATATTCATGAATTTATTGAAGCGGCCAAAGAGATGGAGACCAATCATATCTTACACGCCACTCAAGAAAATTTACCTATTCACCTTATAAAAAAATAAAAATGAACCTATTATTATTATATTTTATTCTTGTTCCTTTTGTTGGGTTATTATTTTCTTTAATCCCCGATAAAAATAGTGAAAAACTTATTTATTATATATCTTTAGTAACAGTAAGCCTTTGTCTTGTTGGTTCTTTGTTTTTTTCCGCTGCATATTTACTGCAAAATCAGCAACCTTTTTATCACGAACTTTTCAGCTACTATAATCATGGTAAAAGCCACCTGACTTTTGATTTATATTTTGATAAATTGACCATGGTTTATGGCACTGTTGGAAGCATACTTGGAATTCTCGTGATAAAATTTAGTAGATTTTATATGCACAGAGACAAAGGTTTCAAACGATTTTTTAATAATATTCTGTTTTTCTTCCTCGGGTTAAATTTTGTTTTGTATTCCGGCAACTTTGAAACATTGTTTGTAGGTTGGGAAATATTAGGAATAAGTTCCTTTTTTTTGATTGGATATTATCGTTTAAGATATTTGCCAGTAAAAAATGCTATGAAGGTTGTATCACTTTATAGATTATCAGATGTTGCTTTGATCGTAGCCGTGTGGCTATGTCACCTTGCATTTGAAAAAAATATAAATTTTGTTGAACTTAGCAATCATAATAATTGGTCTGAACAATTGTCACAAAATCCATTGTATTTTTTCCTTGTTCCATTTTTGTTCCTAACTGTCGCCGCAATTAAATCAGCACAATTGCCTTATTCATCCTGGCTGCCCAGAGCAATGGAAGGCCCTACTACTTCAACAGCGATATTTTACGGTGCACTTTCAGTCCATATAGGTATTTTTCTTATGTTAAGAGTTGAACCGATCTGGGTGGATAAAATAAGTTTCAGAATATTTCTTGGGCTTTGGGGATTATCTACAAGTATCGTTGCATCCAGTATTTCAAGTGTTCAGTCTTCTGTAAAAACCCAAATAGCATATTCGTCTATTGCTCAAATAGGGATTATGTTTGTCGAATTATCCTTAGGATTTTACAATCTTGCTTTAATTCATTTTGCAGGAAATGCATTTTTGCGTGCTTATCAGTTGTTGGTTTCTCCGTCCGTTCTTAACTATTTAATTCATGATCAATATTTTAATTTTGAACAACCAAAAGACAAGTCATGGTTTATTTTGGGTCATAAATTCAAATCTGCCATTTTCATCTTGTCAATAAAAGAGTGGAATTTAAATTATTTCCATTTTAAAGTACTTTGGTTACCTTTCAAGTATATAGGTAATTTGTTGAGGTTTTTATCTCATCGTCTCTCCTATGTATTTTTAGGAATAATTCTGACAACGGGTTATGTCTTCTTTTACAGTGGGCATACTGAAGATTTGGGTTTTTCTGGCAAGTATTTTTCGATTGCTCTGGCATTAATTTCACTCGGCGCTGTATTATTTGCTTTTACTGAAAGGGATAGTGCTATTAGAGCCTGGGTATTTATTATATTTGCACAATTGTTTTTTGTTCTCTCGGCAGGATACAATCACACATTAAGTGTTTCTGAATCTTTTATATATTTAAGTGGCGTATTAGTTTCTTCCTTGGTTGGCTATTATTGTCTAAGAAGATTAAATAATCTTGAACAAATTCATGACCTAATGGGGTACTATGGACATATTTATGAGCACCCAAAATTAGGGCTTGCATTTTTATTTGCAGGACTCGCCCTTTCAGGTTTTCCCATAACACCAACATTTATAGGAATAGATATTGTCTTCACAAATATCCATATTTCTGATTTAATACTTTTAGCTATATTAAGTCTATCGCTTATCTTTATGGAAATATCGGCCATAAGAATTTATAGCAGAATTTTCTTGGGGCCACATATTAAATTGTATCACCCTGTTGCATTCAGATCATCGTGACAAAAATGAATAAGAAGGTCCATGTGATTTTTCCATAATTATCGACTCATCCACGAATTCTAAATTTGAATTTTAGATTTTATGGGTGAGTTTTATATATTAATGTTAGCATCAAAAACAGCATTATTGAATATTAATAGTATTACTTAGGGTCTGCTGAATATGTCAAGCAAATTTTATTAGAAAAGCCATTGTCTTGAAACCCGTTCAAAAAACAAGCGATAGTGAATAAGAACGACGTGCAGTGCGAAGCACCAAAGGCA